>Ga0206130_10001224_pt1 | contig 38374 bp, 39 predicted proteins | sample Helgoland_Spring_9_FD_148637 | JGI IMG/M metagenome (GOLD analysis project Ga0206130, IMG submission 148637) | Pelagic subsurface seawater microbial communities from Kabeltonne, Helgoland, North Sea - Helgoland_Spring_Bloom_20160512_1 | ecosystem: Environmental > Aquatic > Marine > Epipelagic ...
GACACAAAAAAGAAACATAAAAAAAAAAAAAAGTCAAAAAAAAAGAAAAAGAAAAAGAAAAAGAGAAAAGTTGGAGGAGCTAATAAAGTTAGCCAAAAAAAATATTCATGCGAAAACTGCTCATTTAAAACAAAATCCCAAAAACAGTTAAAAGATCATATTAAAAATCTTCATTAAATAATATTTTAAACTTATAACATTTGGTTTATGTGTTCAATAAATCAAATATTATAAATTTGTACCTAAAATTAATTTTTATTAAATATATTTAAATATATAAAAATAATTGTGAATATGAGTAAATTAAATTCTAGTTATATAACCATACCTTTTCATGAAAGACCTCTTATTTATTACATAAGGTAAATCCTGTGACAAAGGGTAAAAGAAAGCTTTGGTCTTATGGCTAACGGGACCGGCATTCAGATGATTCATCATTTTCCTTAAAATTTTCATTTTGTTTAGCCCATCCTAAAATACCCAGAGATGTATTCATTAAATCTTTCAAAGATACACTTGAAATAGGAACTCCTAAAAAATCTGCTCTAGCTTTCTTAGCATATGATATAATTGGTAATTCATATGTAAGCAATTGTTTATAATAATCACAAACCTGTTTCTCACAATGGCCTCTTTTTGGATGGTTTATATAGTCTGTAAATTTGGACCCACCTGTTTGAATAATCATAGGTCGTGTATAATAACTTACACCTCTAAAAGTTTTATCAGACTCTCTAAGCTTTTTATTAGCTTCTTTTTCCAATTTTTTTTGATCCAAAATAAGATTATCTATTATTTGCTGTTGTTCTGCGCTAATAATATCTTTTCCAAAATATAAAGTTGTTTTATTGTGAGACTCACTTGAGAATATATAAACATACTCCGGATCTATACCTCCGCTATTATACTGTGGTTTGGTTCCCTTGGAAGATTTTGCTTCTAATGGTACTATTATAGATTCGGAAATCCTAACAACAAAATCGGGTTTATTATGGGTTCCACATGGCTGATAAAAATAATGTCCAACTCTCATAGGGCATGAAGATGGATCATTGAGCCACTGTTTAAGCTTTTGTTTATTAAACACATTTTCATCATATCTTATAAATTTATTTTTATTTAATATAGATTCTATAGCTTTTTCATGAAGATCAAAATTATTTGCTAAACCTTCTACAGAATAATTACTATAATATGGCATATTTAAAAAATCAGTTAAACAATTAATCCAAGAATTTTTATATTCATGTTCCATTTTTTTAAAATTAAATTTAATAAATCAAATTGTCAATTTTTAAAATTAATTGTTTGATTTATAATTTAAAGATTACTTAAATTATATTCTTCAAATTCTTCTTCATATCTATCTCTATCTTTTTTAGCAATTTCGGCGTATTTTGATTTGTCTTCATCGCTATAACTATTCCATAATTTACCTAATTCTTTAGATATGCCTCCCATTTTCAATTCTGGGTTCTTTTCTGTAATACTTTTTCTAAAATCGTTGCAAAAATACATATAAGATGTTTTAGCCTTTTTAGGAGCATTGGGATCTCTTAATTTTTTAAATTTAATTTCTTTACCAAGGAATTTTTCAACCAATTGTTCTATTTGATCCTCAGATCCTAATTCATTAGCAATATTTTCAATCAAAGATCTATGAGAATCATACCACATACTATTTATGTCAACTGTATTATTATGGAATTCTAGTTTGTTCATTGTGTTAATTTTTATATTTATTTTCTTAAATATAATTTATAAATCAATTTTTTTTTAATTAAAATCCATAAGCTGGGTGTTTGGTAGATTTTAAATTAATTTCTGTTTTCCCATTAACGTTGTAAACGGGACATTCAAAATACAATTTCATAAATCTAGAAGTATTTGAATCGTAACTTAATATCACATTATCTGATTTTTTCATAATTTCGATAGCAGTTAACATTTTAATTACATGTGAGTGCTTTTGGTCTTTTGACATTTCATCTACACTAAGTAAATTTTTACAATGTCTATATTTCAAATCTTTTCTAACAACAGCTCCTCCATTATCTCCCTCATCAGTAATTGAAAAAATATTATAATCTAAATTATTTTCCATTACATGTTTTTTTATTTCTAAAACTATAAGATTATCATCAGAGTGTACAAAAATATTTTTTGATTTTAAATCTAATTTTAATAAGTATTTAAAATATTTTAAAGATGGTATTTTTTTTGCTTCCCTTAAAATTTTATCACCGCCGCGTATAAATATAGAATTATAATCTTCAGGAAGTTTTGGTAAAGTTATAATATTTGGCTCTAATTTATAAACTTCTTTTATATATTTTTTATAGGTATTAAGATTTATTTTATTTTTAGGAACATTAAGATGACCAAATCTTGTATATGTACATTTTCTATTATATTCTCTAACCAAATGAATATAATCTGTATTTAAAATAAAATAGTCTTCCCACCCATTTTTAGATTTAAATTTCCATTTATTATCTTTTAAATACATAAGTTTTTTTCTTTTTCTACAAAAAATATATAGAGTCATGAAGAAGAAAAACATACAAAAAAAACCGTTTTCATTTTGTAAGTCAAACATATATCTAACCATTATAGTTTAATATAATATTAAATATTTATGACTAATAATAAATAGTTCCCGGAATATTCTCATTAGAATTTGTCACCCGCTCATAACTATAAATTGAATCTTTATTCTTGAAAAAGGAATATCGTAATGGGGGTTCATTATCATTTATAATATTTTCATCATTTGAAAAGCTTGATAAATTAATAAACTCATTGTAAACATTTTATTGTCCAACATAAGTTTGATTGATTTCAGATCTATTTAAAGAATCATATGTATTATTACTAAAAATTCTATCTGTGTCATTTATTTCATCATACAATTGCTTTAGGGACATTTATATCTAAATAATTATATTCTCTATTAACATTCTGGGGTTGAGAGTTGAGAATTCTATAGTTATTATCAGAATTATGTGATTCAAATAAATTATTGTATTCCAGATATGGAGGAGATCCATTAAAAGATTTACATGTTAAAATTAAATTTTTGTATCCTAAATTAGAACTTTTTGAAAAATATAGAATGGTATAGATTTTACTTAAAAAATACCAAATCTCTTAAGTGAGAATATATAGCCCACTTATCTACAGTGCTAAATCCACCTATAAAATGATCATCAGTCCCATCGGTCCATATCTGTTCATAACAATACCCTGGTTGGCAGGTTCCCCAATTATCAGCAAATAATAATTGCGTTTTATTAAAACCAACACATGTTCTTGAGTGCTGTAACGAGTTTATTTCTAAAGCTGTTTTATTCATAATTAAACTTTCAATAAAATAACCATTTTGATAAACCCATGGACACGTATAGTAAATAGTTTCATTAACATTAAAATAATTTATAACTGTGTTCGGATCTACCCAAAAACTTTGATTCCAAATATTTTCACTATGTCCTTCCGATCTAACCGGAACGTAATTGATGCCTGATGTGTTTTTTAAAGCCTTAGTTCTAACCATGTTATCTAATGTTTCAGCAATATCTGCCGCGGTGTTTTTTCCAAATTTAGACCAATATTTCTCCCAGTTTTTAATAACATTTGATTTCAAAATACTAGTTTTTTTAGATACTAAACATAAATTTAAAAATCCAACAAAAGAACAGGCTCCTTCTTGACCCTGGTCAAGTCCATTATATTTTTTTATATTCACCAATGAATTAGGAAATTCTCTCAAGTACTTATCTTGAGCCGCTTTACATATCTTATTGGCATTGGATCCTTCATATTCGTGATAATCCTGATGTTCGCCGTATCTTTCGCTTACAAATCTTTCATGATTTTGTTTACTTGCTTTCCTATCTTTTTTTCGTATTCTTCTAACATGCCAATCAGCCATACTATCTAATTTTTTTCTCATATTTTTAAAATTACCACCCCCTTTTAATAGTTTTTTACTATATCTTCTATTAATGAATTTTCTTTTTTTTGATAGTGTCATATATATTATTCTAGATTTATTTTTTTATATTAAAATATAATTTATGCCGATTCTTTAACGTTCTTTGGAAACGGAAAATCCAATCTAAGTTTAAATCTATCCTTCTTATCCTTTTCTAATTCATTAAATTTTCGTGATTTTTCAAGTCTTTCAAAAACCTTAGAAGATTCAATTATTTCTTGCCCTACTCCCCACCACCAAACGCACTGAACAATTAATGAGTTTCTTGGGTCAGGTGAAGTATTTTTGCCTCCTCTATGACATAATCCTCTACTAAATATTAACATATCGCCTTTTTCAAGTTCGACATTTATGAAATATTTTTCAAAATCGTCTAATATTTTTTTATCATGAATAAGAATATCTAAATCTTGTAGTAAATGACTACAAGGGACTATTTCTGTACTACCATTTTCCTTATTCATTTTGTGTGGAGCTAATAAAACTTGGGCACTAAAAAATGGTAGGATAAAATTTGCGTGATACTTTGTTGTTAGATTTTTAAATTTGTTTATATCATTATTCCAAAATTTACCAGACCCAATATGAGCGGGATAATCTACATGACTTTTTTGTCTATCACCTTGTGAATTTATCCGATGCCCAGTACAAGAACCAATTTTAGGAACGCCAAGTATATCGATACAATTAGTAAAGTATTCATTATTTATTAAATCCATAAGTAAATCAGGATTACTATCGGACATTCTTCCTATAACATCATTTAATAAATATTTATCTGATTGCTTTGGATGTGTACTATTACTATCTTTATTACACAATTCTAAATTTTCTTCACACCACAAATTGTATTTATCCATAGTTTCTTCTTTGTAAGCATTTTTGATTATTATAGCTCCAGAGTTAAAAAAAAATGTTTTGTAAATATCTTTTTGAATTTTTTCTTTATCGAAATCTTCCAAATCTAAAGTGTAAACCGGAATAATATCATTTTGTAAAACATAATGTTTCTCTTCTAATTTATTATATTCTTTTTTAAAAAAATCCTGTATATGAGGTATATCCTCTTCAACATTTAGTTCATCGTTTATATCACACCAAGAAAAATGAGGGTTCATTTAATTAAATATATTATAGTCTTTAAATTGTATAATAACTTAAAATAAAATTGAATTTAAATTTTATTTTAAGTTTTTAGTAATTCAATAGTCAAGTAGACATTTGAGAATATGAATAATGAACAAAACATATTTATTAAATGGGATAGTTATAACTTTAGAACTGAAATAACTTACGTATTTAACTTGGATAATCATCATATAGTTGAAGTCATTAACCGCCCATTGACTAGACATGGTCCTTGTAGGACAGGAAAAACAGAGCCCAAAAATCTCTTATGGAAAGGTGATAAAATAGGTAATTCTGAAACTATTTCTTCTATAAAAAATTTAGCAGAATTGATTGTTAATAAATATTTAGAAATTGGGTGGGATTATTCGTTGGAATATAAACGTAAAAATCCAGAAATGAAGCAAAATTCATCAGTTGAAATCTACTTAATTGATTTTAAAAAAAAACCATTATAATTAATATGATAGAAAAAAATCAAATACTAATTAGACATAAGATTTATAAATAGTTAATTCTTTCTACATTCAACAAGCATAAACTTATTCACTATTTTTTCTATTAATTAAATTGATAAATGTTTTATATATTTTTTAGATATTTTGGAAACTTCATCTTTTATTTTTTCCCAAATTTCCAAAAATTTTAACTTATCTATATCTTCTTTTACTAATAAGTTAGAATTTTCCCTAATATTTAAACTTGATCGGTAATGCCAAATAGAACTTTTTATATCATCCTTGGTATATTCTAAAAATTTATTTCTAATATCATTTAACATTCTAGGATAACAATGAAAATCGACGGCTGACTCTTCTATTTCAAATATCTTGATATTTTTAACTTTATATTCTATTGGTTGTATTTCATCATAAATAAATAATAAATTATCCCTTTGTAATAATCTATTAAACCACAATTTCATAAGTCGTTCTATCATAAGCATATCACATTTCATTCCACCATATGACATTCTAAAATATAAGGAATACATCAACGACTTATCTACTTGAGCAAAACAATTAATTTTTTCTATATTACTCTTAAAATCAAAACTACCATTATTTACAATGTCTCTATTAGGTAATTCTGACAAATATTTTACAACACCTAATAACCAATTAATATGTATTTTATTAGGCTGCCATTGTGGATAAGCAGCAGTCATCCACATAAGAATATTGAAATTTTTATTAAGGCGCGTATCTTCAAGCATTATAATTGATATTCTCCTTATAAATTCAATAAAATCAGTTTTAATCATAACCTTTGCTGTACTAAGTGATTTTGAAACTAAACCTCTTCTTATGCATTTTTGAATGTTAGATTTTAAAATAGAGGTGTGCTTAAATTTTACTTGAGATACTAAATTATCTGTATCAATATTTCCACAAACAAGTACATCTATATTACACATATTCCATTTTATAACTTTTTTAAAATTAATATTTTTGGGTTTATTTAATAACCAAGATACTTCAGGATTCTCGGTCCAATCTAAATACATTATATTATGAATTCTTTTATCAGTTGGCGTACACCAATCTTCTAAAATAGTTTGCATTTTATTATTATAAAATGAAAAGATTAAAATCAATTTTGACAAATAATTTCTTATTTAATAATAATGGAACGTGAAAATATAATCATGATTTTGGGATTTTTAATAAGTATAATTTATTTACTAAGTTTTCAGGAAAGTTTTTCAGAAGAATCCTTATTTAATATAAAAAATATATCTACAATTGGACCTAAAGGTGCGCCGGGTATTCCCGGTCTCCCGGGTTCTCCGGGCAAAGGAGCGGATTTGCCGAAAGGCGTAATAGTCGCTTGGTATGGTATGCCTAATAATATCCCTAAAGGATGGAGAATTTGTGATGGGTTAAATGGGACACCTAATTTAAAAAATAGATTTATAATTGGGGCTGGCGGAAAATACCGTTTAAATTCAAAGGGGGGAGAAGAAAAAGTAAAATTAAATGCAAATCAAATACCCGCACATAGTCATGAATATATGGATTCCTACTTTGCTGAAGCGTGGGGACAGGTTAAGGTTCCAGGAGGTTGGGGTAGTAAAACCGGAACAGATAGAGATAACAAAGCTTTTCAATTCAAAAGAAGAACACTTAATACAGGAGGTAATATTCCACATAACAATATGCCACCATATTTTTCGCTATATTATATTATGAAATTGTAAATTTATTTTTTAATTAGTTCAATACACCAATTTCCACATGAATTATAATATTTATCAATGATTACATCTTCTCCTAAAACTAAATCTTTCAGCTCATCTTCACAAAATAAATGATAGAATCTTTTATAAATCTGTTCATCATCCGATTTTTTAAATTTTTCCTGTAGAGTCCAAGGTATCATTTCATCTTGACTATTATGTTTGTCTCTATTATATTCCCAAACCTGAATAAGTATTTTACCATCTGGTTTGGTGATCCTTATAAGTTCCTGAATACACTTTTTTCTGTCCTTTATTTTTGACAGATGATGAACAACTGCTATACAGATTGTAGCATTATAAGTATTTGTATTAAATGGTATATCTGTGCAATTTCCAACCCGAGTATCTAAACCTTTACTATTACAAATATTAACAAATTTTTGGCAGGTATCTAAACCGTGAAATACACAATCTGGTCTAAACATATTTTTACCATTACCACATCCAATATCAGCTATAAGGCTTCCTGACTTGACCGAGTTTAAAAATATTTTAACATTCTGCCAAACACTAAATCGAGTTTCACTAAAATGATCCGCAATTACATCATATGTTTTGTAAACATAGTCTTGTTCTAAAGACATTTTTAAGTTTAAGAAGTGATAAAATATATTCAATTTTTTGTATGATTCGGACTATTTAAATAACATATTAGAAATTTACGAAAATTAAGACCAAGTAATTAACTACATAGCATAAGTTATCACTTATAAAATTTATGTTAGTTTTAAATTAAGATAAACTAAAATTTGATAAGTTTAATTGTTATTATTTATTAAAATACCTCCTTAATTATAAACTATTATTATTTAAAGTTTTATTTGATAATAAAAAATATGTCAAAAGAAAATGAAATTAATGAATCTTTTGGTGAAATAATACGACCTTTATGTTATGTTTTGGGTGGATTAGGATTGATTCTAGTTAATATTGACAAGGTTGAATATCTACTTTTTTATCAATATAACATTTCAGAAATTTATAATTTTTAATAAATAAATTAGTAATATTTATTATAACTATTATAAATTTGATTAATATTTTTTTTATATTATGTAAAAAATGATAATCAAAAATGTCTATTTAATTTACTTGTTATATTTTTTAATACTAGTAATTATTTCCACATTTTTAATAGTATTAAAAAATAAAAAAAAAGAAAAAAAAATAAACATCCACGATAGAGATGTAATTTTAGTTAATATGGAAAATACAATAGGTACATGGTTTAACAAATACAAAAAGACTAATTTAAAATATTTATAAAGAAAAAGTCTGAATTTCAATAGCGTAAGATAGATACTAAATCAGTTTAAGAAGCGATGTATGACTACCAAAAATTTCTGAAATAATTCTTACTTTGAAGAATATTTGTTGTTATTATTTTTTTTATGTTTATTGTTAGACCATTATGTTGTATTCTTTCTGATATTCCTAATCCATTATCAATAATATAATCTTCACTCTCCACAAATCTACAACTATATTTTTTTAGTACATCCTCAAAATATTTATACAAATCATCTACACTATGATTTTTCTCATTAGATAATGAGGTTAAAATAAGTTGCTTTCTTTCTCCATCGATAATATAATTTAAAATTATAATTTGTCTATCAGTTAAATAAGATGTATTGATAATTTTACTTTTTTCTATTCTGAAAATATTCGATAATTTTACTTTATGCCTTATAGTAAATTTATTAAAAAATTTATCATATTTTAATTTATACAAATCATTATTACAAATTACAAAAAATCTTTTTTTTAAAGCTATATAATAATTAATATCATATAAAATGTATACTCTAGATATTTCTTCGTTTATTACTGTTTTTAATTGATTTTTTAACATGCTATCACAATTTTGATCCAAAGATTCCTCTTCTCTAAATTCTAAAGGTTTCCTTTCTATTACTAGAGGGTTAATTTCTTGCGAAATCTCCAGTCTCTCCCTAAAAAAACTGTAGAATATAGAGTCTGACATAATATCTTTATTTGTTAATATTCTTTTCATATATATATTTAATTTTTTTCCTCTTTCTTCTGCCTCATCAATTTGAAATGGTTTTATCCAATTAGCAGTAGGTAGACTGTCAACTAAATCTAAATCATTATGTAATTTTTTAAAATCGTTGAATCTTTTTGTCACTATACGTCTTTCTTCATGGGGGTACTTAACATTTATCTTGTATCTCCAATAAAAATCCTCATCAGTATAACATTTTTCAATATCAGTTATATAACAATCTACACTGTTATCATAGTATTCAATAAGTTTTCTCAATACACAAAAAACTATAAAAGTAACCATTAATATTATATTAATTATATTATTGAACGGTAGTAGTAAAATAGTTCCCGATGAAATCATTAATAAGACAAATTTACTACATGATATAAATTTCAATACCTTAAAAATTTCTTTAAATATATTTAATGGTTTTCCTTCCTTTTTTTTTATTTATTTATATTTATTTACAATATTACTTATATTTACTTCCAAAAACATCTTAAAAACTAAAGATATTAATGTCGATATTAATGGACATATTACTCCATAAATTATGATTGGTAAACTGTAGTTTATCCATATTGAATTTGCGTCCATAGACACTTCATTTTCTACAAAAAATGAAAAAATAAGAGCGACCGAAGAAGTAACAATTAAAAATGATATTAGGATTAAAACTATTTTAAAAAAAGGGAAACTTAATTTTCCTATATCCTGATATATGTTGAGTGTATCATCAATTCGACGATTAATTCTCCGAAAATATCGGAACATACTAATTGATATAAAAGTTATTACTTTAAATATATATAATCAATCTATTAAAATGCTGCATCAGAATGTAAAAAATAGATTAGTTTTAGAAAATTGTGAAAAATGCTTTTCAATTGAAGATTGTCTTAGAGTATCAGATATGATAGATATACCGGTAGTTTTTGATACACATCATTATAATTGTTATTGTAAATTACACCCAGATGAAAGTTTTAAGCCACCCGAAGAGTACACGGAAAAAATAGTTGAATTCTGGAAAAAAAGAGATAAAACCCTAAATTTCATATCAGTGAGCAAGGTTGTGGAAAAATCGGACATCATAGTGATTATGTAGAAGAAATACCAAATTATTTAATAGCAATACCTAAAAAAATATAATACTAATATTGATATTATGATAGAAGCAAAAAAAAAGCTATAAAAAATTATACAAAAAATATCCATTTTTAAATTGTAAAAAAAAAAGATTAATCATAAATTAGAATTATTTTTTTAGAAAAAAATATTTATTTAATTTATGTTATTGAGCGAAGAAAAATATATATCAGAAGAAAAAATAAATGAAGGAAATAATTATAATAATTACAATACTAATAACGATAATAAGCCAAATAACTGTCTCCCATGTAAACCATGTTTAGTGTCCGAAAATAATAAAAATAATGGAATCCTAAACAATACGCTTAACAATATAAAAACAGCAACTAATTCTACAACAGCAACTCTTATCGGTTTTTTTTGGACTATTTTAGGATTATTTGCTATTTTTTTATCTTTCAAATGCAATGAACGATTCAGTTTTCTAGGGTTATTGGGATCTCTTTTATTTGCGCCATTTTATGTAGCATATAAACTTGGAACTAAATGGGATGTATGTATGGCCGGAATTATTAGCTAAGATGTCGGAAAACAAGGAGTCTGCTGGTGGTAAGGACATATCAATGAATAGCACAAAAGACAATCGACATAATTTAATGATGTTGATATTTCGTAATTTAATCTCGAAGAAGGAAAGTCTAAACCTAGATCTTTATCATCTTCCGTAAAATCTGTTTCAATATCTGGAATTTTCTTTTCCTCTTTAGGTATAAAATTTTCAGGTATCCATTTTTCAGGTAAAAATCGTGAAGATGGATAATCGATACCTAGGTCAGAATCAAATGGAACTTTAGTTATTTTATTCGAAGAATAAAGTCTCCGAGTATTAGTGAGAGTATTAATTCGCGAGGTAAGTGTACGAAACATTTTTTTTACCTAAAAACAAGAAAAAAATACAACTCAATTTTATTTGCGTAATTAAATAGCTAATTTTTTTAATCTATTAAATATATGATCGGGTAAATAGTTGACGTATTCACTAAAATTAAATTCAATTTTTTGACAATTTTCTATTACTTTTTTTAGTATTTGAACAACTTCTATTCTCTTTTTTAATGCCTTTTCTGTAGTAAAATTTAATTTTTCTATTTGTTTTATTATCGGATCTATTTCTTTTACATTAACGCTTTTTACCCTAAAAACATCTATTTTTTTTTTTAATGATTTAGTTATAATCTTCTTTTTTTTTGATAACTCTTTCTGTTTACAAGTTTTTAAACTATTATTTCTTAGTTTAAATATAAATTTACCAAAGCTTTTTTCAGATTTCAAAAATTTTTTTAGTAAAATTTTTGATAAAATGTTAATTAACGAAATGTATCTAAGTTCATTTATTGTTAGGGTTTTTTTTAGTAATTCTATATTTAAAATAGTATTACTTCTTTCTCTTATTTTTTCTAATTTAAAAGATTGACTCATTTGCTCCGAGTTCAAAAACTGCCATTCGTTGTCCCTAATAATACTCTGATGGAATTGAAAATCTCTTTGTCTATCAAAAAATTTTTCTATTTGACCTTTGATATGTTCATGATAGCTATTAATATTTTGTATTATTATATCCCGCGAGTAGGAATTCATTTTAATAACATTTTATAATTGAAAAAAAAAATCAAATTTAAAATAACACTTTAATTTTTTAATACTAGATAAATCATACTATAGTTTATAAAAACTATTAGTTGATAAGTAGTTGATAAAGAAATAAAATTGAATATTATTATACATAAAAAAATAACATATATGTCTATTGTTAATGTAAGGGTAAAATACATAAGACAATTGGGCTATCAAAATTTAAAAGAATGGATGGAAGATGATAATAATGTATATATTGGTAGAGGAGGAATTGTTTTTATAAATAAAGAACGGTATCCAAAGAATTCATCTATATTTTATAATCCATATAAAATAAATAAAGATGGAACTCGTGAAGAAGTTATTGAAATGTATAAAAACTATTTGACAGAAAAACTGAAAAATGATGATAAATTAGTCAAAGCACTTGTTGAATTAAAAGATAAAAATTTAGGATGTTGGTGTCATCCAGAAAAATGTCATGGAAATATTTTATTAGAATTAATACAACAATATGCTGTGTAATAATTAAACCATAACTGGTATTTAATGAAGATGCCATATTCCTAAATTATTTTATTTGATTATTCTTTTTAAGTTTTAGGAATTCGATTGAGATTTATGAACATTATTTAACCCGCTAAAATAAATAATCTAATATCAAATAACTTAATTAAAATTGATTTTTACAATTACAGTTATTTTTTATTATATGACTTACCATGAGTTCTGTTTTAGTTTCACAAACGAATACTATGAACTAAAGTCGTTATATTCTAACATGAGTAAAATAAATACAGGTATTAAATTTAAATCTTCTTCTGGAGACATTACTAAGGGTATAAAATGGATTTGGGCATCTAATAAATGTACATTAAATTATTTTAAACGTTTCTTCCAATCTATAAATCTAAAGGAAAAACTTAGATCCATTTTTAATTCTGAATTCATCTTAAGAGGTGCGAGTTTTATAATTCTAGAACAGTCAAAAGTTAAAGATAGCGAATTTCATTATGATACCTTTAGTAGGTATGATACTGAAGATACAAATATTTTAACAATTATATTTCCACTATTTAAAATAGATGAAAAGATGGGAAATTTAGAGTTTAAAAATGGGTTAGAAACTGATATATATGAATATTATCCTAATAAGCTAGTAATTTGGGATTCTAATAAATTCTTACATAGAACACAACCATATGAATGCGATAAACCTAAGAAGAGAGTTTTAGTTTCCGTAAACCTTTCAACAAATGAAGACTGGGCAGTGAAAACTATTAACAATACCCTGAAGCACCAGGGAAGTGAATTATGGGTTTGTTAACACAAATAAATTTGATTTTAAAAATTAATGTAGCATTACACATTGTTAAATATCTGGTATCAGATTACCAAAACCGAATGGATGAAGATATAAAAATTAAAAAAAAAGCATCGTATAGTAATTGAAATTACAGCAAATATACATTTTTTGGTATCAAATATGGTGGTAGTCTAAACTATAAAATAGGTAAAAAGAAAGGCACTCATGACGTGTTTATATCCAAAATTGTACCTAATAGTGCGGCTGATAAATTTAGAAGGTTAAATGGATTTGATTTTACAGGTTTTGAAATTGTTAGATATAATAATTATAATCTAATAAAACAAAATGAAAATAATAATATAGATGGACTTAAAAAAATACTTTAAAAGCGAACCGTCAAGTGCTGCATATCTAAAATTGAGATGGAACCAAAATTTGTTAGAAAAATATGGTTATTATGATTAAATAAAAAAATTGAATTTATTTTTATTTAACAATAAAAAAAAACATGGATAACCAAAATACTAAAAACACTGAACAAACCGTGTACATTCAAAAAACTGTATATGATTCGAACTATTGGAAAAAACATCTCAGTTGGACATTTAATAATTTATAAATTAAATTAATCATTTGAAATTTGAAAGTAAAAATTGAATTTATATTTTTTTATTTATTAATATAAAATGTCTAATAAAAAAAATTTAGGACAATTTTATACAACTCAATATCAACGTATATTACAAAATATGGTTATCCCTAAAGATATAACTCATATTATAGAACCATTTGCGGGTAATGGTGATCTACTTAATTTTATTGAAAATGAAGATATTGATATAGAATGTTTTGATATTGATCCAAAAAAACCATACATAAATAGAAGAGATACTTTACTAAATCCACCTAATTATGACAATAAATTTATTATTACTAATCCTCCATTTTTAGCAAGAAATAAAAGCGAAAATAAAACTATTTACGATAAATATAATCAAAATGATTTGTACAAATGCTTTCTGGAAACATTCATTGATACACAATGTTTAGGAGGAATACTCATTATCCCTCTAAATTTTTGGTGTTCTATAAGAGTTAGCGATGTTCAACTGAGGAAAAAATTTTTAGATAAATTTAGTGTTATTACTCTAAATATTTTTGAAGAACGAGTTTTTGATGATACCAGTTATGCTACTTGTTGCTTCCAGTTTAAAATCAACACACATCAACCAGATTCAATTAATAGTTTTATCTATCCTGGGAAAATAAATTTAAATTTAGTTTTAAATGAAAATAACAACTATACCATAGGTGGTGAAATTTATAACTTGTACAAAAACAAGAAAATAAAAGTAGAACGTGCTACAAGTAAGAATAAGGACGACCCGAATATAACAAATATTTTAGCCAAATGTTTGGATGATAACAAAAACAATAAAATTAATTTATCAATAGTTAGCGATGATAAACGTCTAATTGATGAATCACCAAATTTAACAGCTAGATCTTACGCTACATTGATAATCAAACCTAAACTGTCTTTGGAAAAACAAGAAGAACTAGTTGTAAAATTTAACACTTATTTAGAAGTACAGCGAGAAAAATACCATTCCTTGTTTCTAACGAATTATAGAGAAAGTAGTGATATTGCTAGAAAAAGGATTTCGTTTAATTTGGTGTTTGATATAGTTAACTATTTATTATGTGTTTAATTCTTCTATTTGGAGAACAAAAAAAATTGAAACGGCATGACTCAAATAAAAAATAGTAATTATGTTCTCTCTTTCGAATAATAACGAAAAAAATAAGATTATAGATATAAATGACATAGATACAATTACCAATGGAACCTTGGATGAACTGAAGAATATAGATACAAACCAAATTGGTCATGTGGTAAACAGTAGTAATGAAATAATTAGTGAAATCACCCCCCTAATTATGATTATCAATCAAAATAGCAAAGACTTAGAAGAAAGAATTCACATATTAATTGAAAAAGGCGCAGAGATGGATCTAAAAATTAAATATTACAACCATGAAAGATCTGCTAGAAATGTTTATAATATAAACCATTGAGATTAAAAATTGATTATAATTTTATTTTTTTTTTTAATAGAAAAAATATGACCGATAAAATTATCGTTTACAAGTGGACATGTCCTAAACAAGCGTATCCCAAGTATAGTCAATCACCCCATATTCATATAAGTGAAGGTATAAATTGGAAATATCTATTTAATATTTAGTTGTTCTAAAATACTAATTGAGAATTATTAGTTATTTTTCTTTCGTATTTTATCTTCTAATATTTTTTTTTTTAAACTACTATACATATTATCATATGAGTTATTTCTTTTTTGGTTATTTGATGATTCTATTTTTCTTACTATTTTATTTGCTAAATTAAAATTATAAATTCTTGTAGGGGTTGAGTAATATCTTGATACTAGTATAACCGACCTCATTATTTGATATGAAACTTACTCAAATTAATTTTAAATCAATTTTATTTATAAAACATATTTTTTTCTAAAATAAGCAAAGTCATAATATAGAAGATATTTTCTATAATATCTAATAATATATTAGAATGGATAGTGAGCGGTCAAGAATGAATATAACACATTTTGATTACGATTTTTCTAGTGAGTCAGAATGTGATGATTGTAATCACGTTCACTTAGAAAACATACAAGATAGACCTTTTATTTATATGACATATTTTGAATTAGATTCAGATGAAGAAGATATACTAAAATTGGATAATGTACAGAATAATGAAAAAAAAATATTAAAAGATGTAATTACTTTTAAAATGTTAGATTTAGTTAAACTTACACTAAGACAGTGGCAATTGGGTAATAAAACAATACCAGAAATAATTGTTAAAAAAATAAGCAAAAAATCACCCAAAGGTTTTAAATACAATTTTAGTTCTGATTATTTCAATAATGTTCTTATAGGAAAACATAAAAAAGTTATTTTTTGCTCAGTTATTGAGAGTACCGAAAATAGAAAAAGATGTATATTGAATTTAAAAAAAAATAATATTAGAAATACTATACTTTCAAAAGAAGACTATTATAAGTCATTAAAAAAATATAAATTTGTTGTTTCTCCAGAAGGCATCAAAATAGACTGCTATACTCATTATGAATCTCTAATGTGCGGTTGTATTCCAATTATACAAAGAAGCAAAAAAATTATAAACACATACCATTGTTGTCCTATTTTATATACAATAGATTACAGTGAAATATCTATAGATTATTTAAATAAAGTATATGCATTAATGATTGATCGATTTTTTGATTTTTCCCCTCTATTTTTATCAAAATATAAATAAATTTGTCTTTTCCCCTACCTTTACATCCAAATGTGAACTTCTGATAATAGCTCAATAAAAAGCGTCATCAATGATTACCCTTCTTGGAAATTAAAGTAAAATGTTTTTTTTACCATACTTATATTTTACAAAAAAAAAAAATTATATAGTATATAATATGAATTATATTAAATTTAAATTTAATCTCCGTTTATCACCTGCTGGGTTTGGGCATCATCTTTCAAACTTGCTAACTTTAATTTTATATGCCTATAAAAAAAATAGCATACCTATAATACCAACTTTTAGGCTTGAGGCTCTACATAATTTAGGAAAAAATTTAGAAACTAATTTTAGTGAATATTTTGATTATTCTAATTTAAAAATTAATGGAAAAAAATTTAATGTAATTACTGATATTTCAGAGATTGATCAAAATCTTATTAACATCATTGATTTAAAAGTTACAAGTGAAACATGTCGTTGTACTTTATGGAAACATCCTGAATTGATATCTTCATGCCCGATTGATGTAAAACCTTTTTATTTGCCTCAAGGTTTGTCGTCATGGTTGTCAAGTCAATATGTTAATAAAAAAGACATAATCGATATATATTTACCATTTAATCAAAATATTATAAATAAATATAACAGTATTCACTTAAATCTTAAAAATTATACTTGTGTTCATATTAGAGCAGGAGATTATTTCTTAAATGATAAAAAGTTTGGTGGGAAAAATGATTTTATATCAAAAATATCAGCACAAAGTATTAAAAATAAAATTAAATCTGTCAGCACAAGCAAAGATGTATATTTAATGACAAATCTTGTAAAAAAAATAAAAAAACAAAAGAATATGAGATATAATAAACAGATAGATATAATATATAATGTATTAAACTATAATAAAGAATTATTAAAATTAAAAGATGATTTTGATTGTAAATTTGTTAGTGATTATCCCTCTCTCCAAGATATAGGTGAGGAAAATAATTATTTATTATACTGTATAGAAATATTGATTATGCATAATGCTAAAAAAAAAATATCTATGTTCCATAATAAACATAAAAGTTCCTATTATGATGCTTTTATAATAGAAAAATTGAGTAATACCCATCATGGTTATACTTGAGAATATTCAATTAATAACTTATTTAAACAATTTTAAATTAAACAATAATAATGAATAATATTTTTGGTTATTTAGGTTTATTTTTTGCTATGATTTATAGAATTCCGCAGATAGTTAAGATTTATAAAAGCAAGAAGGGAGAAGATATATCAAAAAAAACATTTATTTTGCATAATTGTGCATATTTATTTTTATTAATATATATAGTCAGAAAGGATCCGATTGACTATTTGATAATTTCTTATTACATTATCGGTACAATTCAAAATTTATTAATTGTTATAATGAAATCGTATTACAAAAAAAGAGAACCTGAAATAGAAATTTAGATATTTCTAAAAATTATTTTTTTCTTTATAAAATAAGTACATTTAGATGTATTAATTTTCAATATCATTTTCTTAAATTTCTGATATTATTTTTAAATATAAGTAAATGGTCAATTAAGTAATTTATTTTTAAAATTTATTTAATTTATCCTTAAGTTTAAAAAATTAAATGAGTGTCGCAGCTTTTCATGTGAATAAAAATAAAGAGAGAATATTTTATTTGTCATGATCCAGATATTATAACTCAAAAAATTATTCCTAAAATTGAGAATACGACAATAAATCTTAAATAAAATTGAAGTTCATTTGTTTCTTAATAATTAAATAATAAGAATGTCGTTATTAGATGTTATCAATACTAAAACAATTGGATCTAGAAATAAAAAATTATCTTCTTATTTAAAAAACAATGAACTTGGAAATTTAAATAAAGAAGAAACTCATTACTTTAAAATTTTATTTGAGACCCATTATACCCCTGATATTGAATCTCCAGAAACCAAATTTACCTATGATCAAATTAAAAATGTTTCTATAACCTCCGCCAAATATAATAATAAATGTTTTGAAATTTATGTCGATGACACGGTGTCTTCATGTAGTATAAAAAGATTATCTGGTAGTAAACGTACGGAATCGGATAATTTAAATAGAGCTTTAAGATTAGCAATTGAAAAACAAATAAAAGAATTTAAATGTCGTAATCCATTGAATGTAAATGATACTTGTCCCGTTGATAATAATAAATTAGGACCAGATGCCGAAGTAGATCATGAAATACCGTTTAAGGTTTTGGCTACAAATTGGAAAAAAACTAATAAAGATGTAAAATATAATTATGATTTAGATATAAAAGATTACATTATTATGGAACCATGGCGTACATCATGGTACAATTTCCATAAAATTAATGCTAAATTAAGATGGTTATCCAAGAAAGGGAATCGTTATGCTCATAGACTGTATAAGGAATATATAATATTATAATAGTATTTTAAATAAATCTTTATTAAATTATATTATAACAATCAAGTAATTTATTTTTAAAATTGATTTAATTAATTTTTTTTAAAATAAATTAAAAATGAGTGAAGACGCTTTTCATGGCCAATCAACCAAAGAAGCATATAGAGAAGATATAAATGATTCTCGTAATCAAAAAACTTCTTATAAATTATTTGAATTTTTTGACGATTATTCTTATGGCGAATCAGAGAATATGGGAATATATTTAAAGAATATAAAAAATAAAGATAATCTTATTTTATTTAGCGAAGATGGTCCCAAAGATATTAAAAAATTGAGAAAATTATTAGAATGGAGGAGGTCGGGTGAATCTGATGAAATTGGTCATAAAGGTGGTGGAAATAAGAGAAATATTTATGGACATAAATCTGATAAAACTCATTTAATAGTTAAAAATAATGATAAATTTTTATGCGCACAGACTTGTCCAAATATGATTTATGATTTGTCTATTTCGGATATTTCAGAGGATACATTCAGAACAGTAGTTGATACAAGTAAATATATTTCTGTTCCAAATATTATAGATGAAGATGAACTACCAAGCTGGTATCCAGAGTTGTACAAGAATATTACAGATGATAGTGGTGTTTCTCCCAATTATATAATCAGAATGGAATTAAGTCAAACGCCAGATGAATACATTGATACTAATAAATGGCAAGAATTAGTAAATCAGGTACGTGCCAAACAATATAAAATATCTATTCATTTTAAAAATGAATTAATTGGAGAAGAAAAATACAAAATCTATGAAAATATAGATTTAATAGGTTTTAGTTACCCATTAAAAGAAACTGAAAAATATATAGATATATGGATTGATAAAGAAAATAAAAAAAAATTTTATCTAGAAAAAAATAAGGAATATCAAAATGTTGAAAGGACAGATGAAAAACTAACAAGTAATTCATCTTTAGAACAATGGGGAAAAATATATATGTTTATTGCTGATAAGCCTGAATTTGATCAAAATCTAAAAAAATATAATGATAAATTAGATTCTGATGGTCAATTTAAACCTGAAGATTTATACGGAGTTTATCTAATGGTGAATGGAAAGTTGACTAACTACAAACCAATAGAAGAAAGGCTTTTAGGTCAAGCTAGAAATAATAATATAGCCATTAATATTTCGAATAATACTTTTAATCAAAAAAGCACAAATTTATTTAGATTTATTATTATACCCGGAGAAGCATGTCGTGATCCAAATATATTTAATTCATTAATAAAGACAGAAACTATTAAAGCTTTATCTGGATTCTTAGATAAAAGTCCCTATAGACAAATAATAAAATTGGCTATGTTTGTTTATAGGGGGACAAATGAATTAAATACAACACTAAAATCTCCAATACCTATTAAGCCTAAAAATAATGTTTTTAATAAGGTATCAAATACTAAAAAATGCTTTACCAAAGAACATAATAAAAAGGGCAATGATAAAAAAAATTCTGATGGTAAAAAAGTTATAAAAGAACAAAAGATTCATAACATTACTGGTTCCTTGTACATAATATATTTTGGTCGTAAATTATACAAATATGGAATAGTACATAATAGTATAGACTCTCAGCAATTCATAAAACGACTTAATGACCACAAAAAGTCTTCTATAAAAAAAGTTAAAGAGTTTACAAAACAAGATATATCTCGTGAAAATATAACTTTATATTTTAGACAAAATACTGATTCTCCTTTGGGTTTAGAAGAAAAATTAGGACAGATACTGAATGAATTAAGTGAGTCAGAAATTACATTATTTCAAGATAGAGGAAATAAAAATAAAGAGAGAGAATATTTTATTTGTCATGATCCAGATATTATAACTCAAAAAATTATTCCTAAAATTGAGAATGCGACAATAAATCCCAAATAAAATTCGATGATATATGTTTAAAAGAATATATGAGTATTTTTTGTAAATGTACGAAATGTATCAAATGAGATATTTTTGAGTTTATTTACCTTTATATTTTTTGGCCAGATATCTATCTAGGTCGACTTGAAGGAAATGATTGGTGTTCAAACTTTAGATACATTTCAGAATCCGAACTGGTTTTTTTTCTGATATTATTTATTATATAATTAAATGATTGATTAAGTACTTTATTTTTATAAAAATTGATTTTAACCCATTAATTTAAAGTATATCAATGAATAAATTTAAGCCACTCTATCCACTGTTAGGATTTGTTTCCGGGGGAATTTTTATGGGGACTGTATACGGATTTTTTAAGTTAAATGAAAGTCTTAAAGTAAGAAATATAACATGATAATCTAAAATATATTTTGGATGACTAACTTATATTATAAATTATAGATGATAAAAGATATGATTATCAAAAATAAAATATAGGAATTCGATTTTATTTAGCCATTTTTTAACCAGATATCTATATAGATCGGCTTGAATGTAAGGGTTGCCACTTAACTTTAGATACATTTCAGAATCGGAGCCATAATTTACATTTAAAAAAATGAATCTAAAAATCAATTGCTAAACATTAAGAAATTTAATTAATTGACAATAAAAGAATATTACAAAAAGAGAAACTAAAATAGGAGTTTAGGTATTCTATAAATTTTAGAAGATTAAAGAGAAGATAAAATTGAATTATTTTTTTTTTAATTAAAGATATGAAACTGCTATGACTTTTTATGGAATGCACGATGCTGCAGGAGGAATTCAGTTGTTGAATACCTTTTTAAATAGTAAAGGATTACCACTAAATGTTGGTGATAAAAAAGACTTTCTTATCCCTTGGCATTTTCTCAACCCATTCCTAGAGGAGGCGTTATATAGAAACGGATTTCTCACACAAGCAGGTTATAAACACGATCCCGACTTCAAAGAACTAAAAGTTGTTCTTAAGGAAGCCAATGAGTTGATTAGTGAATCCCCAGTTAATAAAAAATGGATTCATGGTAAAAATGATTCTACTTTTAATTCTTATATAAATTCAATTGTCGAAAGTCCTAAAAGATTGAGACAGGCTTATATGGCTATATCAATGCGTTCAGGTGATTATATTTATATTAGAGGCAAGAAAGGTACCCTCAACAAAGGGTGGGTTTTCAAGATAAATGATCCAACAGATTTTAAGTTTGTTTGGTTGAAAAATAATTCCAATGGGAGTGAAAACTATAAACAGTACTTTACACTTGAAGCTGTTGCTAGAGTTCCTGGAAATCTTTATGAAAGACTCCATGCCCGGCGTGCTAGTATTTGGAAACTTAGTGCTAATGACTCAGAACTATTAAGAAATTTGATTAATTAAATATGGTTTTAAATATTTGTACATTATATGCCAAAAAAAAATTTAAAAGTTAAAAATGTTGCTGAGAAAACTTTACCTAAATCTAAAGAATGTCATTTAGGTAAAGTATTAAATCCTAAAACAGGAAGGCGTATTAAAACTAAAAAAAATATAAAAAAAAAGAAAGATACACAAAATAACAATTCTGTTCAGAATAATCAACCTGAAAATAAATATGATAGAATGATGCGAGAATTGGGTAGTATGGTAGATTCTAAATTTTCAAAAATCAGAAAAAAAGATGCTAATGTGCAAATGATATTTTGGTTTGATGCTGATACCAACAATAATTCACCTTTTATTTTTTCAGATGATTTTCCAATAAAAAAATCAAGAGATATAAAAGAAGGTTTTACTAGTGATGAGAAAAAGTCTGTAATTAATTTTTTTTCTAAAAATGAAAAAATGTCATCAAATGGTGAGAATGATTTACCACATCCCAAAGAATTATTATCTAAAATAGTTGGTTTATACACCCCTTTAAAAATAAAAAAGACTGAAGTTGAATTAAAATATTTATTTCCAAATGAATTATATTACGATCCATTATGTAATGGTAGGACTAAAAAATGGAAATGTGTCTTTCCGACCCCTGTCTTATGCGCATTGGTAAGATATAAATTTGCTTTAACTAAAGAAATACTAAAAGAAAATATTGCTAAAGGTACATTAAGATGGTCTCTAATGGATGATTTGTATCAGGAGGTTTATCAAGGTCCAGAAAGTGAAGAATGGAAAAACTCCAAACTTATGATTAATAAACGCGAGTGGATACAAAAGCTAATTGATAATGATCAAGGAGACTATGATGGAACATATACTTGGGAGGAGGGAGCTTTTAAATTTGGATTGAATAATGATTGTTTCTCAATTATGTAAATATAAAATTAATCAAATATCATTTTCTAAAAATACATGATTTAATTTTAAATTATTTAAGGACAAGATGTATTTCTTTAATATTTCTATACCTATTTCTCTACATATTTAATACTTTTGTGTTGCTCTTTTTTGTTTGTTTTGCCTTAGGTGTTCTATTATTTGCTTTTTTAGTCTGTCTATTTTCTATACTTCTTCTACACATTTCTTCTCTTTCTTGTTTGGCCTTTTTTTTATAATTGATTCTTTTTTTTTTATAATTAACCCTTTTTTTGAAGGCATATAAGATTAAATAATGTTTTAATTGTATAACTATTTAAATATAAAATACGTATTAATATAATGACTCCAACCATTAAAGAAAGAAAACAAAATTTAAAAACACTAAATAATTTGTTGGAACAAGAAAAAAAAAGTATTTGTACTGCTCTATTTTATGATTTACATAAACCTGATTTTGAAAGTTTATACATGGAGATAAAACAGGTACAGCACGAAATACAGTATCATTTAGATAATTTAGAAGATTGGGTTAGTAAAAGTGTGTTTATTAATCCTCTTAAATATCTAACAATTTTTTTAACTGGGTACGGAAAAGCTTACATTGAATCAAAACCACGCGGTAAAGCGTTAATAATAGGAGCTTGGAATTATCCTATAAATTTAGCTTTACAACCACTTGTAGGATCAATATCAGCTGGCAATGAAAGTGTAGTAGTTTTTCCGGCTATTGATTATACTCCTAATACATCCAGATTGATGATTAGACTATTTGATAAATATTTTTTTGATAATAAATACGTGATTGCCAAAATTGGAGGTAAAGAAAATGTAGAAAGACTATTGAAAACTAAATGGGATTTCATTTTTTACACTGGTAGTATTTCAGTTGGTAAGATAATTTATCAACAAGCCGCAAAACAATTAACTCCAGTAGTATTAGAATTAGGAGGAAAATCACCATGCGTTGTTAGTAAACAATCAAATATGGATTTATTGATAAAAAGAATTTTATGGGGAAAATTAACTAATTGTGGACAAACATGTATAAGTCCTGATTATTTTCTTGTTGATAAAAATTTTGGAGATGAATTTGTTAAATTATTAATCAAAACTATAAAAGATTTTTATGGAAATGCAAAATATAGTAATGATTATTGTAGAATAGTTAACTCTAAAGCTTTTAGGAGACTTGCTCTTATCATTGATCATAGCTTAGATTACATAGAATATGGCGGAGATAGGGATTATAAACAATATTTTATTGAGCCTACTATTTTAAATTTCAAAGATAAAAAGGTAGATTTCCTTAATTCCGAAAGCATGAAAGATGAAATATTTGGACCTATTATACCTATTTATTATTATAGTGATCTGCAAGAGGTTCAAGAAATTATAAATATTTATTCAGAGCCATTGGTTGCTTATTTATTTACTGATAAGTGGAAATCTATTGAGGGCAATATAAAAGCCGGATCAATTGTGGTAAATGATACATTAATACAAATGAATTCTCCTTTACCTTTTGGAGGTATAGGAAAATCAGGAATAGGGCAATATCATGGGAAAAAAACATTCGATATATTTTCCTATCAACGATCAAAATTGATTAGATATAAATATGGTGAGTTAGCAGCAAGATTTCCTCCATATAATATATACTGGAAACAAAAATTAATACAAATATCACAAATGATATTTTCTCTGAAATATTTTAACAAAGGAGTAAATTATCTAAAAAAAATAATATTGGTTTACCTAATATATTTTTATTTCGCACATTAAATATGATTTTAATATGTATGAATTACACAACTTGTTAGATATTTCAATATGTGATGCATGGTTCTCAAATTCCTTTAGTATTATATAATCTTAATTTATAAAATCAATTTAAAATTGAAGTTTATTTAATTATTCAAAGTAAAAAAAAAATGGATAAATATTTAAGAGTACTAGACTACAAATATCAGGGTGATTTCAATTCTGATCCGTATGAAGCCGGGTTTGAATTAGATGATTTCCAAAAACATGCTATAACTTGTATAAAAAGTAATGAAAATGTTTTAGTGACTGCTCATACAGGAAGTGGAAAAACTGTACCTGCTATTTTTGCAATCGCGGATTCACTAAGTAAAAATAGAAAAATTATATATACATCTCCAATAAAATCCTTATCTAATCAAAAATTATTTGAACTGAAGCAAAAATTTCCTGATGTTGGAATTCTTACTGGAGATATTAAATTTAATCCTGATGCTCAATGTGTAATTATGACTACAGAAATTTTAAGAAATATTCTTTACCAAAAAGAGTCTAAGCATATAAATATATCTGAAGTAGATAAAGTAATTTTTGATGAAGTTCACTATATAAATGATCCTGATAGAGGCAAAGTTTGGGAAGAATGTATGATACTTATGCCTCCGGAAATAATTTTAATTATGTTGTCAGCAACTATTGATAAGGCTGAAGATTTTGCGGCATGGCTTGGAAATATAAAAAAAAAAATAACTAATTTGATACCTACACATAAAAGAGTTGTACCCCTTGAACATTACTTTTACACGCCGAATTGCCGTAATGAATTAACGAAAATTGTCTCTCATGATGGAAAGTTTATTAATTATGATGAAATCAAAAGAGACTATAATAAATTATCAAATTCAAAAATTATAAATAATTTTGTTAACTACTTAACAACTCATAATCTCGTTCCTGCTTTATTCTTCGTATTTTCAAGAAAGGAGTGCGAAACACTTGCTCTTTCAATCCATCGTTCTGTTGTGAACTCCGAAGAAATAGGAGAAATAGATAAAATATTTAACTTTGAACTGAGGCATCATAAAAAAACATATGAAACATCTCCCCAATTTCATTTAGTTCATAAATTAGTACTAAAAGGTATAGCATTTCATCATTCGGGACTTATACCAATTTTAAAAGAAGTGATCGAAATTTTATTTGCTAAAGGTCTAATAAAAATATTATTTGCAACAGAAACTTTCGCGGTTGGCGTTAATATGCCCACCAAAACAGTTATTTTTCCAAAACTTACAAAATATTCTAATAATGGATATAGGTATTTGAGAACAGATGAATATTTACAAATGGCTGGAAGAGCTGGTAGACGTGGATTGGATGAATTCGGTACTGTCATAATATTACCTATTGATGAATTAATGGGTAATAATTTATTAAAAAAAATGATGATAGGAAAGAGCCCTTCTATTAATTCAAAATTTAAATTATCTTATCAGTTTTTACTTAAAATTTTAAACAATGATCAACATAATTTAAAGGTATTTATGGGTAATTCATTGCTTTCTCAAGATAATTCAGAACAAATAGTGAGTATGCAAAAAGAACGAGATTTAATTCGGGAGAAAAATATTTTAGATCTATCAGAATCTGATTTAAAAATTATCAAAGAATACCAAACTAAATTAAAAAAGCTAGATAATTTGAGGGGAAATGCTAAAAAAAAAGAAAGTATGAAATTAGATAAACTTAAGAAGGACATTAAGAATTTTACAAATATTTATTCAAGGTATGAAAAATATAATAAAAAATTAGATGATGTAAAAAAATTAGATAAAAACATAAAATATTTACAAAATTTTATCAATGAAGACGCAAATAAAATGATTAGTTACTTAAAAAATAATAATTATTTAGATCCAGAAAATTCAAAGGTTTTATCAAAAGGTATAATAGCATCTGAAATTTCAGAATGTAATGAAATCGTATTAACCGAAATAATAACAAAGGATTTCTTTCTAGACTTAGAACCAGCAGAAATAGTAGCAGTCCTGTCAATATTCATACAAGAGAAGAGTAATGAAGTCTCAATTATAGATAAATTAGATGTATCTTCTAAATTGAAAGAGACATTAAATCATATAAATTATATTTGTAAAGATTTTGGAGACTACGAATATAATATGTATATAGATATTGGAACAGATTGGAATATATATTTATCATTTATCGGTCCAGCATATGATTGGGCATCAGGAAAGTCTATATTTGAAATTTATAAATCCTATGAAAATGTTTATGAAGGTACTTTTATAAGAAACATACTTAGGATAAATAATATTATAGATAATGTAAAAAATATTGCTGAAATGATTAATAATTCAGCATTATTAAAAAAGTTAGAAAATTTAGATAGTTTGTTAATTAGAGATCAAGTCACAACTGAATCTTTATACATAATTAAAACATAATTAATTAAAATCTAACATTAATATATGGATAACTCTTGTCTATTAACAATTTTAGATAGTAATCAAAAATTAAATGATTATTATTCTAAAATGGAAGATGAATTAGAAAGTGATCAGTCTAATTTGAATTTGTTTAGTAAAGAAAATGAAAAAAGTTTTAGAAGAAAATATATTTGGAATCAGGTTCTAAAATGGTGTAAAAAAATATTAATTATACTTATTACCACCACAGCGATAGTTGCGGGTGGAATGCATTTATTACCTGATTTAAAAAACAATCTTAGGGATGCTCATAAGATGGGGATAAATTTAAAAAAAGCAGATTTTGAAGCAGGAGAATCAACTATTTGGGATATTAAACTTATGATCGGAAAACAGGAAGATGTTATGAATCAACTTGTAGGTGGTAATCATAACCAGCATGGCGGTTTAATGTTTAAGGTTCCGGACATTAAAGCTACACTAATCCATGTCTTAAAAAAATTATCTGAATATGATTTAATTTTAGAAATTTATAGAACAAATATTTTACTGATTGAAGATACCATACTGAAAAGAGATGCTAAATCAAAAAAATATAGTATATTGAATAAAATGTTTAATATTACAAAAAAGATGTTTATTGAGATAATTGAAAAATCATATTCTAGTTTTGCTTTGAAAATAAAGTTAAACAAAAAGGAAATAACAGATTTATTTAAAAAAACGGCAACTAAAAATTTAGATAAATTTGAAATAGCACTTACATCTAATAGATTTAATAAAACTTATTTAGAAAGTATTTATACTTTTTTTAGAAGAATGCCTAATCTTGGTGGAAGCAAAAGAAAAGAAGTCAAATATTTAGCTTCACATGTTCTGTTTGCTACAATAACAGAATTTGATAAATTAGAAGAAAAAATTTCACCACTTATTGTTAAATTAAATTCTTATATGACGAGACTAAATTTATTATTAAATTTATCAAGTTGTGAAGAATTAATAGAAATAAACACTATTAGACCTGTGTTCGGTTCATTAATTTCTAAACTCATACTTATGATGCAGGATTTTGAATCTGAATTAGAAATGACGTCATCTGATAAGACGGATACTCTCCGAAATTTAGTCAAAAATTTAAACGAACAAGAACCATTAGATATCATTCCAAAAAAAAGGTCATTACAATCACTTGTTTTAGCAACAAAAGGAATTTCATGTTCTAAAAATAGTCAAAATCCTATTTGTAAAAATAAAACAAATAAAGATGGAATGTGGTCTTCTATTTATGATCAAGATAAAAAAAGTTTATATGAATCATTAATCAATGATGATAATGTTGAGGAAGCTTTAGAACATCCAGCCTGTTCTGATAAATTATGTTGCGATGGAATTAGCAAGGAAATTTTAAATTTATGTACCAGTAAAGATGGAAGTAAAAGAGCAAAATATGTACAATTACTAAAAATACAACTTAAAGATAAACTTGCCGAAATGACGGGAGAAGAAATATCAGATGAAAAATTTCCAGTGAAACACAGAGGAGGTTCTAGAAAAAAAAAAAGAAAAAGAAGAAAAAAAACAAAAAAAATATTCAATAATTCATTATAAGATGTTGATACTATAAAATCTTAAATCTAGGACTTATAAGTTCTATATTTAATTTTTTATTAAATTTTTGTTCAAAAGGTAAAGGAGTTAGTTTAATTGTAATTATATCATATAGTTTAAATGAAACACCATTTACTAAAATTTCATCATCCTTTTCAATTATTTCACTACTTTTAACCAATTTTCTAGAAATGATAATGAAACTATGTTCTATATCTAAATCTGGTATAAATAAACTTATTTTTGTATCTTTTATATTAATTATAAAAGCATTATATTCTTCCGCTTCTTCAATACTAAAAATTAATTTTAATTTTTTATAATAATTATAAAATTTTCTGAGATATTTTTGAAAATTATTAATATTTTCTAAATTATTTTCAATTATCAGATCTTGATTTTCAATAAAGTTAATCATATTTTTTTGGTTTATAATATCTACATATCTTCTTATAGGGGAAGTAGCATGAGTATACAATTTAATATCTAAATCTTGGTGATCTGTTTTTTCAGGATTTATTTGGTATTTAGCAGCATTTTGGTTGATTTTATTAAGATATGATTCTAATTTTTCATCCAAATTAGCATTAGAATTTATAACTTTTTGATGTGTTCTAATTATAGTGTTTTTATCATATTTGTATAAAGTTTCAGCTAATAGAGAATTATATAATAGCATATAGTGCTCAACCATTTTACATGAAGTTAATTCTTTTAGTTTTTTAGTAGTTAATGTAAAATTATATAAATTTAAAATATTACCTTTTTTAGAAGAATTGATTATTTCATTAACTTCTTGGTAGCTCATTGCTTTGTTTTTGATAATTGATTCTTGGAATTGATAATCAATAAGATGCGTGCCTTTAAATTTTAAAATCAAAGATAATGCTCTTTTTTTTTCTCCATTGCCTAAAGAGCAGTGTTCAAAAGTATGGTCATCTTTTAACATATTTATTTGCTTATCATCTAAGTAGATAGTTGAATAATAATTAGTATCAATACTTTCGATATACCTTGCCACATTTGCTATATGAATCCCAATTTCAATTATATCTCCCATTTTTTTAAAATGTATAGCATCATCTATATCTCTACAACCTATAGGATCAATGCTAAAGGTATCATAATCAATATCGCTATGTATATTTTCTAGTAAAGTATATTTAATTTTTCTTTTTTGAGGAAAAATGTTTGTATGATATAAAAGCATTGAAATTTCATTATCTAGACATCCCACAGATCCTATAAAATGTTCTATTTGTCCTATAGGATGTTTGTTTTTAATTTCCCATTTATTTAGTTTAATAACACAATAAATGGCTTTTTTTTCTTTAGTTTTTGAAGGAACTACAAAATCAGGATATTTATGAGATATACTTGTAAATTTATAGTAAGGAACATTTCTTTTTGTGAATCCATATTTTTGATTTTTATTCAAATGTAGTATTCCCGTTATTAATATAGTTTTTCTAGTTTTTATTCCAACTACTTTTGAATCTTCAATATAAACTATGTCCCCGTTTATTGCTCTATTATTAACTACAATTTCTGAATTTACATAATATTCATTTTGTTCATAAATGATTTCTCCCGAATCTGTGCTATCAAAATTTTTTTTGAAAGATTCATAGTATTCCATTTTTACAATAATAGAAATATTTTTAAAAATCAATTTTTCATAATTATATTTTAAAGACATCCTTGAGAAAAATTGATTTCTTATATTTTAATAATTAGTATAAAACTTCTTATAAATATATTTTTAAAAATCATGGACTATAATCAACAAGAGGGTATACATAATGAACTTGCTGCTCCAAATGGAACAAGAGAATATTTATTTGAAGAAATAAAAGACCATTCTAAAAAAGGATTACTTCATGTACTATATAATAAATATTTAGAAACTTTGGGAGAATCTTCTAATATTATACTTCCTTACTATAATGAGTATATTATAGATAAAAAAGATATTATCATAATCAATAATGCCGAAGATGCAGAAAGAATAGCTGAGAATCATATTAAAAAAACCCCTTATTTAAAACCGTTTGTTTATGAAAGTATTATATCAACAACGAATACTGAGCATTGGAATATTCAAAGAAGATTTTACCAGCAGGCATTTAGTGTAAGTAATGAGTTGAAAAAAATAATACCCATTTCAAATGCCAGAGCTAAATTGTCAATGAATATTCTTAGAGACTTACCTCGAAATTGTGATGGAGAATATATTGATATTCATGAATTTTTTCTAAATGAAACTATGGCTCAACTAATGTTAGCAATGTTTGGATTTTCAAATGAATTTCAGGAAGAGACTAATAGGAAAATTAGGAAGGCATTTCTTAAAAATGATACCTTTTATGCTAAAAAATTTGTATCATCCTTTTTTAAAGAACTAACAAAATCAGTTGGTCCTCTTAGCAACTACATGAAGGAAAGAAATAAATTTCATCAAAATGAAAAAGAATTGATTGGTAATAGTTTAATATTTCCATTTGCTGGACACGACACTACTGCAAATACATTGTCCTGGCTTATATTTGAAATCTGTAAAAACAATAATATCTATACCAAATTACAAAAAGAAGTTGATATTTTTTGGGATACACACGATGAAAATAATATAAAATATGAAGACTTAAAACAATTAAAATATATGACAAGGTGCATCCATGAAACACTCAGATTATGGACATCAATTCCTAATGGGACCTCTAGAGAACTTATTTGTGATGATTATATTATCGGTAAAAATAAACAACAAGTTAAATTACCGAAAGGTACCTATGTCCAAATACCTAATTGGACCCGACATAGAAACCCAGAATTATGGGGTATCGATGTACTAGTTTTTAATCCTGATAGAGATTTTGAAGACGAAGAAATTTACGGTAATTTTGGACTCGCTGGATATAATCCAAATACTTCGCGTTTCAGTCCCTTCACATTCGGACCTCGGGACTGTATAGGTAAAAATTTTACTCAAATTGAAATGAGATTAATTTTAATACATTTGCTTAAAAACTTTAAATTTACACTACCTAAATCTCAACTTGAAAAATATAATCAAGATACTATTAGTTTTAATGCGGCTACTTTAAGTCCAAGAAATATTTTTAATACAAATTTATATGAGAAAAAATACGGTATGTACGTAAATGTTATTACTAGGGAAAAATCTAAATTATAAATTTAATAAAAATATTTTTATTTGTTTAATTTAATGAAACAACGAACAAAAAAAAGCAAAATAAAACAAATTTATCAAAAAACAAGAGGTCTTCAAAACCTAAATCGGTAAAGATTTCTGGTACAAGCAATAATTCAAATTCAATTAAGTAGAATCAAATGCTGCTGTTATAGAGTATCTTAAATACTTTCCTTTTGATAATAATGGCTTCTTGGCAAATGCTGGGGTAATAGTTTAAATTTAAACTAATTTTCTAAATATTTTATTTATATTTAAAATTTGATAATTATACAAACATTTAACTTTAAAAAATAATAGAAGTAATGATAATGAAATTATATCCTAAACCAAAAAATTTTAAATTTACCGAAAATGTTCATCCTATAAAAAAAATAAATTTTTTAGATGAGACAAAATTTGGTGAAAGACTAAAATTTCATTTTGATAAAATAAAAAAAAAAATAGAGAATAATAATGGAATTATTCTTACTGTAAATATAGAGTCTCATAAAATAGTCAATGATGGATATGAAATAAATAAACATAAAAATAAGTTGAATATTTATGGAGGAAGTGAAGTAAGCATATATTATGCTATTTTGACTCTAAATCAAATGTTTGATTCCTCAATAGCAGATCAATTTGTGCTCCCAGAATCATTTGAGATAAAAGACTATCCTAGTTTTCAGAATAGAGGATTTATGCTAGATATTTCAAGAGATAGAGTTCCTAATATAAAAACAGTTTATAACTTAATTGAAATACTAAGTAGCTTAAAGATAAACGAGATGCAACTTTACACGGAACATACATTTAGATATTCACAACATCCACAAGTATCTAAAAATAGTTCCGCTTATGATTCAGAAGATATTAAAAAAATAGAAAATCATTGTGATTTACACTTTATAGAATTAATTCCTAATCAGCAGACTCTCGGCCACATGTCAAGATGGACATCAGTATATCCTGAATTAGCAGAAGATCCAACTCAGAAGATAAAAGATACATTTGATATGGACGGTGATCCCGGATTTTCCCTCGCAGCTAATAATAAAAATGTCCATAAATTAATGGATGGTCTTATTAAGGAAGTATCTTTTACATTTCATAGTAAAAATATTAACATTGGTTTAGATGAAACTTGGGATTTATGTTCTGTAAGTACGAAAGATGACTGTGAAAAATTAGGGAAAAGGAATGTGTATTTATCATATTTAAATAAAATAAAATCTATAGCAAATAAATATGATTTTAAAAAAATACAATTTTGGGCAGATATGATACAAAAAGAAAGTGTTGAATGGTTAAGAAAAAATATACCAACCAACGCTATACCAATGTTATGGGGATATGACGAAGATTCAACATACATAAGAGAATACAGTCATAAATTTAATGAGTTAAAAAACCCGTATTATGTGTGCCCTAGTACCAATTCTTGGAATTCTTTTACCGGAAGATATATAGCATGTGTTAACAATATACATGAATCATCAACCTTAGGAGTTAAAAATAACGCAAGTGGATTCCTTCTAACTGATTGGGGGGATAATGGCCATACAAACTCACTAATATATTCATATTTTGGAATTGTGTGCGGGGCGTGTATGGCTTGGAATCATGATTATTCTAAAGATGAAATAAAAGAAAACTCACTTGAATATTTAGATAAATTTATTTTTGGAATAGATATCAGTGATATACTGTGGAACCTTGGGACTGTGTGTAATTATAATGATATGTATTTACCTGGGTTATCAATATTATTTCATATATTAGTATTTGAGGGTGACGGTCCTATGTTTGTTCTTGGTATAGGATCAGAAACATTCGGCGGAATAAAGAAAATCATAAATTCTCAATTAAGAAAAATAGAGAAAATTAAAGACATGCGGATTAAAAAAGAAATCACACTTGGCTGTAGATTTTTAATGTTGGCAACAGAAATAGGATATTTGTTAACAAAAAAAGGTACATTTATTGTTAAAGATTTAGAAGGTAAAGATAAAATAATAATAATTAGAAGATTAAGAAAAATAATAGAGGATTATAGAAATATTTGGAATTCTACATCTCGTATGGGGGGATTCACTGATTCTATAAAAAGATTTGATAATTTAATGAAGCAATTGACTTAATTTTAAAATTATTTCTTTTCTTTGATACTTTTTTTTGCACTTAAAGTTCTTTTAGATGTTTTACCTTTAGTTTTTTTTTTCTTACCTTTTTTAGATTTCTTAGATTTCATAATTCTACCAATATCATTCTCAATAATAGTTGATATGACATTATCTAAATCAGAAACATATCGCAAACTATCATCTCCAAATAGTTTTTTTTGGCTTGGAGAAATATGTCTATCTCCATTTCCTAAAATTCTTAAATACTCTAAAAGATTTGCTTTAAAATAATCTAATGTATCTGTAATAACATTATTTTCTAATTCTTTGAGATCATATTCAATACTACTTTTTTGTTTTATCAATAGTCCTAAAAGACTTGTTGACCAGTTATATTCATTGAATATTATTGTAGATGCTTTAGACACTTCTTTATAAATTTCAGGTAATTGTTCATACAAAACATTCATATCTATATTAAAATCACAAGAAGTCAAATATGGCTTACTAGCATTAAATATATTAATATTGTTTTCTTGATTATCAAACATTCCAAAATTACGCAAATTATTCCTACCGGGTATTCCCGGCGAAGATGTATTTGTAGTAAAAATATAACCAGGTGGTAAATCTAGACATAAATATTTTTTTATAATATTAGCTATTTTTTTTAAATTATTTGCTTCACATAATTGAATATAACTATAAATAAAACACATTTGGTTTCCGATACCTTCAGGTAAAACAACTTTATTTGCCATTACTGCTTCAGATGTACTATTATCTCCTGAAGTTCCCACGAATGGTTCAGATACCTTTTGTAAGTCTAACATTTCATTATAATCATATCTAAAATTTGTCAAATATATATTTTTTAAATTTACCTTTATCCCATCTCCTAAATCTGAAGATTTCTCAACCGCACTTACATATTCATCTGTATATTTATAAATTTTTCTCCCACTTTCTTTAAAAGACTCAAAATTAATTTCTTCCTTTGTTTCTTCTATGTATTTTTTTTCTAATAAATGGGATATGTATTTATCTCCTCCATCTCCTATAGAACCGGCCATAACTACTAAAATTTTTCTAGAGGGGGTCCTATTATACATAAGAGAAATGAAACTTATAAATCTCTCTTGGAATTTATAAAAATGATAGTATGTCATAAATACATGATCAAAATATAACCCTCTTTTAACTTTTAATTCTTTTTTGTATGCTAATAGTAACGATTTTTTATCATTTAATTTCAAATAATTATCAGTATTAACATAAATCCCCAAATCTAATGGTGATAAACCTCCTGAATATTTACCAAATTTTGTTTCTTTTGCGCATTGATCAAGTGTTTGTAAATCTTTTTCAATATCTATTTTTGTACCATTAATATTTTCAAAATGTTTATAGAGACCCTTATCATAACTATCTACTTCTCCCCATAATATAGGGGCATCTTTGTAGGCGGAACAATTACTAGATAAATAATTACATTCATTGAAACTATATTGTGAAATAGTTATAATTTTCGGGCTAGATGGCAATGATTCTTCTAATTTTGTATGATTTATTGATTCTGTTGAAACAGTTTCTTCGTTAGATTTTAAATAAAACATTGCGTCTAAATGTCTTTGAATTCCCCCAACACAATTTGTTAAATTAAAAAATCCATCATCCTCGCCACTGCCACTAGAACATGGTACGGGTGTCACTAATCTTAAATCTGAATCGAACCAATATTTATCCATATCTGAAAACTCCTCCATATATTCATTAAAAGTAGAATAGTAAATATAGCTAAATTTTTTTGAAAATTTTCTTGCTAAAGACATACAGTTTTGAACTTCTCTCGTTTCTTTTTGTTTATAAATGTTCCATTTACTATATAAATTAGGTAAATTAGGAAATTCCTTAGTAGATAATATTTTTTCAAATTCGTTTTCTGATACATCACCATATTTTTTCAATAGTAATTCAGAGTCATTTATATTATGGCTTCCAACAACATATAACTTAACATGTTCTACATAAGGTAAAAATACGTTTACGGCTTTCATAGCTCCACTAAAATCTCCACTTCCATCAGATAAACTTTTACATAGAATAGACACTTTAAATTTAAATTTTTTATTATATAATTCTAAAAAACTGAAATATTTATTTAGAAAAAATCTTTGTAAAATACGATTCAGATAACTATATAAATATTCATTTTTTGGGGTAGAGCTTTGCTGTTTACATTTTTCTAAATACCTTAAAAATAGTAATAATACATTATTTGGGACATCAAAAAACAGTTCTTTTGATATCTTACTTGACGTATATTTTATATCCATAATATATTAAAATATTTTATAAAAATTAAAAATTTAAAAACATATAAGGATTTTCATATAATCTTCTTACTAAATATGGTACTGTATCTATAAAATTGCCAAAAGGTAAATACTTATAAACAACTCTATTTTTATTTAATAATAAATTAGATAAGTCATCTGACATACCCATAAGTTGTGAATATTCTATATTTTCATTATTTTTGGATATACCTAACAAATTACTCTCCTTGTTATGAGAAGCAATTATTAGCTTATCATGTGATCCACCTAAATCACAAAAACAATTTATACCTTTGTTGTAATTTTCATGCGTTTGATTAATATTTTCAAATAGTATATCATGCTTAAAATCTTGTTTATAATAAGCTCCTCTTACTAATTTAATACCTAAATAGTAATCCCGAGTATTATTTAAATCATACCTTAGTTTATCATATGTATCCTTCCTATACATTTGATAGGTTTTGTATACATTAACTTGTTCTTTATTGAATTCCTTTAATAACTCATTACTTATGTCTTCGATTTTGTCTTGTATTAAATGATTCTCAGCATCAATAAGAACTTTTGAATTATTATTTTTCGCATGCTTACATAATTTAAAAGCTAAATTATAAGAGGATTCTGGACTATTTAAAATATTTAGTGAACTTAATTTTATTGCTACATGGTTATTTGGGAACTCGTATAATAATTTTTTAATTTTAAAATAATTTTTATTATAGTCTTTAAAGTTTTCATTTGAATAATCATAAATTATTTTATAGTTTTTGGTTGTTAGAAATTTAGTAGTTTCTTTAAGCTGATGTTCAAAACACATAAATCTGTTTATTATAGGAATTCTCATACCTTAATACAAGGTTTATTTTTTAATGGATTTAAATAAATTATTCAGATCAGAAAAGTTAGTTCTATTATCAAAATTTTCTTTTATTTTTATATCAAGTGGTTGGCAACAACCAAAATCAATTAGATATATTTTATCTTTATAAATGCATACATTAGTATGGCAAATATCGTTGTGATAAATATTATTCTCATTTAATGCTAAAGATATTTGTTTTATCTGATGATCCCAATCTTTGGGTATTTTTAATTTTTTTTTTTGAACTAAATCTCTTAAATTAGTACCGCAATATGACATATATAATTCTTTAGTGTCTTTACAAGTTTTTAAAACTTTAGGAAAATGATCATAGTTTTTTAATTTTTGTAAAAGATTAACTTCGTTATTATATATTGTATCTAAATCTTTAAAACAAACACAATTAATAGGTCCTTTTCGGTGCAAATCTTTCTTTTTTAAATTTGCTAAAAATTTTTTACAGATTATTTTATCATTTCTAAATAATTTACATGTACGTGTTTTTTTTTTCCACATATTATAATTACAAGATTAATAAAATATTCACTTTAAACAAATTTGATTTTAAGAATTTCTTATTTAAAAAAGA
>Ga0206130_10001226_pt1 | contig 38362 bp, 26 predicted proteins | sample Helgoland_Spring_9_FD_148637 | JGI IMG/M metagenome (GOLD analysis project Ga0206130, IMG submission 148637) | Pelagic subsurface seawater microbial communities from Kabeltonne, Helgoland, North Sea - Helgoland_Spring_Bloom_20160512_1 | ecosystem: Environmental > Aquatic > Marine > Epipelagic ...
CCGGTTCGCCAGGGAGAACGGCCACTATAGAGTTCCTGGCGGAAAGGTGCACACATCGCAACCGTGCAATAAGACCGATCAAAACGAGCCCCATCTTTAGCGAGGCGGTCAATGTTTGGGGTTTTACAATCTTTTCCTCCATACGCTCCCCAGGTGTCACGGCCCATATCGTCAGCAAGGATAAAGACTACATTGAGCTTGGCATCCACTGAGATAGAAAAAATCAAAAATGCGAAAAAAGGAAAAGTGTAGATCATCGGCCTTCACTCTGGAAGACATCCAAGATCTCCTTCAAGCCTATTCGGGTAAGAAAACAAAATTTATGTAGAGGGAAATGAAGGTGAAATCAAAACAACTCATCTTTTCTCTCCTGGGAAAAGGTACACCTTTGAGGAAATTACCGGTAAAGGAGTTGGGCTGTGACTTGGGCTTTTTTATCAGAAGCAAAACGGACCCAATGAGCGGCAAAGCCTTCAGGGAATTTAAAAGTCGTCTTCTTTCCTGCTTTCAGATCAAATTTTTTGTATGGATGAAATCCTGTCCAGTGATCGATATCTATCTCCGCGGTTATTTTACAATCCTTGTCTGCTTCAAGCACCAGGCTTTTTTGATCGTAACCAGTCATAAGGTAGGGATCGGAGGGTTCATTTGCCTGCACATCGGTGTTTTTCCACGGACCACCTACCCCAACCGGTTTACCGAAACTCCAAAGCTCATCAATTCCGCCGAACCAAAGAGATGTTTGCCCGTCTGGTGAATTAAATATGCGGTTAGAAGTGGAAGCATTTGGTTGTAGTCCTGCCAGTACCAGCAATCCATTCCATGTGGTAAAGTCTGAGATTTGCCTATTATGAGTGCTGATCGGACGCATTTTGGTATACAGGGGGGCTTGTCCCACAATCCAGAAAGGAACTTCGTAAAATGTGCCGTGAATATTGGCGAGCATTCTTTCTGATTCAACTTCCCGGTGCATTCTGGGATGCCCAAAGGAAAAACTTTCACGGTAGGTATTAGGGCCTTTGGGTAATCTTAGCACCGTACGGTTTCCTTTCTGACCCACAATCGAGCGGTTTTCTTTACTAATTAAAATGACCGATGCCTTATCTACAGAAAACTCCATTTTTGGAGTGAGGAATTTCCGTAGGGTTTGTTCGCACGCCTTAACATCCCAGCCTTTAAAGGCTGCAGGACTCATACACTCACTGGCAATAGGCTCGTTTTTCAAGCGATTGTATTTAAATGTGACATGATCAAATTCATAAGCCTTACCATCCGAACTGAGGACCGAAAGGTGACGGTTATGAGCATTGGGAAAGAGAAAGGCTGCGGAAGGGTTGGGTTCGCTAGAATCTGCAATCGATTGAAATAGTTTATCTTCTTTAACAGAATTACCATAGCTATCATCCGAGAACTGAAAGGAAATAGATGCCTGGCAACTTTTATTGCTTATTACACGAATCCATTGACCGGCAAAATCTCTGGGGAATATATGAGATGTATACCCATCCGCCTTGATTTTTTTATATTCTTCAAATTTCCCGTTTCCCCGAAAGTCTGCCTCGAGAGAAAAAGTTACAGGTCTGTCCGAAACCAAGTGCACGATTTTTTGAGGAAAACCGTTGATGAGGAATGGATCGGACGGCCTCCCACTTTCGACTTGATCATTCATATAAATCGAACCTGCGGCGTTGCGAGGGCCCCACTTTTTTAGTTCCTCAAAATCTCCAAACCAGAGGTTGGATTGAGGCTGACCGACCAAAGGATTCCCCTGAATGCTTGCTTCATCTGTGGCTAGTACCAATTGTCCATTCCAAAAGCAAAAGTCAGGAATGTATCGAATGTGGGAAGCGATCGGTTCAATACCTGAACAATTTTGGGCGGTAAAATCTTTGGGGAATTTAAAAAACATCCCATGCATATCCATTAGTAAATCCTTCTGTCCAATATCCCGAATCCTTGGCCATTCTGTAAACCACCCGTGGGAAGCATCATTATTCAGGCATCCTTTGGGCAGAAGGAAGGTGGAAAATTTTCCGTTTTCCAAAACCTGCAAACGTAAAGATCGTTTATCCCAACCAATGGCCCAGACTGGATCATTCTTTCCTTTTGCAGTCGGATGTACCCCTTCTGGTCCCGTTACTTCGGTATACTGTCTGCGTTCAATCACTTCCCACTTATCTCCATCATAAGTGGCAAGACAGCCCCGATCTTCGGAGTTTCTTTGGGTGTAGTCTTTCGATACCTGCCATAGATCTGGTTTATCCAAATGCCCACTCATAGCTTCACCGTTATTACTAACCACAACTTTTCCCTGGGATGTAAACCCACCCTTGCCGTGGTATCCGGGAATTGGGTCATGAAAGAGCTTTTTAAATGCAAGGGTATGAACATTTACTTCATAGAACATGTTTTCCATATCGTACAGGTATACAAAGTTTTCTGGATCTTTGAGATGGCGCATAAATGCTGTGACCCGGGCCGGCATTTTGGCAGGACTGATACCCCGAACCTTACCTTTTTCGCTGATCGCATAGTGGCCAATAAACAATTGCTTGGATTCCTCATGGATCATACGGGCTGCCGGGGTTCCTCCCACACTTTCCGCATGAATGGTCATGGTCATATTCTTATCGATTGAATAAAGCTTATGGTCCGACCCCTCTGGCTTGTGGGGTGCATAAGTGATCATCCATAATTTATTGGCCCATGGAATGATTCCTCCAATTCCACATTCCTCATGCCCATCCTTAAAGAACCGCCCATCTTTGCGGCTTTGCGAATAGGTGGTGAGGTGAGGGTAGATACCGGCAATCTTTCGGTTCCCCGCTATTTGCACTACTTCCTCTTTTCCTTGAATTTCGCCAAATATAATTTTAGCAGAACCAACTGAAGCAAAATTTACCTGTTCGGCTTTGCTGATTTGCTCAGGCTTTGCAAGTAAACCCAAACCTAGAACAGGAAGTAGTAATAGAATAATTCTCATGTAGATTGGACTCCAACCGTAATCTTATTTTAACAAAAATTGAGATTATTTTTTACTGGGCTGCACAAAGCCTTGGGGTGCAATCGTCAGCTTTTTGTTTAGCTCGGATTCATTCATCCCGAGTAATTTCACTTGAGGATTCCTTTCAAGTGCAAAGGTTTTATACATGACTTTTTGAGGCATTCCTCCATGCAATTGCAGGGAAATCTGACCATCTAGTTCCCCAATTGGATCACGGAGTGCCACCGTAATCTGACCATTGATCGCGAGCCATATTCGGCATCCAACCGCCAGAATTTCATACTTGTTCCATTTTTCAGGTTTTACATTTTTGCCGTGGGTGTCCTTGCTCTTGGCCAGGATTCGCCTGCCATGTTCATGATAAAGGGAACCCCACCACCCTTTACCAATATCCGCCTGATAACCAATTGCATGACCGCTGGGTTCCCGTTTCGAACGGAATTGGATCCCAGCGTTAGCGGCAAAAGGAACCTGCTTGACCCAAAGTGTGAGTTTAAAATCCTGTACATTCTTTTCGTACCACAGAAATTGATTTCCAGGAACTTTCTTGGCTCCATTTGTTCCAATAATTACCCCGTTTTTAACCGTCCAATATGACATATCCTCTGCCTTCCACCCGGCGAGGTCTTTTCCACTAAAGAATACCTCTTTCGCTTGAAGTAATCCATGACCCAAAAACAGGAAAAGGACAGAGGTCGTCAGGTAGTGAAACCTCATAAAGTACCTAACCTGCAAAGACTACCTGGAGACTACTCCTGAAATGAAAGCTCCAAGCTTTCTAGTAAAGGCTTCGAGGCATTATTGGTAACATCGGTAAGCTTGACCTCAACCTGAAAGCCAAAACCAGCGGGAAGGTTGGAAAGATTGAACTTGGCCGGGGTCATCTTGATTTGTTTGGAAAAACCTTGGATGTAATCATAACTTTCTTTCATCTCTGCCCATTTACTCCATTTGTCGATTTTACCGTTATTGGTGGTATCCACACCGATACGAGATTCCACTTTCTCAACCCAAGGACCAGTGCTTACATAATCGTTTGCAGTCTGAGTGATCAGGTAGAATTTCCCCTCCGCAAAGCCAATATCAGGGTCCGGGTGTCCTTGGCCTATTTCTCCACAAAACTCAAAAGGCTTATTGATATTGGGAGAAGTAAACCACGCCGTGCGTATTTTCTGATGGGCGGGATGATAATCTCCAAACAAATAGTATTGGCCACCTATGCAAATAGCCGCCCAATCGCCATAGGCATTTTGTACAGGTTCGTGAATTTCATACTCGGCCACATTCGTGGGAAACCTCTTGGGGTCCTCTTTTGTCCAGTGGGGATGCTTGTAGGTGCCTATCTTTCCAGTTGGCTTGGTCCGGTGATCAACAGCAGGTTGTAAAATCTTAAAAGGATACATGCCATTTGGGCTTACCGAATGCCCCGCCAAAGGAGAGTCCCAAGAATGCTTACCCGCATTGATTGGGCTGTAATCTTCATAGATAATATGAAACTTTCCATCCAAATCACGGATGACAGCACAGTCGGAACCATGGGAGGGATCTGCGAAAGCCAGCCCCATATTTTTACCCGGCTTTCCATCAGTCAGATCATCGTCAATAAAAAGATGAGGGTCCTGATCATTAGGGAAATCGTAATAGATGTAGGTTTTGCCCCCAACCTGTTCAGCTGTGGTTGTCCATCTGGCAAAGCCTGGGGTAACCGGACCGTGGTGCACCCAGTTCACCATATCCCGACTTTGCCAGGCATGGTATCCTCCCAGGCTCTTTTGGAGCCCTCCAGGGGCATTAAACTGGTTTCCATCCCTTGTCGTCTTAAGAGGGACATCAAAACCTGAAAGCTTGGCATTTTCGGCCTTAAATGATTTTACTTTTTGCCCGCTTTTAGCTCTTGGCGGGCTGAACCGGCCGAAGATCCAGTAGTCTTTGGGGCCTTTGGAAAGAAATACGGGAGCATCGATCAAATTGGATGGCCCCACCCGGACAATTTCCTTCCAATTCTGCCAAGTCGGAGATTGACGAATTGTAAGAGCAACCCCTTTTGTTTTCTTTTTGAATTTCTTTAGTTTTGTTTTAAAAGTGCCATGTGCTTGGATTGGAGAAACCAGGTTGTTTTCGATAGTGATTCCATCACTGGATTTAATATTATTTTTCCAGCCAGCCCTGCTTTCTATTTTCCATGTATCCGCAAAAAGGGATGAAGTTAGAACACCGATAAAAGGGAGGATTATAGAGACTTTCATTATTATTAATTATCAGATTTTGGCAGTTTTATCCCGGCGGGTAAAAAGTTAACAGTACGATCATTGGAAACTGGTTTACCTGGGGAACACCTCCCGTTTTTCACTTCCTTATTGAGCAAGCCAAGTAACTCATTTGCCTTGCTTTCCAACTTGGTCACTAAATTTCTTGTTTCACCCCTGTCTTTTTTTAGGTTAAATAATTGCATGGGAGGAAGCCCCTGTTGCTTGGCACTCACTTCCTTGGGTGCACTCCATCCGCCACTACCTGCAGAAAGGCAAAGCTTCCAATTACCTTGTCGAAATGAAAAGGAGCCACTGATGGAATGACTAATCAGTGTTTTTCTTGCCGACGATTTTTCACCCTTAAATACAGGCATGAGGCTGAATGAATCCTCTCCCCCCTGATCTATTTTGGGTTGGCCGGTGATTTCGCGCAGGGTTTCATACAGGTCGGTTAGGCAGGTGAGAGCCTGGGTCTTCTGCCCAGCCCTGACTTCCTTAGGCCATCGGACAAGTAAGGGAACCCGGTGACCACCTTCATAAATATCCGCCTTATGTCCACGATAGCCCGCGCTTGGGTCATGCGAAAACTCCTTAAGCTTGGGGAAATTCCCTTCGGGAGAACAGCCATTATCACTGGTAAAAAATACGAGTGTGTTTTCATCCACACCTGCTTCTTTGAGTGCAGCAAATAATTCACCCATATGTCCATCAACCTGCATCACGAAGTCAGCATAGGCATTCATCCTACTAGCACCCTTATATGGGGGCACAGGAACAATTGGAGTATGAGGTGCCGGTAAAGGAAGATAGAGAAAAAATGGTTTTTTCTTTTCCGCCTGGGCTTTCACATAGGCCACACTTTTTTTAAATAAGTGAGGAAGAACATCATCAATATGAAAATCTGGACCGATGGGTCCATTTCGGTACCAACCGTAGCGGTCTTCAGCTTTGGCAACGCCTTCCTTGCGATCGGGTTGAGCGGTGACCTTACCCGTATCGACCCAGACATAAGGAGGCATATCCAAGGACCCACAATGCCCATAGTAATGGCTAAACCCATTAATATCCGGACCATTCTTCACTGGCTTAGAAAAATCAATGTTGTTCCATTTCTTTTCACTCTTATCTGCTTTTGCCCAATCCCAGCCTAGGTGCCATTTGCCGATCATTTGGGTGTGATACCCAGCTTCTTGAAGCACATGAGCAACAGTGGAGCGCCCAGCTGGAATCAAATGGTTACTCGTCCCGCTCAGAACCCCCCGGGCTAATCTTGACCTCCAATTATAACGGCCGGTGAGTACTCCATATCGAGTGGGCGTGCAAACTGCACTCGAAGAATGAGCATCCATAAAAGTAATTCCTTCATCCGCCATTTTTTGGAGATGCGGGGTCTTTATTTTACAATCTGGGTTGGTGGCTGAGATATCTCCAATGCCTAAATCATCGGCCAGAACAAAAATTACATTGGGCTTGGGGTGATGTTTTGCACCAAGGGAGCATGAAACAGTTGTTAAGGCTAAGAGAAGGATGATTTTCATTTTTAATGTAGCTGGCCGTTAAAATCTTTTAGAAGAAACTAAGTACTCCAATATTTCCCTCTGGTAAACTTAAGTTTTCGGCAAATAGTATAATAATTTACGGGTCTTTACTTTAGCGTACCTTCATAACCCCACGCATTATAAAGTGGTGACCTGGGAAAGTGCATACATATTGATAGTCACCAGCCTTGGCTGGTGCTTTGAACTGGATAACTTCTTCGCCCTTGTGGTCAATCAATTTGCTCGCCCAGAGGATTTCCTTGCTCTGCGGCACAAAGGCGACATCGAACCCACCGGCTCCCAAATTAATCGCGGCCTGGCCGACCTCATCCGCCTTGCCCGGATTGACCATCACCAAGTTGTGGGGCATGAAGTCAGGATTAGCGAAGATTAACTTGACCGCCTTGCCAGCCTGGACTGTAAATTCGGCGAGGTCGTATTTCATTTTCTCCGGAATGGTTCCGATACGAACGGTAGTTAATTTAGGTGTATCCGAGAGAACTCCGGATTTCTCCATCACCTCGACATGCTCTTCCTCAATTTCCTCCACTCCCCTGGTGGGGTTTGCATTATACCAGTGGTGTTGAACAGTAAGTGCCGCAACCCGGGCGTGCGGATGGGGAGATTTAAGGAGCTGGTTTAGTAGGCGTCCATTCCGGTGGTTATGCTGCTGGTGCACCCAAAGAGCTTCGAGCAAATGGTGGGCATGCTTCTTGTTCTTGGCATCAAATTGCTTCATCCATTCCTGGGTCGCTTTGATCACGCTGGAAGAATCACGCTCGCTCAACTCCACCCGGGTGCGATGGCGCACGCTGTCCACCGGATGCATCAAATTGGCAAGAAGCTTCTCGATAGGTTCTCCATCGATTTTAACCGCTTTTTGGAGTGGCTTCTTTTTGTAGGTGAAACGGTAAATTCGTCCATGCTTTTCATCGCGATTGGGGTCCCTTACATTGTGCTGCATATGCCCGATGATTACATTCTGCCAATCAGACACATAGAGGGCTCCATCTTCTCCAAAAATCGCATCGGTCGGGCGGAAGTTCTTATCCCCGCTAAGCATAAAGCCAACTGACTCCTCTTGTACCTGGGAACCGCTGGCCAAATCCTTGATCACACTTAGTTTTTGTCCATGGGGAGTACCCCAAACTTCACCAAATTTTGATTTGGAAGTAATCTCTTTTCCATTCTCCCATCTGCCTGATTTTTTGCTTATCAAAAAGTCGCCATCCCGATGAAGCTTGTATTGTTTAACCCCAAGAAATCCGATGGTGTTGCAAATTAGGAAATCGCCCTGCATAGAATCAGGGAAGTTATCACTCGAGACAATCTCACATGCGGGTACTGGGCGTACTTCCTTGGCAAGCAGTGAACGCATTTTCCATGAATTCCCATGAGGGTAAACCTGATAGGCACGCCCTCCCGTTCCATCAGTTGCGTAATGGTAGCCCCAGTAGTCAAACGCAATCCCATGAGGATTTGGGCTGTTACTACCATGAAAGGCGATGGTGTGCCTGCGTGGGTCAAAACGATACATCGCGGAGGCTGTTGTCTTAAGACTTGGCCCCCAAGGATGTTCATGGTTGTGCTGAAGAAAGACACCGCTTTGCCAATAAATTCCGCCATCAGGGCCGAAAATAAGGTTATTAGCGGAGTGGTGGGTATCCGATGTCCCTAGACCCTGCAAAATAACATATCGCTCATCTGCCTTATCATCTCCATCATTGTCTCTAAGAAAAAGAAGGTCAGGACCAGAAGTTACCAATACTCCTCCATTCCAGAACTCAAATCCTACAGGATTGTGAACCTTAGCAAATTCAATAACCCGGTCGGCTTTACCATCATTATTATCATCTGGCAAGATGACCAAAGCGTCATTCATCGGTTTCATAGGTTCCCACATTGGGTAAGTTGGCCAGACCGCAGCCCAAAGCCGACCCTTAGTGTCCACTTGCATTTGTACAGGATTAATCAACTCTGGGAACTGCTTTTCATCGGCAAATAAATTTACCTCAAAATCGTCGCGTACCGCCAAGCGGCTCAGACTTTCGACAGGACTCAAATACTTAGTGGATCCCTCTTTAATAGCGCTCGAGCTAATGCTACCGCCACCTACATTTGAAACCACCTTAACTGGTGCTGGCACATTGCTGTCATCAACCTTGCTCTTTATACCTTTAGTAATCCTCCAAATGTGCTGATCACGATTGGCAGTCATTACATCAAACATTTTTAGTTCATGCTGTAACACCACCGAGTTGGCCTGATCATCCACAAAACGTAATTTAGAGCGACTCCCCCAAATGTCGTTGCCATCCGTCGCACGATAGCGATTAAACCAATGCCAGTTTTTATCAATCACTGCTTGGCGGAGAGTTTCCAGGGAAGCTTTTGCCTCCACCTCTTCTTTAAGAAGTGCCTTAGCGATGATCTCTGCAAGCAATCGGTTACCCTCCTCATTTAAGTGAGCCCCATTAATTGTTAGTGGTTGAGTAGTCTTTTGGAAAAGCGACAGGGTTGGATTGTAAAGGTCAACAAATTCAACTCCAGTAACTTTAGCGGCATCCTCGGTGATTTTTGTATAAAGTGCGAGATTCCTGTTTTGAAGTTTTCCACGAGGAAGGTTTCGGTCCTTTAAATCCTGAAAGGCGATCGGGCTAAACAAAATGATCCGTGGGAAGCTCTTCCCATTTGCTTTGGATCCGCGAATGTTTTTAACAAATTTAATTAGTTCCTGTTTGTATCGGCTCGCACCTTTTTCGCCCTCAAAAGATTCATTATAACCAAACATGGCAAAGATCGCATCCGCTTTTACATGGCGAAGGTAATCATTCATTTCCAGAAACCCCTTACTACGGAGATAGCTATTAGGACGATCACCAGATAGGCTCATATTACGAAAGCTTATCTCATTACCGGAAAGCTCGCTTTGCAGAAGGGTTTCAGTCCACCCATCATGTTGCATCCTGTCAGCCAACCCATTTCCAAGTATGGCAATCTTGTCTCCTTTTTTAAAAGCAAACGGAAGAATATCTTTGTAATCAGCAGGTACATTGACTTTGTATGGTACCGGCTTGTAAGCAACAGGCTCTGGTTTTCCGTCATAGAGGAAAAATTCGATTAATGTCCTAAACCTCAGAGTAAATTTGATTCGCTGGGCACCCTTGGTTTTCCCACTTTTATAAATTTGTTTACGATTGGCATCCAATAATTGGATGGTAAATCCATCCAATCTCGATTCAAAGCCCTTCCTATTCCAAACTTCGACCTCATCGATTTTATACTCCTTACCTAGATCAATTTCCCACCAAGGATTAACGGAACCAAATCCGTCGGTGTGAGTTTGCCCCCCTCTGTTAAAGTCTGGGCTTTTATTTCCATCAATGGCCCTTGAGGCAATCCCACCTGCACCCGTACTCGACTGTTTAGTCTTTCCCTGAGGAGCAATATTTTTCCCACCACTTATAATTTCCACTTCGTTCAAAGTAAGAACTTTATTATCCTTGGGGATTTCAATTCTTAGAAACCGGGCTCCCTTACGAATGTTTTGATTCTTTGCCGTGACTGACTGCACTTTTTTAACCACGGCACTAGGGTCTGCGGGAACTGGCCCACTTAAATCAGCATACATCGCAGGCTTTACCCCTTTTACCTCTCCCCTAACCTGAAATTTACTGGGATTAAATGACCCGACAAATTCGATCTTTGAATCAGACTTAATCTTGCCCTCCAAGCCCACCGACCAATAGATACCATTTAGAAGCAATCTTCTGTAGCCCGGATTTACTAAATCCATCGACGCTCCGTAAAGGGATGTAAACACCCTGCCCTTTTTTCCGTTCTTCGCGGTATAGGTACGGGTCCACTCACTTGCCATGGGTGGCTTCTGTGGATCATTTTTCCCATTCGGTTCCATCGACATGAGAGGTTGAGCCATGGTTAAAATATTCCAGTCTGGTTGTGCTTCAGCGTTATAACCCCCAGCCTTGACATGCACCTTGCTTACGCCTGTTAAAATTGGGTGATTCTTTTTTTCAGGAACCAAGTCAATGCGGGTGCTTTGGCGGTGATTTTGCCCGTAATGCCCCACCCAAGACTGGCCGAGGATTTGCTCCCCAAATCCTCCCTTGTAGTTCTTTCCTGCAAACCGAAAGTCAAATTTTGCATACGGGTCATTTTGACGACCCTTGTCATATTTAAAGCCATGAGTAGAAGTTCGTAACCCAACCACTGGACCAGCCCGGTTCAGGTAGTCATCAATGTGCTTCATCTGAGCAGGAGGCAGGGCCAGAAAACGAGTAAACATGATCAACCCGTCGGCCTTTCTTAAGGCCTCTAACCCTGGGATATTTGAAGCACCCGCCTCAATCTCACCCTTGGTATTCTGCCCAAATAACACAGTACAATCAAAGCCATGGTGCACCGACAAAATGCGGGCCAATGCAGGCAGCGTTTCCTCGGCACGGTATTCATGATCACTGGCAACAAACACCAACTTCTTATTTTGAACTGGTGTTCCAGCTTTATAAATAAGCGGATTTGCCGCAGAAAAACTTACCCATAACACAAATCCAGTTACGATAAAAAAAAGGCGTGAAAATCGAGGGAGACGGGAGGATTGTTTTATGAACATAAAAATGGTGAGATATTGTAAAAGGCAAAAAGAATAATATCCAAAGAGACATAAATTATGACAGTATCGAAACGAAAACCTGCTATATTAGTAAAAAGTTTAGACCCTAAAACCCTGACTAATCAATAACATTGGTTTTCCTGTAGACGGGGGATTACTTTACAAAAGTCACTTAAGAAAAGGCTAAGAATTAGAACTGCTGACATCGCTTACAAAGAAGGAATTTCATTCAGAGTGTAATAAGCAACGGGGTGCAAAAGCGGTTGCCTGGTAGTGCTTCGATAAATGCCAGGCATTTTCAATTCATGAACATGTCCCTTGACCATGCCATCAATGGTCAGGCGTACACTTTTCCCACCCTCCCCAGGAGTGGCTTGGGTGATAACTGGAACCGTTCCGTCTACTTCAGGGCTCCCGTAACCCTTCTGATAGACGTAAGTATAAGATTCTATAATGTAAGATTCTATATCCGCCAGGCTTGCCGGATCGGCCGCTTCAGTAAAAGTGAGCACGAAGCCATCTGGCTTTACTCTCATCTCATGAACTTCAAAGGGTACTTTGCCAGTCCAATTCACCCGCTGTAAAGCAAAGCGTTTCTTTCCCCATGACCCCCACCCACGATTGGTCCCACCGGTCAGCATGCTTCCGTCTTTGGCAAAGCGTGCCACAATATTTCCCGAATCAAATCCTTCAAGGAAAGGAAAGACTGCGCCTTGATAATAGCCGTTCACTTTCTCAAGGAAAACTCGACTCACCTTGGAATGGGTCTGTTCCGAGACAAATAGTTGATTTTGGAATGGCCCAAATTTTCCTCCAGTCTCATCGCACTCTATACCGGCGGGCGAATTGCCAACTTTTCCATGGGGAAGGACAACTGGAGGAGGAACCAAATTTGGAATCCTTTTTCTCTCGATTTCGATTCGACTGCCAGATACCGGCTCAGGTGGCTTAGGACCCAAAACATCGGTAAGGTCAAAATATTTATTTCCGGTTGGGTTTCCCTGAAACCCTCCTGGTCGTAAATGCTTCAGTGCGCTTGATCCGTTCCATAAACCTTGGTTGTCACAGTAAAAAACTTCCCCTTCATGATTGAAGCCAATCCCTCCGGGGGAGCGAATCCCATAACCGGTAGGAATACATTCCCCTTCCGGAGTGACCCGCATGCACCAACCTCGAAAAGGGCTTTTATCATCTGCTCCCGCTGATCCTGTGAGGCAGAGAATAACCCAAATATCTCCATTTTTATCATGGCGGGTACCAAAGGCATATTCATGATAATCCCCATTAATGCCCCAGTCATCCGCAACGGTTTCAAATATATCTGCCCGTCCATCCCCATCCTGATCCTTGATCCGCGTAACTTCAGGTCGCTGGGTCACATAAAGCCACCCATCCTTCCAGGCAATCCCCAACACTTCATGAAGCCCGCGGGCAAAGATTGTCCACTTAGGCTTTGGTTCATCACCAAATACCTCTTCCCCTACAAAAATATCACCGCGCCTCGAAGAAATTGCCACTTTGTTTCCAGGAAGAATATCGATTCCACTCACTTCAATGACTTCACCTTCAGGAAGTGTGAGGGTGGTGATGGGGTAATAATCTGACTCAACCGGTAATTCACCTGCGTGATCATCGGCCACTAGAATGGAAAAGCTACTGAGTATAAAACTGATTAAAAAGCGAAAGTTTCTCATGACAAAAGATTAAAGGGTTATGAATGAAAACTCCATTATTCCGCCCAGGAGTAAACGATTTCTAATTCGGATTTTTTACCCTTAAAATTAATGGGCACACGAAGGTCAGGACTGCTGGTGAGTACTCCCCCACCCTTGGCTGAAATGACAAGTTGATCTTTAGAAAAAGTCCCATTCTGTTGGGCAAAGCCTCCATGGCCCAGCCGGAGATACAAATTGAGAGGAGGATCATTACCGAAAAATTTAAGCACCCGCCTAATTTTGCCTACTTGTCCTTCTGAGAGAGGGGCAACAGGAATAAACCTGTCTGTAATCGAAACCCCATCGCGATTATAGTTAAAGGTGGGTCTTTGAAACTTATCCAAGACATATCCTTCAAAACTTATCTCTTCCGTACGGTATTCAGGAACGGGCCACGGAGAATCTCCCGCAGCCAATGTGGTAAAGGCCAGGCCTTTAGGCAGGTGAATGACATCCTTTCCCGATGGCGGTTGAAATCCTAGACCTCGATTATTCCAATGCCGGCCTCCATCCATAAAGTCACCATGCCAGATCATCGCCAGCCTCATATTATTGGCATCAAAGGCAAGATTGACTCTTTCGTCATAACCGACTCCAATGCCACGGGGGCCAGCCCCATCAATAAAATTTCGATAGATGATAGCTTCTCCTTTCTTTGGAGCAATAGGTATACTCTTTACTGCTCGACCACGCTTCGGCAAGTCCTTCGATAACGGTTTGTTTTTGAAACCGGGCCCGGACCAGGTTAGCTGAAGTTCTTCCTGCCCGCCCGCCTCGAAGTAACGGACTTCAATTTCGTGCTCTCCCTTTTCCAAGAAAACTGAGCCAGATTTAAACCCGCTGCCGTGCAGACCATCGTTGTCCACAACCATCTGTTCATCTATCAGCAACTGGGATCCATCATCCGAAGAAATGTTAAAGGTATAATTGCCGTCTTTTTTACATTGAATTTGGCCAGTAAATAAAAAACCAAAACGATCGGTCAACTCCACCCTTGTAATATCAATGAGTCCATTTGTTAAAAAACCTTCTTTCTTCGGCTTAAGCTCAGAAAAATCGGGTAGTTTTTTCCATTTGCCGTGATAAATTCTGTATTTCAGGTTCATAATCGGGATCACTTTTTTGGTAACACTCATCACGCCGTTCATTAGTGCGTAGTGACCTGGGAAAGTGCAGATGTATGGATAATCACCTTCAACTCCTGGCACTTTAAAATAAAAGGTTTTCTCATCACCTGGTGGCACCATTCCCGAACTCGCCAATATTCTTGGGTGACCCTTTGGTTCCCAATCCATTTTTACTCCTTTGTCCCCGAGTTTGTAAACAGCATCGATTACTTCCTCGCCTTTATCTCCCCCCTTCTTTTTACCGGGAGTGCAAAGAATCAAATTATGCGGTAAGGAATCTGGGTTTTTAAAAACCAATTTAATTCTTGAGTTAGGTTTTACACTAAAACTATCCACATCATATTTCATTTGCGAAGCGAGGGTGCTGATTGTGATCACCCGGTCAACTTCCTTCAAGCCCTGCGGAGGAGATGCTAAAACCAGTGAATGGACCACTAAGCTTAGTAAAACAGAAAGTCTTAAAACAGGTAAAAATTTCATATCTATTGGTCTTATTCAGGATGCCTGGGAGTTCATATTACTCACAAACACACACTACCAAAAATACTCAAAAATAAACACGGCATTTTGCGTTTTTCTTATGCTCATATGCGACAACGGCAGAAAAGAAAGGGTACTGATTCAAAAGCTGGTGCACCCTTGGTCTCGGTCTTTGTGATTCCAGTATTTTAGCTCAGGGCGAGTGAGTTTCGGAATATTTCTCAAATCTTTGCTAAAATACACGGACAATAGATAAAAAATATTTCTACTTACCCTGCATTCTCATTTCCTCCCCTTGATGAAAAGGATCGTAGTAGCCGAGATTAAGCTTGTCCCATAAAAAAATCTAGGCTCGGATGTTTGATCTGTTACAACCTTTCCATTGCATGAAAACATTTTCCTCACTTTTGCCAATCCTGTGCCTTAGTGTATTCCAGTCTTTTGCCTTAATCGAAAACCCACAGGCCCAGTTCCACCTCAATCATGGTCAACGAAAAGGGGAACTCAAAATGATTCAGTCTGCTAAAGTCCGGGAATTTTACGACTTAAATGCCAACCCCGTCAAAGTAATCAACCTTGCTGCTCGAATGCCCCAGAAAATAGTCACACTTACAAGGGTGCGGGAAAAATGGAACCAAAAATGTAAGCCCCCACCCCAGTAAGGATTACCCTTTATGCAGGCAAACCTACTTATTCTCATTTTACTGACTTACCTAAGTCTCTCCGCCTCCAAGCTACCCAACATTGTCATTCTCTACGCCGATGACATGGGGGTTGCGGATGTATCTTATGGGAATCCAAAGGCAAAAATCCAGACGCCACACCTCGATCGATTGGCTGCTCAGGGGATGAACTTTACGGACGGGCACAGTTCCTCGGGTATCTGCACCCCCAGCCGCTTTGCTTTGTTAACTGGGCAACACCACTGGAGGCGGTTCCATGGGATTGTCAATGCATTCGGCCAATCGGTTTTTAAGCCCGAGGATTTCACCATCCCCAAGATGCTAAAGCAAAAGGGGTACCGCACCGGTTGCTTTGGCAAGTGGCACCTTGGCTGGGACTTTGATGCCATCCGTAAACCTGGAACAAGAAAGGGAGACCCCAGGGCCGAGTCATACGATTGGTCCAAAAGATTTCCTGACGGTCCACTCGATCATGGCTTTGATTATTACTTTGGGGACGGCACCATTAACTTCCCTCCCTATTGCTGGATCGAGGGTGACCGGTTTGTCACTATTCCCACTCAACCAGTTATAAAATCAAAACCTCTTGCAGGGGGAGGAACTTTCCGCCCAGGTCCGATGGCAGAAGGTTGGAACCCTTATGATGTTCTTCCGACTGTCACACAAAAGACTGTCGAGTGGATTTCCAAACAAAAGAAGGACCAGCCCTTTTTTGCCTATCTCGCCTTTAATTCGCCTCACTACCCGATCGTCCCAAATAAAAAATTTCATGGAAAATCAAAGGCCGGCTATTACGGTGACTTTGTTATCGAAACCGACACCATGGTGGGCCAGGTACTACAAGCACTCAAAACTCATGGTTTCGCCAAGAATACTCTGGTTATTTTCTCGGCTGACAACGGAGCGGAAAACCATGCCTTTGAAAGGTTACGGAAATTTGATCAATGGAGTTCAGGGAAATATCGCGGAGTCAAACGCGACCTTTTTGAAGGCGGACACCGTGTGCCCATGATCATAAGTTGGCCCGGCATCATCAAACCGGGATCGATCTCTCATGAAGTCGTCAACCAAGTGGACCTGGCCGCAACTTTTGCCAAAGCCATTGGCTACTCCCTGGGTAAAGATGAAGCCATAGACAGTTATAACCTGCTCCCTGTTCTCCAGGGAGAAAAATACAAAAGCCCTCTTCGCCATGCGACTGTCCAAAACACATCGCCCAAAAAATTTGCTCTTAGGCAGGGAGACTGGGTGATGATTAATACCCCTAGCGGAGCTGCGCAAAAAGAGGTTCCCTACTACCTCAAGCACTTAAAGATCAAACCTTTTGGGCATGAAACCAAGTGCCTTTTATTCAACTTAAAGGAAGACCCTGGGCAAAGAAAAAACCTCGCATCGGCATACCCTACAAAAGTTATAAAGATGAAGAATCAATTGCAAAAATACTTGGATGGGTATCCCTGTGCACCTAGAAATAACTAATTAACATTAGATGCTGAAAATTGTAAGATATCTCCCCTGTGCTCGTTTCATGGTGTACAAAAAGTGGTACCTACTATGCCTTTGCCTCGCGATTTCCCCCACGCTCAATGCCCGTACCTTTTACATATCTCCCGGGGGAAATGATGCCAACAGAGGGAGTTTGGAGAAACCACTGCGTACAATTTCATCCGGTGCCAGAAGAGCTCGACCGGGAGACACTGTTTTTGTACTTGAGGGTACTTACCGGGAGCGTATCACCCCGGCCCGTGGAGGAGAGAAAGGGAAACCTGTCACCTATCTGGCCGAACCTGGAAAAAGAGTGATTGTCAAAGGTTCGGAGATTTGGAAGCCAGGCTGGAGAAAGGAAAAAAAAGGCATTTTTTCAGCTCGGCCACACCCAAGCCTTTTTACCGACCATAGCCCGGAATACCTCGACCACTACAATCCATTAAAGGTCCTGCTTGCATCAACTCCTTATGGTAGGAACGGGCTCCCAGAATACCAAAGAAAAAAGACAGGCGACAGGAATTTCCAATCGGTAAATAAGCAGATAAGTTACACATGCGGCCAAGTCTTCGTAGAGGGGAAACCCTTCAAGCAGGTTCCCTTGGAGCCAGAACTCACCCCACAAACCTGGTGGTACCAGCCGGAAGACCAAAGATTACATATACATTTCGGGCAACTAAACCCAGAGGCATTATGCATAGAAATCACCACCCGCCGACGCCTGTTTGCACCGGTTAACAGAGGGCTGGGGCATATTATTGTGGATGGTTTTATCTTTGAACATTGCGGAAATCAATACCCGACTGATTTCTGGAAAGTTGATAAGTACGCCCAAAAAGGTGCAATTGGGCTGGAAGCGGGACACCACTGGGTCATCAGGAACAATGTAATAAGGTATGCCAATACCTTTGCCATTGATTGTGGTCGGGTGGACCGGCACACCCCGACCCGATCCACATCTCATCACAACCGGATTGAGAAGAACTACATCATTGACAATGGATCCGCGGGCATTCTCAGCTACGGATCCAGTAATCTTATCATTCAGGACAATGTCATCCTCCGCAATAACTCGTTGCACTTTTCAGGACCTAAACGATGGGAACATGCGGGGATTAAGTGTCACAACATGGTGAACGGACTCATTGTAAGAAATTATATTGCCGACAACCCGCACTCTCCAGGAGTGTGGCTGGACAATCAATTTCCAGATAGCGAGGTTCACCAAAACATCATTCATCATAATGGCACCCATGGCATTTTCCTGGAAATGAGTGACTATGAATTCGATCGTCTTTTTGTCACCCAAAATATTATCTTTTCAAATGGAAAAAATGCGGTTTACATACATGACGCATCCGGGGCAACTTTTGCCAATAATCTGCTCGCCTGTGACCTCCATTTGGAAAGCGTGGGGAGAGCGATCCAGATCAAACAAGTATCACAAAGAACAAGGAGTCAAAACCACTCATTTTATAACAATTTGATCCTTGGTTCAGCCCCTACAGTCGAAGTCAATTATCCGGCTTTCCGAAGTGGGCCTCAGCGATTTGATTACAACCTCTATGGTGTGCCAGCAGACCAGGAAAATTTCATAATCAGTGCCTACAGTGATCAGCCCAGCCCGTGGACAGCCAAGGCTTTCAATGAACTCATTCGGAGGGATATCGGAGCCAGAGAGGAAACCGCTTCTTTGGCCACCGGTAATAAATTGGTCGCATTGTCTCCCAAAGAGTGGGGTATTTTTTGGAAAAAACACCAAATATATAATGATCAAAACAGCAGATTCCTGCCCGAAATCAATTTGCTATACGATCGCAAATTGTTCCTTCTCACTCTCGAACTTTCCATTGATGCCCCCAAGATAAAAGCGGACGCAACCCAAGGTCAGATTGAGACAATTTTTGAACTCATGAAAGAAGACAGTCAATCCTTCCCCGCCGGCCCCCTTCAGCTTCCTTTGCTTGGCAAGCAAAGCTTTCGGGTATGGAACGGCTTACCTCCTTGTTCCAAAAATGAATTACCTTCCCGAGGTGGGGAATATCAAAAATAAATAGTCAATCAACCTGAGATTTCAGGTCGACTAGGAGTTAGGTAATTCATACAAAGCCTTTTTTTAAAATTTCATTCCATCTATGATCAAAGTCATTCCCCTCCTCTTTCTATCCAGTTGCTGCCTCTTGGGCCAAGATACCTTTACTCCGATAAGTGATCCCGCCAAGCTCCCAAAATCCGCCCGAGTCCTTTGGGAAGCTTATGATGCACGGGCAGAGGCTCTGGAAGTAAAAGTGATAAAAGAATGGAAAACCGATGCTGTCACCACTCGCTACATCACCTACAAAGTCGGCCAATTTAAAGGTACAGACTCACGGGTAGCCGCTTATTATTCCTTCCCCAATAAGCCGGGCAAGCACCCCGCGTTTGTTTGGACCCACGGTGGAGGCCAGCGAGCGGAACGAAGCCGAAGTATCCACTTTGCCCAACAAGGCTTTGCCTGTGTGGATGTAAATTGGCTGGGTCGCCCCATGGAAAAAGACATCGATATAAATACTGACTGGGGCAAGATTGACCCCACCCAAGGACCCAGATTTTATGCCAAAGCCCTTCGCAGTGGATGGAAACAAAATCTTCAGCCTGATGAGTACACCATCGATCCCATTGCCAGCCCCCGTAATGCCAACTGGTTTCAGCTTACCCTGGCTGCCCGCCGGGCCATCACCTTCCTTGAACAACAGCCTGAAGTTCAAGCTGACCGTATCGGGTTTAGTGGTTTTTCTATGGGTGGGATGATTACCGCCCTTTCGTCTACGGATAAAAGACTTAAAGCAGTGGCCCCCTTTGTCGGAGGAAGCGGTTTTAAGCATATTGATTTCCCTGGCGGCATCACCGGCAGTAGTTTAAGGCCCCACCTAAAAGACTTGGACATGTACATAAACACTATTGACCCCCAGGCCTACTGGCCCGATGTCCACTGCCCGGTTGCTTTTATTACCTCGTCCAATGACTTCCACTCCACCTTCGAACGGATTTATCGATCCATGCACTTATTGCCCCACAACCAATGGCGGGTCAGCTCCAATGTACACCATAACCATGGTCCCGGACCGGAACAATGGGCAGTGCTCACTCTGTGGTTTAAAAAATACCTTGCCGGTCAGGACATAAAAATCCCGGATACCCCACCCTCCACATTTTCCATTGAAAAAGAATGGGCCACTTTTTCTGTCCTCCCCAAGTCCGCGGAGTCCCTGGTGGATGTAGACATTTATTACAGCTATGATCCCAATTCCCGCACCCGTTTTTGGCAACAGGCCTCAGCCCAAAAAAGTGGAAAAAGTTGGGGCACCAAGATCAAGGTTTATCCCAAGCTTCCTCTTTATGTCTTTGCCCATTGCCGGTACCAACTGGACCAAGAAATAATCTTGCAAAAGGGGCACACCCAAACTTTTTCCATTACCTCAAAAGAAGCCATTTATGAACCTGAAGAAGTGGATCTTGAGGCATTCAAAAACCTGCCCAAAACTGGGCTGATCGATGATTTTTCAAAAGGGATATCACAATGGGCAAGCCGCAATGGGGATTCCATCAGCACCTACAAATTCCAAAGCCCTCTACTCGATAGCTCCAACGAGAAAGTTCTTGCCTTAACCATCGACCCTCAGGGAAAGGCTCACACTCTGCGCTTGCGTACTGGTAGTGGATTCCTGAGTCGCGAAAACAATCAAGGTACCTTTCTTTACAATACCAAGGTCACCGGAAGCGGGCCTCAACAAATTTTGGTTAAAAGAACAGATTTTAAGGCAGAGAAAGAAAAGAAAGTAAAACTGGAGTGGTCGAAAATTGCCACTTTTTCAGTTACACTCATTGATAACCAAGAAAAGAAAACCGTTCGTCTCTCAGAAACCGCATCCCATAAAATCCTTCAAAGAATTGAACTCATCGATCAGCCCTAAAACCTTTTCTCTTCCACTCCCTCTTACTTCATCGACACCTCAATATTCTGGATCAGGTTCATCACCGGAATCATTGACTCGGTCAGATCCTCCCCAGCAAGAGAGGAAACAGAAAAGGCAATACGATCTGCGGGACACTGGGCATACCCAAGGGCAGAGTCATAGTTTTTCCACTTCCCGCCCAGATAAAACTGGGTCCACATGTGATAGACAAGTATGTGTCTTTTCTTCTTAAAACTCGGAGTGTAAACTAAGCCAGTCACCACCCGGCTGGGTATATTACATGCCCGGCCCAAGGCAGCCAGTAAGACGGAATGTTCGGTGCAATCCCCTGCCTTATTTCTGGCGACTTCGCTGGCACTAGCAAAGCCCACCGCAAAATTTTTCGAACTTATATATTTATGCACAAAGGAAGATAAGCGGCCCGCTATTTTCCCCACATCTGTCTCATTACCCTTGGCCTGCTTGGCGAGATTCTGGATAAGCAAGTCACCGGTGTCCAGGTAAGGATTGGGATCCAAGTACTCCTTTCTTTTACTTTCCACCAACTCCGAGCCCTGGACCAGCCCTTCAGTTTTAACCAGCACTTCCACCTCCTTATCATTGACCCGGGTTACCTGCTGGTGGGGCCCTTCAAAAAGTTTCCCACCCCATGGGCCCTCGATGCTTTTGAGGACAAAGGTTGTAGACTTTTTTACTTTTGATAACGGCTTACCCAGGGAGATTACGGTATCCAGTAAAAACTCTTCCACTTCCGCTTCCATTTTCTTCGCTTTCTTTTCCGGCACTTGCAGAAGGATCATTCGAATACCTCCCATGTTCATTTCCGTCCGCAACGCAACCCCCTGGTCATCAAGCCATGACCTGGTACGAACCGAGCCCATTCCGCTCTTGATTGTGACGACCACCTCATAGGCATCGATAAGGGCACCTCCATGCGTTACGCTTTTTTTGCCCTTTAATTCAACGAAGGCAGGAGCTGTTGACCGCATACTCAGATCCGGGGAGTACACCTTAATCTCATAACGGTCACCCGCTTTCTTAAATCCCTGATCTAAGATTTTTTTCTGGAGACCCCAGCTCATACCTCCCTCGGGATCAAAAGAGTAGCGACTTTCTTTTCCCCTTATAAATTGCCGCTCATAGACCACCAATTCATTACCATCCACCCTTCCTTTTTTGATCATAGGAATACCTGACATTTTCGTTTCCGTGGAAAACTCAACCAACTCACCCGACAATTTCTCCACCGTCTTTTGCTCGGCTGTTATTTCCACAACCTGCCCCACCCGCTTTATTTGAATAAGCATTTCGTTACGGCTCTTGATAAGGTCTCCTTCCCGGTACATTTGATCATGGGCATAACCAGCTTTCATTTCCCCAAGATACACCTCATACCATAGGTTATGGGGTTGAAAAAGCCGGGCTACATTCTTTGCTTCACCGTATCCAAGTCCAGGAGACAGAGCTAAAAGAGAAAATAAAAAGCTTTTTATGTGCATCATGCCCTACCCTAAAGTTACGGAAGGGAAGATGTCGAACTCGATTCTGCCGGGGCGGGCAGGAAAAATCGGCCCCACCCCTTGAAAAGATTAAATGAATTCGTTAATTAAATTCTCAAGCATTTCCTGGCGGCCACTGGCCAGGCTGGGCTCACCATTGGCCAATGCATACTGTTCGAGCTCGGCAAAGCTGGTCGTCCCTGCTTCAATCTTGGCTCCAATATCGTGATCAAATGTGGAATATCGCTCCTCTACAAATTTTGCCAAACGGCCATCTTCACGGATAGCATGGGCAACCTTCAGACCACGGGCAAAGGCATCCATTCCCCCAATATGTGCATGCATCAAATCGATAGGTTCATGAGACTCACGGCGTCTTTTAGCGTCAAAGTTTAGTCCACCTGTGGTAAAGCCTCCCATATCCAGCACCACACGCATAATTTCGGTGGTCATGTAAATATCGGTGGGGAACTGGTCGGTATCCCACCCGATTAAAGTATCTCCAGTGTTGGCATCAATACTTCCCAAGGCATTGGCATTGGCGGCCACCGTGAGGTCATGCTGTACAGTATGCCCGGCAAGCGTGGCGTGGTTGGTTTCAATATTTAGTTTGAAATGGTCGAGCAAGTCATACTCTCTCAAAAAGTTCAGGCAGGCTGCGGAATCGCTGTCATACTGGTGAGTCGATGGCTCTCTTGGTTTCGGCTCGATGTAGAAAGGACCGTTAAAACCAATGCTCTTCGCATGGTCGACCGCCATATGCAAAAATGCACCCAGGTGGTCGAGTTCCTTTTTCATATTAGTGTTGAGCAAAGACCCATACCCTTCACGACCACCCCAAAAAGTGTAACCCAATCCTTGCAGGTCATGCGTGACCTCAATGGCCTTCTTTACCTGAGCCGCGGCATAAGCATACACCCGGGCATCAGGAGAGGTAGCCGCCCCGTGAGCATATCGGGGATGAGCAAACAGGCAGGCGGTTCCCCAGAGCAATTGTACTCCCGTCTCCTCCTGTTTTTCTTTGAGCCTGGCCACCACTTGGTCCAAAGCATGATTGGAAGCAGACAAGTCATTCAACTCCGGGGCAATATCGCGGTCATGAAAGCAGTAATAATCAATCCCAATTTTTTCCAGAAATTCAAAAAAAACATCCACCCGGGCGACTGCATTCTCTACCGAGTCACTCTTATCATCCCAAGGCATTTGAGCCGTACCCGCCCCAAAGGGATCCGCCAACTCATTGCGCATCACATGCCAGTACGCTGCCCCAAACCGCAAGTGGTCCTTCATGGGCTTACCGCCAACTTCCTCGTTTGCGTTGTAGTGCTTGAATGCAAGCGGATTTTTGGAACTGGGTCCTTCGTATTGGATTTTATCGCAGTTAAAATAGTTCATAGATTAAGAAATGATAGAGAGGTGAAAGTTAAACAGATTTTTCTTAAAATAGAACAAATAAACAAAATTTAAAACCGCATTTTGCGTATTTATTCTGTCATTTTGAGCCAGACGGCGATCCATACACCCTTAATAAACATTACAAACTAATCAAAAATCTTGATTTCAGCTCATCCTGCTTTTTAAAAGAAACATATCAGCACTACCCAAACTAGTGGCAGATATACAAGTTGTGACACGCAAAGTGTAACCACCCCCATAGAAATTCGGCACACTATTCGTGCATAAATCGAGAATACATCACTTATTTATATGAACACGCATGCAAATTCGGCATGGTGGGTTTATCAATAACTTCTAGCTTCTGGAAGTGGTCTCCTCCAGTAAGAATCTCTAACCTTGTATTTCCGCTGAACATTTTCTAACTTCCCGACTCTGCCAGGGAATCCCTCCACTTTCACATCATAGGTTTTGAAAAGGAAGTAATTTTTCTCTGTGACATCATACATCGTGTAGCCAAGGACATCACATTTATTTTTATCACAAGCATCCCTAAGAGCAGCTTTTTTAAATTGGTCTGAAGTTGAACCTATGGCAGCAAGGGGAGCGAGTGCCATACTCGCAAAAGAAGTGGCTCCCGCACTGCTCATACCGCCTCCGTCCATAGTACTTTCACCACGGTTGTTAATATCAACTCCATCTGCTGTTTTGCCTGCTCCTATGGTAATTAGACCAAGAATTTTCATTCCATTTGCCTTACCCATCACTCTTTGCTCACCCATGGGTACATCCACAACATAGTCACGCTTGGGCTCAAAAACACCAATTGTTCGGCCTTTCTCGACAACATCACGAGAGTTTTTTGCACAACTTCCAAGAAACACAACAATAGTCAGGGTGATAAATAATTTCATCAGCTTCTTTTGTGAATAAACACAAAGCATGTCAATCTTATATAAGTTTAATTATAGAGAATAAGATACTTATGTGAGTCGTGATTTTAAAATTTTCATTACCCATTTAGGTAAGGAAAATCAGTCCTCTACTGCTTCATCAATTGAGGCGGGCACCAAGGCCTCCGCCGTATCCCGCCAGCTCAAGGTAGGCACGACCAATCACTACCCCATCTTCATCCAATACCTCACAAGCACCTTCCCAGTAGGCATTGTCTGCCCGGTTACCGAGAAACTCTTGGTTAGCAAGTAGGGGGCGCAAATAATAACTTACCTGACCAGCGATTGGATGGATTGCTGCTATTTTGACAGAGGTTGGATAGCTAAGATCTGTTGCAGGACTGGTCCATGCATCTTCCTCCTCCCAGGTAAAATGGTCTGCATATACTTGGGCCACCTCCCCCTTTGAATCAATCCAATACACCGATGACCAACGATCACTGCCACCATCTTCCTGGCGCAAGCGGTAGGCTTTCACCTCGGTTCCGTCATTCAGCTGCATGCAAGTCCAATCCCACCCTGCCAGGCCCTGACCTAACTGACTGGAGGAAATCTCATGGTCCATCCAAGCCTCTCCCCTAACCTTGTGTTCTGTGTTGTTAAGGTACAAAGTACCCTCTGCTTGCAAGCGGGTGTAGGACCAGTACCAGCTTACCGAAGCTGCCCCGTCCCCTTTCCGGCTAAGCCCCCGTTCTCCAAACCGTACCAGAGGCTTTAGGGGAAAAAGCTCAAGCTCCAAACGGCCACCGTTCGGATACCGCGTGATCAAGCGGTGACCCTTATTTCCGGGTAACATCTCAGCCTCAATTCCCCCGGCCAGGAGGGATAAGGTCGAGGAATCAGCCCGTGCCTGCCACCCCTCTCTCATGACCCGCTCATGGTGAATGTATCTTTTCTCTTTGATATCACTCAACGCAGAATGAGCCAAAAAAAGATGCCGGTTACCAAAAAGCCCATCTTCATTTCCAAGAGATTTCACCGGATCTCCTGCCACCCGAAAAACAGTTGATTGAAACCCAAAGTTTTTAAGATTTCCATCCGCTTTCAGGTGACCTACCCAGTACCACCACTCCAAGCCATACTCACGGTGAGCACCATGATCACGGGGGAACAAGGGAGAATAGTCTGGAGAGGGAACCCGGTACCCTTTACCTGAGCGAACAGGTGGCTCGATCCATTCAGCTGCCATGAGCAAAGGGGCAAGAAAAAGCAAACAGGTAAAAAACTTCATCATCTTCGAAAATTCCAATAAATTGCCGCTATCATTCCTGAGACAAAACCAACGACGGTCAACAAAAGTCCAAACCATAGAATGCTCTCCACAGGAACTGTCCACAATAAGGTCCATCCAAATGATTGTACATTAATCACAAACACAAGTAACCAACCCAGGGCCAACCCTGTAATCGCACCTGCCACCCAGGCCGCAACTCCAATGCCTGCCCCCTCTAACCCAGCTGCTAAGATAAAACCGTGGGTGGAAAAACCGAGGTGTTTCAAGGTCTGCCAGGTTTGAGTGGATTCATCAAAGATGGAAAGCAATCCAAGGAGTAAGCCGGCAAAAGCAACAGCCAGTCCAATAAAACTAAGGGCATCAGTTGCCTTAAAGGTCTGCTCAAAAATACCCAAGGCTACATCCCTGAGCTCCCTTTCATTGCGAACATCCAAACCTGGATAGGCAAGGCGCAAACGATCCCTTGTCTCCAGCAACTTGGCTCGATCTCTTAAGTATAGACTGACATTGATGGGTCTGTCCGAGCCTGTCCAGTCCGACCATATATCAGAAGAAATAGCGGCCATGCCAAATTCATTTCCGTAATCGCAAAAAATGCCAAAAGGAGAAATTTTCTTGGTACCATCCGGTGTACCCAATTCCACAACGCCTCCTGCCATTACCCCAAACCGGCGGGCAAAGGTTTCACTTACCAGAGCCGGCTCGGCTCCATCAACTGCCTGTAAAGAGCCCGGAGCTTTCAGCCAGATTTGCCGGGCTTGATCACTCCAGTGCTTCATATCCACCCCGGCAAGAACAGTCACCCCCCTGGGCGGCTTGGCGTAACAAATCCGCATCACATCTGCATATTTTATATTTGGATCCTTTAAAAGTTCATCCATTAATCTGGGATCAATCCCATTTACTGTACCGGCTCCAGTTACTCCACTTTCGGAGATATAAAGATCCGCCTGAAACCGAACATCAAACCATTCCTCAATCGTACCCCGGAAACTGTCAATCATTTGAAACATTCCCGTTACCATACTCACCGCAACCACAAGACCGGCCACCGCCAACCGGTGACGGCTAGAGCCATCCCGCAAACGGCTGGACGCCAACCGAAAAACAGGTCCGCTACAAAATGGACGCACCCAGCCAGCAAGTAGAACCAACACATGCCCCGATAGTAAGGCCGCACCCAAAATCCAACAACCTGCAGCCAGGAATCCTCCGACTGGCATGTTTGAACCAGCCTCCATGACAAAAGGAGGGAAAAGCAAAGCAATGCCACCGAGTAAAAGCAGACCCAACCCAATTACAGGACTTCGCAGCCAGGAAAACCCCGGGGACCAGTCGCCCCTTGCCAAAACCTGAGCGGGTGGGGTTTGGGTGGCATCACGGGCAGGAAGCCAACCGGCAAGCAAGCTAAACACTATACCCAGAACCAAACCAACAATCACATCGATGGAGGTCAGGTTTAAGGCCTCCACCGAAGTGGCGAAGTACAGAGCATTTACGGTGTCTGAGAGCATGCCCACCGCACCAAAAGCGAGAACCTGCCCAACACCAACACCGGCAACCGAGCCGAATAGGCCTAAGACAAGAGCCTCCAATACATAAGTGGTAAACAGAATTGATCCATCCACACCCAAAGACCGTAGGGTTGCGATTTCGGACCGTCTCCGCACAACCGCCGCATCCAAAGCCTGCAAAATCAGATAAGCTCCCACTAGGATAGCAATCAAAGAAAGAATGGTTAGGTTTAAGCGGAAAGCTGCGGTCATCGCGGCCCGGTCAGCGGCCCGGTTTTGGGTCGGGGCCAGGCTCAAGTTTTGAGGTAATTCTCGTGCAAGACGATTTTCGATATCATTCAGGTAGGCGGTGTCCTCCCTTCGGTTGACTTGATCGATCACCACCTCCACCCGGTTTAATTCTCCAGGGCGGCTCAACAGTGTCTGTACCGTTGGCAGGTCGGCAAGCACAAGATCATCCGGCAAATTTCCGTCCGGATCATTCAGAATCATCCGAATTTTCATTTTCACCAACCTACCACTGGCGAGAAAGGAAATGCTATCTCCCTGCTTCACCTCAAGTAGATCCGCAGTTTTTTGACCAACCCATACCTCGTTCTTGCTTCCCAGCCAGTCATACCAATTGGCGTCCTCATCGGAAAACTTCAGACCCTCCTTTGCCAAAGTTGGCAGGTTACCAAGGGCAAGCAAGTCTAAGCCAATGAGCCGGAGTTGTTTCTTGTCTTCGCTTCCGTTTTTCACCGCGGTTACAGACCCCTCAATCACAGGAACTAGGTGCCAGTCCGGCTCCTTGCTGAGCCTGGTCAGTTTCGCCAGGTCCTCCTCGAGTAACCTTTGCACCGGTGATTCGATCAGAAAATCGCTTTGTCCAGAAACGGCCTGGTTAAAAAGTCCAAAGTTTGCAGAAGCTGAGCGGCTTGCCTGGCGGATACCATTAAACGCCCCCACCCCTACCGCCACAATCCCGAGCAGGAGAAAATAATGCCCCATTTTACTCCGCCAGTGACGAAAGGTCATGCGAGTGAGCAACAGCCACACCAGTTGAAGACGGAAACTACGGTGCATCAGATCAGCCTGCAAGCAGGGCACCATCCTTCATTGTGATCACCCGATCACAAATACGGGTGGACTCATGGTCATGCGTCACTAAAAGGAGCGCCACCTCAAGTTCTTCCGATAAAGACTTGAGCAATTTCAAAACCTGACTCCCGGATTCAGTATCCAAACTACCGGTGGGTTCATCTGCGAGTACAAGTCTTGGGTGATGCACCAAGGCCCTTGCGATGGCAACCCGTTGCCTCTCTCCCCCACTCAACGCACTCGGCAAGTGATCCATCCGATGGCTCAGCCCAACCTGTTCCAATAAATCAGTCACCCGGGCAAGCCTATGTTCCTTGGGCATTCCCACCAACTGAGCAGCAAATTCCACATTTTCAAACGCGTTCAAAGTGGGTAATAAATGGAAGGACTGAAAAACATATCCCATATTTTCCCGTCTCACTTTTTCCAATTCTCCACGCTTCAAACCAGACAACTCTTGCCCACCCACATGGATGGATCCGTGATCTACAGGTTCAATGCCGCAAATACAGTTTAAAAGAGTAGACTTCCCACTGCCACTTGGCCCCATCAAAGCCACTCTTTCTCCTGCATCAATATTAAGGTCGATCCCCTTAAGCACATCCACTTTCCCGAATGACTTCCTGACATCCGCAACCGAAAGAGCAACTGGTTTAATTTGGTCTTTTATATTTTCGTTCAAGAACATAAGGATATGAAAATTTCACAAAAGCCCAAGACGAACCCACCCTACATTCTCAATTCCTTAATCGTTGCCTACTTACAAGGCGGAAGAGAAAAAATCATTTTTGATTACATTACCTCATATCCCTAACAAGATTTGGAATACCTCCACAATGTGCCCTCCGTGTAAATCCATTCAATTCTTTTCTCCCTTTATCTTTTGCCTTGTTCTTGGTTGCTTGCGGAACCATGGAGGTTCAGGAGTTTAAAGGTTACACCGAATCTATGGATCTGGACAACCAACTAGAAGTTTCAATAGCCCTCGTCCGAACACCTAGGCAGAAAAATTCAACCACCTGGATGGAAAAAATGGAAACATATGAGAAATTTAACTTCCAGGTCTTTATCATGGATGAGGATGGATACGGGAAAAACCCCATATTAAATCCATCAAAATTCATTCTTTTTCCTAACAGTTAGAGGATAAAGTCCGGACTGAGATTTTATCTGATTATGATTACAACTTCTGGATGCAGGGAAACCACCAGTATAATAAAAGAAGATCAATCAAGCCTCCCATTTCCTTAATCTGTGATATAATGCGGCAAATTAGCTGGTCCACTCTCCGCATTGCCATAGAAATTACCACCAGTTGTCTGATTGAAAGCTCAACAAATTGTCCAACTTATACCAATCTATTTAAAACCCAAAAAACGGCCAAAACCAACCCATCATTTGCCCATTATTAGAATTTCCACTAGAAATATGCTTTCATGAAACCTAAACAATCCGACAGTCCCGTTACCCGAGTCAAAAAACCGGAGCCATCAAAAGACAGTCCGGATTGGATCATCTGGGCAGCCTGGGCCGACCGGATCACTTTTGAAGAAATTCGCAAAGTCACGGGCCTTACCGAGAGCAAAGTCATTGCCCACATGAGAAAGTCTCTCAAACCCTCCAGCTTTAGATTGTGGCGCAAGCGAGCATCCACCCAAAGCATAAAACACCAAAAACTTTTCCGCCACCGCCGCTCGCAGGACTCGGACTACTAGTCTTAAGCTCACTGTACTTAAGAAATCCCTACCTGCATTTTCGTCTATTTCACCGAACCGTGCTTTCAGATGCAACCAACTGCCCCAAACTTGATAAGTAGTTCGCATTTCTCATTTTGCAGGTGCTTTCTTACATTGAAAACTATCCATCAGGCAAACCACCACCGTATGCGGAAGAGTTAGGATTGATATGCCCAGCATTGCTTTACCCAACCAGTCAAGTTGAATACCTCGAAAAGATAAGGGGAGTGCGAGCAGGAACCACAATCCCACCAATGCAAGAACGGTCATCAATCCGCTGATCTGCAACCATCGTGCCTTAAGTTTTAGATAAGCACCGACCATCAAACTTTGCTTTGCTACAGGGTCGATCCATATAATACGAAGGGCATGCCTTAAGCTGTGCCAAAGAGCAAAGTAGATTCCTATTGCCCAAAAAGGAGGAAGGAATAAAAACCATAAAAACAGAAAACATGCTTCAAAAAGATCGAGTAGCCAAGCAGTCCGCTCCCCTTTCAATAATTGAGTAGTTGATAAAGCGATTTGCAGGGCTGTAAGAATCAGGGGGACTAAGAGGAAGAAAAGTTTATTTTGGGAAACCCAGCTCAGATCATAGTTGATTTGTCCTCCCTGCCTGATCATTTCCTGCAAAAATAGGCAGTATGTCTCATTTCCGAGATAGCCAGGTAATAGGATAGGTAAGCTTCCCCTCGCCATAATATGTAAAGTCTTCAAGAGCACAGATCGCTCAAGGTAGCCGGCACCATGCAATTTCACAGACAAGTATCGGTCTCCCTGCCCCCAATGAAAAACGGTGAGAGCAAGAAAGAACACAGCCGAAGCCACTGGCTGATAATGCCAGCATATGAGATACAAGATAGAGAGAGCTGGATACAGCAGAAGAGTGGAAATCCGGAAAACCCAGGTGCTGTCCTTGATCATTCCCCAAAGTAACAGATGATCAGCTCCGCCATGAGGCATACCAAAAAGAAAAAGACTTAGGTACAAAGGAAGGAGTTGATAGGATATAGGCCAATCAACACTGAGAAAGCCTAGGATCGCCATAGGGAGAAGCAGTGCCATGGTACACTTGGTTAACCCTGGTGAATACGATTTTGGAAGCGGTTCCCTTGAAGCTGAATCAAGTGTCAGCGGGTTCCATTCAATCCATTTCATCATACTTTATTTCTCCATACCTGCCAGAGACAGAGACCCTGAAACACGAATAAATTAGTCAACCCAAAGAAAAGAATTTCCTCGATGGGAAGATTGCCAATTTCAATGCCCGAACGGGTCGCTTCGGTGATCATCCAAATTCCATCTGCAATGGCAACAGCATCTGCAAGGCATAGATATAAGGTAAAGCCAACCCAAAGCGGACCCCATTTTTTACAGGATGAAAGTAACGCCCGAGCCCCCAGGCCCCATTGAATCGCTAATGGAGGGAATGCCCATACAAAGATCAGACCAGCATAGGTTCCAGAACCATCAAGCAAGCAACAGGCTCCAATCAGACCGATAATGACAGCCGCCGCTACTCCTTTTCCTGAAAAACATAGCTTGGAAGCAGGTATATTGTGGGGAATAAAACACCAAAGAATTCCCGCAAACACTGTCTGCAGAACCATAAATCCATATTCCTCAATTGGCACAAATCCAATGGTTCCCAGGACAACACCTTCGGGGTAACTCCATATATTTTGCTCAATAAGATAGTTATCCCAAGGCGTGGTGTAAACAAGAGCAATCATGCCCATAAGACCAATTCCTACAATTTTTTCCCGCCGAAGGCATTGCTTCCTGTAAGCCCAAAGAGTAAAGGCAAGCAAAGGAATGCCTATAAAAAAGATCAGGAACTCCAGGTAGGTCATAAATGACTAAGGTACAAATGCCCTGAAGAGACAAGGCAGCAAAATTCTAGTCTTCTTACGGTTGGAAACTACAGCTCTTTTTGAATGATGAAGAGATGGATCTTCTTTGATCAGTTCTCCGATTTCTCGGTACATTCGGCCAGCCCAACGAACCACAATTCTCATCCGCAGCGGAAGATACCGAATTCCTACCTCTCCACTGGCATATCGTTGGTCTGCAATTGCGAGCAAGCGAAGTTTGGCCTGATTTATCTCTGCCATAGAAGCAGGGTTAGCAGAAAGTAAATCCGAGGCCGTGGGCCAGTGATCAAAGGATTCTGCAGGAAGGTAAATCCTATCTCTTTGAGCATCTTCTCGAATATCACGACAAATATTTGTTAGTTGCATCGCAATGCCAAGATCATCCGCATACTGCAATGCAGCTGGGTCGGTAACGCCAAAAATCGGGCATGTCATCAAGCCAATAGTTCCGGCCACTCCATGACAGTATTTTATAAGTTCTGCATCTGTTTGGATTCGTACGCCCTCTAGTTCACCAATCATAGCTTCCATTAATTCGGTTAGAGGAAAAGAGTCCAATCCCCATCGGGCCTGAAGGAGGCGATAATGATCCAATAATTCGTGTGGTTGATGGTTTTCCCAACAATTCATAGCATCCTTGAGCTTAGCCCCCTCCCCTTCGTCCGCCCAATCATCAAGGGTTCTGCATACATAATATAGTCGAGAGATGGCTTCGGCTCTATCCTTCGGAAGGAGTAGAGAAGCAATAGAAAAAGTCCGGCTCTTAGAGCGGAAAATATCCTTAAAGGCAGACTCATTCTCTATTCTCGAGGGAGGTACCAGTTTTTCAACTACTTTTGCTGAAGAAATCACACCAGGTACTCCTGCTCCGGGATGCGTGCCTGCTCCGCAAAAATAAAGATTTTCCAGATCTTCGGATCGATTATGGAATCGAAACCAGGCGGATTGCCGAAACAGAGGAGCTATTGAGAATCCACTTCCCCACAAAGTATTGAACTTGCCCTCAAAATCATCCGGAGTAACGAAATGAGAATATGCCAAACAGTCTCCAAGCCCGGGAAGCAAGGATTTCTCCAACTGTGCTTGCACTTGATTGCGAATTTTCTCCCCGGATTCCTCCCAGTTTATTTTGGCAAGCTTGTTGGGAACTGGTGCCAAAACATAAAAGGCATCCCCCCCTTTTGGTGCCATGCTTTGGTCGGTTGCCGCTGGACGATGAAGATAGAGACTGAGATCATCAGATAGGATTTTCCGGTCATAAATATCTTCCAGTAATTCCTTGAAAGCTTTTCCCATAATGATGGTATGATGCTGAACATCTGGGTAGGAACGGCTGGTTCCAAAGTACCAAACAAACAAACCCATGGAAAAAGAAATTCGTTCAAGTCTGGCATTTGACCATTTTGATCGATGTTCGGAATCGATAAGATCACGATATACTTTTGGAGGATCCGCATCGAAAACAACCAAATTCGCGAGTTTTTCTTCTCCGGATTTCAAGCGGATACCGCACGCTTTTTTTCCTTCAACGATTACCTTACTCACCTGTTGGTTGAGTTCCAGTTTAATACCCACTTCATTGATTAATTTCACCAGCGCTTCAACCAACGCACCGGTTCCTCCCCTTGGAAACCAAACCCCCCATTTGCGTTCGAGATAATGAATCAAACAGTAAATTGAAGTGGTATTGAGTGGATTGCCACCGACGAGCAGGGGGTGGATGCTGAAAGCCCGACGCAACCTCTCATCCTTAAGGAAACTTCCAACCAGTGAATAAACTGAAAGATAACTCTTCAAAGCCAGCAAAGCTGGGACTTGCTTAATCATAGTCTGAAATCTATGGAACGGCTGGTCTGCAAGTTTTTCAAAACCCACTGCAAAAATTTTCTTGGAAAAGCCGACCAGTTTTTGGTAGCCCAAGCCTTCCCCCGGAGATAGACGATTAATTTCTGCAACCGTATCTTCAAGCTTCCCCCCATAGTCCAGCTTCGAACCATCTTCAAATTCAAAACGGTACCATGGTTCAACAGGCAGAAATTCTATGTAATCAGACCTTTTTTTACCAAAGAGCCCAAACAACTCATCAAACAAAAATGGTGCCGTGATTACAGTGGGCCCGGCATCGAACTTAAAATCTCCTGCCCTATATACTTGAGCACGTCCTCCCGCCATCGGATTATTGTCTATGACAGAAACATCGTATCCAAGACGACGTAGACGCAGTGCCATAGCTAATCCCCCAAAGCCTGCTCCAACAATTATGGCTTTCCTGGCTGGCAGTGACTGATTCCCTGTAGTCAATTTAAAAGCAGGCGAGAGGGAAATTATAAATGATCAAGAATATCCAAGTAATTTATTGGAGGACGGAACCAAAGGATTGAGTGTAATAAATGGAATGATGACATTGGAGAAAAAGTCATTCATTTCTGGAACATGAAGTTTCCCAAGGTCAAGAGCCTTAGCTATAAGATCTTTTTGGAAATTCTCAATAAATTCTTCTTTTGATCTTTCGTCAGGCATGGTGTTTTCCAGAAGATAATATAGATTAGGACGGTTATTTTTTAAGTCAGACAGATTTTTGCGGCCGTTTTTTATTCCAAGATAGTCAGCCTGATCATCCCGGATCTGATAAGCAATAGCGAGATTTGTAAAAATATCGGTTATAGCGTCCAAGCAATCTTGATTTTCCCTGGACGCAATCGCAACACAACGGGCAGGCAATGCAAACATCACTCCAGTCTTGTCCCGCGACATGTCTGTATAATTGGTAATTATGTCATCAAATGTTTTGGATTCAAAATCCAATTCATGAAAAGCACCCCTTACTGCACAGGTTACGCAGTTGGAAATTTCCAATGCCCAAGCCGCTTTAATGGAAGGACTGGTGATGATGCTTGAGGAAACTGCTAAAGACTTTGCAATTAATAAGTCTCCCAGAAGAAGAGCCTTATTCTTACCATATTTTTTCCATGGTGTTTCACATCCCCTTCTTTCAACATCGTCGTCAATCAGATCATCATGGATCAGGCTGGCATTATGAAGAAGGTCCGTAAATGCAGCTATGTCCAACAGTAGATCTTCATCCAAACCAAAAGACTTTCCAGCAGATAGACAAATTTTTGCACGAACTTTCTGTCCTGCCCAAAAATAAGGATCTTCCACATAGTCCCTAAGAATAGGATCTTCACAAAAGAAATTCCTGAGCCGCCATTGGAGACGGCCCAGGAAGTTTGAACTACAATCCATAGATTGAGTATCTATTCGAAAAGTTAAGCTGTTCGCTCGCTATCGCTTGTAGCTGCAACCCAAATGGCAAGACCAAAAGCTGCCTTGTTCACCAAGTCTGCAAGGTTGTAAACGATGTTAAGAGTTTCACTGTCATGAGTTCCGCCGCCCATGTATGCCAGGTAGTAACCAATTGGATAGATTGCCCAGCCAAAAGTTACAATTGCACGAATGGTTTTGAAAGCCTGCTGAGAAGCAGCGTTTCCACTATTCTCATTGATTTGCGATGCTTCCCCTTTGAAAATTTCATAGATGATGTATACCCAGCCGGCCATTCCTACGAAGAATGCGGGTCCTACATCTGCATAACCAGCTTCACCAGCATATCCACCAACCAACATGACAAGAGAGGCAATCAGTAGTTTCCAGAAAAGATTGGCACTTACCTTGGTTACAGCTGCAAGAATCAAGTAAAATTCCACAATTTGCAAAGGCACAGTAATTAACCAGTCAACATACCTGAATACAGTGGGGCTCGCTCCGGTGGAAACCCAAACCTCTCTCATGTATAAATAGTGCCAAAATGCAATTCCTGTTACGAGTCCAGCAACCGTAAGAGATGTTTTCCATTTTCCTTTCACACGATCCCTTTCAATGAAAAAGAAGACGGTGGCAGCGAGCATCATGGCAGTCGCCAGCCAAAAGCTTACGCCCACAAAATCATCAGGATTCAGTGAACCATCATAGTTTACTGCGGCAGTTTCGACTGCGGCAGTTTCCTCTTCTGCGTGGTTATCAGCAAATGTCAATATTGGAGCTAACATTGAACATAGTAGTAGTAGTAGGATGTTTTTCATTTTCACAGTATGTATATTTTGTTGTTTTGGTTAAAGTCTTTCAGATCGAAGAAACTTTATGGCGTTAAGATTTGTGCAAGGAAATCATAATAAAAGAAGAAATCATTAATTAATTTTTATGATCATTTTCTTTATGATGTTCGGTTGTCAACATAGTTTTACTATGCAATGACTTGATTTTAGTAAGTAATTCAAATACTTACTTCCCCCATATACTTGACGCCTAAGTACTTATGGTAATAATTTAAAAAAACTGATAACAAATTTCACAAATATTACATTATCTCCAAAACCCTAAATCCCTGGGGTTATCTCTCGCAAAATGTTTCTAGGTTACAACATTCCTTGGATTACCTAATCAAAAAGCCCATACATTATCCTTAACGATTTGGAGTAAACATCATTTCACCTGCTACTCAAGGATTGTATCGATGATACGATAATACCCCTCGCCCTGTACTTTCGAAGCCCTGCAAATTTGTCTTTCACTTCGGGCAAATCTTCGGGGTGTTTAAGAAGGTCCTGTTCCAGTTTATCAAAAATTCTTTTCAGCTCCGACTTATCAATCTTTTTCAGGTCTTTGAAGACGGGTTACCTGGCAAGAGGCTCAGATATGCGAACGGCAAGAAAAGTATTCATATGCGATCATTGTATTAGAATGATTACATTCGTAAGAAGAATAAAGTACACCAGTATTGCTATGACACTTATGACAGGAAGCTAAGTAGAATTTCTTTGAAACTTCCTTTAGGTTTGGGGCATGAAGCTGATCAATCAATGTCTCACCCGGAAGGAAGCATCCATCCTCTGCCAAACCATTAGCAAAATCGAACAGACCCGACCACGAGTCCAGGAAATCCTTCATATCGAAGGTAATCTTGGCGACAACAAACTCGCCAACCGTGTAGCTTCTGAGCTACTTCGGGGAAATATAATACGGGTGGATAACAAGAGGATGACAGTGAGCAATCACTCATTTAATAAATTCCCCGAGATTGTGTTCCAACCCGTGGAAATTGAACAACTCGAAATTTATTTTGTCACCGGCAGCAAGGATAGAGCTCATGGCCCACTTGATCTGCATCAACTTGAACAGCTTCTGCCCGAACTCGACATCTACGACACATACATTTTTTACCGGGGGCTAAATGAATGGAAGCCCCTCGACGAACTTAAGCAGAAATACCTACCCACTCGCTAGATTGCACACACTCACCTCTACGAAGATCTCATCATTACAAATACAAATAGGAGAAAACTATGAAAGACAAAGAAAACGAAAATCAGGAATCTGAAGATAACACGGAACTAGAATTTGGAGGCTCTGGTGGCTTCTCCATCTTCAATGACAACTACCCCACTTTCCTTGGGTTTGATCTCGTTCAGCACCTCCCTGAGGATCCCTTGCCCAAAGAGGATAAGAAAGAAAAACCCGCCAGCTATCGCGACGACCCCGAGGCCCTAAAAGCCATCGAACAATTCAAGGCTTACTCGACCAAGATCAAGCCACCCATGGAATAAGCCTTGGAGTCACCAAAATACAAACCTGACAGATTAGACAACGATGAGTACTCATCAGTACTCATCGGTACCGTCATCTTCATCCTCCTCGTCGTCCTCCAAATCCTTATAATCATCCGGTAATTCATAGACAATTTCTCCGTTGAAAATTTCCGAGCGGCTTTTCAGGTCACCGTTATCTTCATAACTTAGCCAGTATCCGAACCCGGCACTTACCCCGGACTCGGGGCAAAGTTCGCCATCTGGCTTCCATACCGTCAGATCCAGGGCATATCCATCCAGAAATTCGCCTGCGACACTCATCCTTCCATTCTCATACCACTCCCACCATTTTCCATGCTTTTTGCCATATCGATAATGCCCCTGAAAAGAAGTGACTCCATTTTCATACCATTCCATCCACCGCCCATGTGGTTCTCTATAATGCCAGTTCCAAATTTTATTTAAAGACCCATCAGCATACCAACTAACCTGTTCACCATGTTGCTTCCCCCTGGAAGTACGAACAATCCCCTTTAACTTCCCATCGGGATGCCAGGAATAATAATCTCCATAGTGCCCCAGAAACAAATGATCATCCTTCACAAAGGCAGTCATCGAATACATC
>Ga0206130_10001228_pt1 | contig 38344 bp, 37 predicted proteins | sample Helgoland_Spring_9_FD_148637 | JGI IMG/M metagenome (GOLD analysis project Ga0206130, IMG submission 148637) | Pelagic subsurface seawater microbial communities from Kabeltonne, Helgoland, North Sea - Helgoland_Spring_Bloom_20160512_1 | ecosystem: Environmental > Aquatic > Marine > Epipelagic ...
TACCCCCTCCTTTTAGTCGGGTACAACAACAAATAAACACACACCTCTGTACTATAGCGTAGAATTTTTCTACTTTTTTTATAAAACCTACCTTTTAACCATACTATAAGTATAATTTGTCGAAATTTAACCTTTAAATACCAGAATTCAATAAGAGGTTAATCAAGTTTAACCCGATTAAACCTTATCGTTTTCTTCTTCACTCACAGACCACTCTTTAAGCTTCTATAAACCTCTCCTAATGAGATATTAAAATAAAACGCAGCTTCTTTTGCTGTTAGAAAATATATTATATTCCCTTCTCTATCTTCACTACTAAGCTTATTAAAACAATCTTTGAAATAAACATTACCCTCGGGCAGCGAAATACAAATACTTGAAAAAATTACACCAGCTTTTATGCACACTTTTTTTTTATCTAAAATCCTTCAAATATGACTAGCAGATAATTTATGATAGTCTGAAGCTTCTTCAATAGAATTGAATTCTATAGAATTACCTCTTTTATCAATACTGTACATTATACCTCTAGGTCTTTTAGGTCATATAAGATTATACTCACATTCTTTTTCTAATAAATTAAATAAAAAATGCTCGTCTTTAACCCCTTCTTTATCTTCTGAAAAATGAACATTAAATTCAAAATTTAAAATTCCATACTCAGTCATTTCCCTCTTCATCAGTGTTTGATGATCCATACTTCAATCAATACACACACTATTATTGAAATAAAATGAAAAATGAGCTCTAAAACGACGGTATAAGTTTCTTGAAGAACCAATATACTTATAACCAGAAGCTTTATTTACAATCATGTAAACACCTCCTTTAGATTTTAAACAATCAGTATCCTTTAGAATACAAGACCAGCTACCAACCCTACCATCAGTTTTAGAATTAAAATCGAATTTAAAGTCTGAATACTTAATAAAATCATCCACTGATTTAATATCTAATAAAAATTTCTTTGATAATACTTTTTTTGACATTTACTTTATTAAAACATATAATATCATCCAAGTTAATTTAATTGGAAAGATATCTCATCCTGCCGCACCTTGCGGTACGAAAGGATCACTCACATGGGAAGAACAAAAGCTCTCCCATATATTTGATTTCAGCGTCAAAAAACAAAAGATTAATCTCGTGCTTCTTCTAATAAAGACTCGATATGATTACAATACTCGTCTAAATTAACTGCTTTAACTGAAATTGGCATGAATGCATGATTAGCACCACAAATTTCAGAACACTGTCCATAGAATACTCCTTCACGATTAGCTAAGAAACCAGTTTGATTTAATCTTCCTGGAATACAGTCTAACTTAACCCCTAAAGATGGTACCGCTCAACAATGAATAACATCCGCAGATGCTAAAATAACTCGAACGTGTGTATTTGTAGGAACTACTAGCTGGTTATCTACTTCTAATAAACGTAAATCTCCTGCTTCTAAGTCTGATTCTGGGATCATGTAACTGTCAAATTCGATAGATACTCCATCTTGATCAGCATAATCACTATACTCATAACTTCAATATCACTGATGACCAACTACTTTAATAGTAATACCGGCATCAATTACTTCATCAATTAAATAAATTAACTTAAATGATGGGTAGGCAATTGCGACAAGGATAAACGCTGGTGTAATCGTTCAAATGATTTCTAACGTTGTTCCGTGAATTAAATATTTGTGCGCAATCATTTTATTTGTTTTAAGGTATTCTCTGATCGATTCGATCATGATTCATAATACTCCAATTAAAATAAATGTAAGATAGATCATTACCTCATTGTGGAAATTAACAATCTCTTCCATAACAGGAGAAGCTGGGTCTTGGAAACCAAGTTGTAACGCTTCTGCTACGTCTAATTTAAAAATGCTTAACATAAATATAATTAATGAAACTTTACTTCATTAAATACTTAACAGATCAAATCTGTAATCGGCTTACCATAGTATGATAATCAACACCAAGCGGGACTTGAACCCACAGCCTTTCCATCCGAAGCGGAATGCTCTACCTATTGAGCTATAAGTGCACACCAAGGTGGAACAAACAAACCCCAAAAATGGAGATTTGTTTGTCCCTAAATACTCAAACCTGCCAACATAAGTTTCCCAACTTAAGCTGTTTCTTTACTTTGAATAATATAAGCAAAGATTGGTAAGATTAAGAATAACTGTAACTCTGTACAAGAACTTACTACTGTCCCAGTTGGAACAAAAATTAAAATAATTGTTGTAGCAAGGAAAATTGCAAAAGCATAATTATACACTAGACCAGATTGCATATTAGAAAAAGAAGTCGTTAATTTTTTCAACCCAGCTGTAAGACCTGTCGGACCAACTTGCTCGATTAAACCTCTATCAATAATTTTATAAGTAACATCATGACCAAATAATAATGCTGGTTTTGCTAAATACATATTAAATACAAAATCTCAATGTCATTTGTTATTTAAAAATGTATAAACTGATTTTCCAGTAGTAGTGTAAATTTTATCAAAAATTCCATTTAAAGGTGAACTATATAAGATAAAAGATAACGCTGCACCTGTCATACTAAGCATAACAGGAGTTCATTTAACAGTAGTACTGATAAACTCTGCTTCTAATACATTTAAGTGTTCTGGTAATACAAAAATTCCATGTTTAAAGAAATCTGAACCAGCTCCGATAATCATATCTCGACCAAGATAACCTACAAAGATAGCACCAAAAGATAAAACTAATAGTGGTAATGACATTTGTCATGGACTCTCGTGAGCCTTCTCTAAAGTAGATTGAGGACCATTAGCAGGTGAGATAAACGTTAGCATTAATAATCTAATTGAATAAAATGCAGTAAATCCAGCTGAAATTGTTCCAAGTCAATGAGCAAATGTACCATGACATGTATAACTAGCGTATGCAAGCTCAAGAATAGCATCTTTAGAATAGAAACCTGTAAGGAATGGAAATCCCATTAAAGATAAAGATCCAATAAGCATTAATGAATAAGTATAAGGAATAGCTTTAATTAAACCTCCTAATTTTCTCATATCCTGCTCGTCTGCCATCGCATGAATAACACAACCTGCTGATAAAAACAGTAACGCCTTAAAGAACGCGTGATTTGCTAAATGGAATAAACCTGTTGCATAATTTGAAATACCACAAGCAAAAACCATATAACCTAACTGAGAACATGTAGAATAAGCAATAACTTTTTTAATATCATTCTGAACTAGACCTACTGTTGCAGCAAAAAATGCTGTCATAGCTCCAATAACTGTAATGATAACTAATGCTGTTTCTGAGAACTCAATTAAAGGAGAACATCTAACTAATAGAAATACTCCCGCTGTAACCCATTTATGTTCGAACCATCTCTCTATCGCGTAATGTCCTTAAACATTACTCTTAGATGGAACAGACTTGTCATCTCTGACAAGATCGGACTCTATCTTCAACTTTTTATTTATTTTTTTGACCTTTTTAACCAAACCTTCCAATGTTTTATAACCTTCCATTGTTAGATGTACTTTTTTTACCATTAAATCATGTCCATTACGCCAAGTTAAAAATGCAATACGCTTTTTTGTTTTTAACTTATAACGTTGGAAATATCTAATCAGTTCCACTCGACTTTTTTTATTACCCACATAAAACTCATAACCATACCATGATTTATCCAATCTTGTATTTTTACTAGAACTATTTGATTTACTAAAAAGATTAGAAATATCTTTTATAATTGGTTCTGTTTTTTGCGTAATACTAAATCTAGCCTGACATGACACATTACCATTTCTCTTACGGTGTATATCTAACATAAAACATCCTTCAGCATCAGTAAAACCAGATAATCAAGCTGTATCTAAACTAACCTTAGGACCATAATTTTTAAATAAAATATTTCTTTTATATTTTTCATTATACATAAGTAAAAAGTTCCTAAATTGCTCACGGCGGGCTGGAATACATAAATTACCGTTTAAAAGGTGAATTATCCTCAATAGGTTTTCTTCATTACCTATAAAAAGTCGTCCCATACTACCATTCTTATATTTAAAAACTCGTCCGTAACCTAAAGACTTTCGCAAGTTATTTAAAAAAGCAAAGTCTTTTGAATGTTGATCTAACGTAAATTCAATACTCTTACGCTGGTAATCCATTAACAATGATCCATCTCCTTCAAAGAATCCAATTAAATAAATAAGAAATTCCTTATCTATTTTATTCTTATGCTCAGGCATCACCGGTTTATAATCGTCAAAATTAAAAGTTGTTTCACATATAGTCTCTGAGGATCCTAAAATTTTATTATTTAATATTTTTGTTTTTTTCATTAATTTTTTTTATTTAGTTTCCTGCGGATTGTCCAATTTTACAAATTTTACCTTATTTCTAGTCTCGTGACTTAATAAGGATTGTAAACTTAAGGAGGTTCCCGCATACAGTGAAAAGTTTACCAATAACTCACATTATTGGGCCACAAGTTATCTTATGGTCGCAGCATGAATTAACGCACTAACTGGTGTAGGACCTTCCATCGCATCTGGTAATCAACCATGAAGACCTAACTGCGCTGACTTACCTACTGCTCCAATAAATAGAAGAATTGAAATGAATGTTAATGAATTAAATGAATAACCTAACATAAAAAACTCATTATCTACTACATATGGAACCATTGCAAAGATTACTGCAAAATCTAATGATTTGAATGTATCAAAACATACAAACATTGCTAGAGCTAAACCTACATCTCCAACTCGATTAATAACCATCGCTTTAATAGCACTCTTATTAGCTTGAATACGAGTGTATCAGAAATTAATTAAAAGGTATGAACATAGTCCAACTCCCTCTCAACCAATAAATAATGTTAGTAAATTAGATGACGTTACTAAAACTAACATGAAAAAAGTAAATAAACTTAAATAACTCATAAAACGAGGTAAATGAGGATCTCCATTCATATACTCAGTTGAATACAGGTGAACTAAAGAACTCACCGAAGTAACAACAATAAGCATAACACAAGTGACTTGGTCAAACATTAACGCGAATGATACCTGTAATAAACCGGTATCCAATCACGTTCAAAGGTCTATATAGGTCGCACTTCCGCAAAGACCTACTTCATAGAACACTAGACAAGAAATTGAAAATGTTAAAAGAATACTAACTGTGGTAAAAATACCAGCTCCCTTTTCTCCGATAAATCGACCAAAAAGACCTGCTGTAAATGAACTAAACAGTGGAATAAATAAAATTAAAGTATACATACAAATATAAACATAAAAATAATGACTAACACTATCAGACATTACTTTTAATAAACCTATCTGAGCGGGGCTCGAACCCACGACTTAAGAGTTAACAGCTCTTCACTCTACCAACTGAGTTATCAGATAATATAGAACACATTGATATATACCCTTACACACACACAAACAAAACAAAGTCACGTAAGGGAATATCCAAAAAGTTATACCATCATTAATAGTAGTCTCCTCTTTTACAAAAACCACCAACAACACTATCTAAATTTTTTGTTGTTAATTTATAATAATGGTTCCTATCACCTTCTTTCTTCATTAGACCACGATTACTACTTGAAACCAAATGACAAATACTTGATGTAACCAGTGACTTTCTTACACTCACGTCTTTTATTAAATGAGAATAAATTGATCAATAACACAATGGTAAATTTGCGAAGATTAATAATAATAACTCCTCACGATGCTCACTATTCCAAAAAAATAGATTACCTTCTTCCTTTACCTCTAATCTTAAACGCCTAGTCCTACTATCTCTTACATCAATATCTGAGTATAGTAAAGGAATATAATTTTTTATTAAATCTAATAATGGCAAAAATAAATATCTGTTCTCTAATACGATATCTTTAATTAGGTTAAAAACAAGTACCTTGTCTGAATAAAATAAATCTAACCTTTGCATACCTCCTTTTTTTCGACTTCTTCATGGTGGACGTTTTCAATTATAAGGTAAAGTATCAGAAAAACCGGACATTTTACTTAATAGATACTTTAGTAATTCCTTATCTGACTTAACCTTGTAATAACCTTTTAAAAATCTTAGTCTGTCTTTTTTAAATAAACACGTTACTTCATATGAGAAATAATAACCAGACAAACGTGTCGAATCTAATCCCTTAACACTATTAGAGTAAGGAATAACTAAAAAAGCTACACTATTAAACTTTGTCAGTGTCATATTACTATGGGGAAAAATACTGCAGAACATCATTCCTTCAAAAAAACCTAGCTTATTAAACACTGTCTTTCATCTAAGAATATTATTTGTAACTAGGTATCTCTTATGTTTTACAACAGAAAGCTTTTTACTTTTAATAGGTAACTGAAGGATGTTAACTCATAAGTAATTACCTTCCCCAACCGTTCCTTTAAAGTTTCTTTTTAGAAATAATAAACAAATTTGCGTACAAAAATCAATTGGATTATTTAGTATCAACATATTATTATGGCACACTCTAACCTTAAGTTAGAGTGATGAAGCCAGATTTATATTTAATGAGAATTTAACTCAATTAACTACACAAGTCCCTCCGAAGAAGGACATAAGGCAAGCGATATAACATCACTTACCTCTAAAACCAACCTTTATAAATCTTAAAATTTAAACGGTAAGGTCTTTATTATGCACCTCATCAGTAAATAGAGATGAATAAAAATACTCAAACAACGTCAACAAAATGTCAATATCAAATAGCGGCTTCGAATCCGTTATGATGATGTTTAGTAAAGTGGTGATCTAAAATTCTAAAGAAACAAACAAATAAAAATGTCGTTCCAACGAAAACATGGAATCCGTGGAATCCAGTTGCTAAAAAGAATGTTGAACCAAACGCTGAATCAGCAATAGTAAATGGTGCTTCATAATACTCAAGAGCTTGAAGACCTGTAAATATTACTCCTAATGCTAATGTTAAAAATAATGAAAAGATAGTATTAAATCTATCTCCTGAAATCATTGAGTGATGAGATCAAGTAATTGTCGCTCCAGATGTTAATAAAATTGCTGTATTAAGTAAAGGTACGTCAAATGCTTCAATAGGAACAATTCCTACAGGTGGTCAAACACCTCCGATTTCAATCGCAGGTCCTAATGAACTGTGGAAAAATGCTCAAAAAAATGAGAAAAAGAACATGATTTCTGAAACAATGAATAGTAACATTCCTTGTTTAAGTCCTCTTTGAACAACATATGTATGGTGTCCTTGGAAAGATGCCTCTCGAATTACGTCTCGTCATCAAACGAACATAACAAGAATAATAATAGACATTCCAATTGATAATAATAAATCTCCGTACTGGTAAGAGTGAAAGTACATAACTCCACCAATAGTCATTCCTAATGCTCCAAATGAACCAACGTATGGTCATGGAGAAGGATCTACAAGATGTCATGGGTGATAATGTTTAGCCATATTAAATAATTTTATATAGAAGCTTTAAGTGCGAACATCACAGTATATACAAATCTGATGCATTAGACTTAGCTTTAATAGGGTAAAGGTAATATAATAGTATTTAAACAGAGGCAATTATCTATCTTTAATCAAAATTATACTGTAATACGCCATCAGCATTACTTTTTTACTGTAAACAATGATAGCGTATTATTTTTTTATTTTACGTGCAGTTTTTACTCATTTTGCTCACTTACCTCACTTTGTTTTAGGCTGTGAACCACCATGAGATTTACCTCCGTTAGGATGATCTACTGCATTTTGCACAATACCTCGAACTGTCGGACGAATACCCAACCAACGATTAGCACCTGCTTTACCTTGCTTTCTTAACTTATGATTTGAATTTGAAGCTTTTCCTAATGTAGCATATCCTTCTGATTTTAATGAAATTACTACTTTTGAAGGAAGTCTAATTAATGCTTCTTTTTCATCTACTTTAAGTAATACACCTCCAGAACCTGCAGAACGACATAATTTACCATTAATATTATAAATAGTTGATCCTGCTGTTATATCACGAAGACATAAACCAGCTCCAGCATGCTCTGCTTGGATACCTCTTCTTTTACGAAGTGATAATGAACACTCTAAACTTCCTTTTTTCATACCAGTAGGTGCAATGATATAAAAGGGCTTGAATGAACCTGTAAAACATCTTCCAATCATACTTGATCTGTTAGGATCGTACTCATAAGAAAGACAACTTACATTTGAATAGTAACCTGTATTACGATTAAGATCAATATATCTTAATGATCTTTTATGTCGACCACCTTTATGTCTACATGTTATTCTACCGGTAGAATTTCTACCTGAAGAATTTTTTATCGATGATGTTAGATTTTTATCTCTTAACACATTACTTACAGAACTATAATTTGGAATAACTCGACCTCTTAAAGATGGTGTTGTCGGATTATACCTTTTTAACTCACTGATATTTTTAGATTTCAAATTCCTCATTTTGTTGAAATTGGCACTTGAATAAACTTATGCTCTTTCCCTAACGTATTTGCTGATACTCCTTTTTCAATTAACTCTAGTTTTCTAGTTCGACGTACACCACGAAGCCTACCTTTTACTGATATACTTAAACCGTGCACTTTACGAGTTGAATCTAGACTTAATTTACTCCTAACTCATGATCTATTTACTGACTTATTTGCCTTTAATAGTCTTTTTGTCATTGGAGCATATTTTAGCTTTCTTACCGTTTCATTACGTTTCACGAATAGTCTTGGAAGGGATTGAACCTTCGACCCCCAAATTATCGGTTTGGTGCTCTACCACTAAGCTACAAGACCTCTCCAATGTAATGTTCTCATCGTGATGTTTCAGAACCAGAATGGAACAACATCTAAATTTTATTACTTTCAGTATAAAGAATTACAACTGAAAAAGAACTTATACACTGGAATATAACTAATGTTACTTTTATCTCACATAGAACATGTAAATGTCATATCTCCCCCACCTAAATTATTTAAATTATAAAATAATGATGGCAATAGAAAAAATGAATAAATAAAAGTTAAATCTGAAACTCCAATACTTAATTGACCTTTATTAACACTACCCTTTAATGATCTTGTTCTCCATGATGATCTTTCTCCAATCACTCCTAATTTTACTTCTAAATCTTCTGTTTGTCTTTTAATACTTGGCAGAAAACATAAGTGTAAATGTTTAAAGTAACTTTTGAATGCACGAGAACCTGGATGTAATGTTGTTAATGTTCCAATTACCATGTTAGGTCTCAATTTAAAATTAGCTATCGATTTTTTAGATTTCTTAATGTAAGGCTTTTGACCAATTAGTGATAAATGCGTGTAATATAGAGGCGTCAATAATTTAGTATTAACAATTAACTCATTTAAACTTGTATCAAATACCGCATGATCAAACTTACATTTATCTAAACCATGTTGAAAATGAAATTTACTGATAGAGTCGTGATGTTGATGATTATACATGATAAAATAAATAAATGCTTCAATTATACTAGTTTACCGTACTTAGCTTACAATCACCTTCCTCCTTCTTAGATTGATCGCTTTGCTACTGAAACTATTTTTTTACTACCATTAATACATCTAATGGTTGAGCTAATCGGTCCTTTGAAACGAGAACCTGAAGGTAATAAATCTTTACCTTTTACTGCGTATTTTACTAATATAATCCGGTTTTCATCCCATTTCAAACTGTTTGACAGACTTTTAGTCTTTATATTTGATCTAATCAGACATGCTTTTGACATTGAACCTTTTCTAATTTTAGAATGAGAAATATTTCTCTTAATAGCTACCAAAAATACACTACCGATTTTTGCTACTTTACTATTTTTAGGCTTTAATACTTTAATTAATTGCCCTTTTGTTGCTCCCGAGTTATCTGCGATTGTTACTCGCGTTAATAATTGAAGCATTCTTAAATGAATATCTTTTCTTATAATAACAGTTCTAAACCTGTGAACGTGAACCACCCAATGATAATTTTCGTCGTGATACTCTCTTTGAAATATCTAGACTACGCGCAATACCTGAGATTTTACCCCTGTTTCTTTTTCTTCTACCTGTGAATCTTGACATTAACTTCTCTCAATTTCTTTTATTACCCTTAGATTTAAACGTATCAAATACCTTTTTCAATGTAAATCTAAATTTAAATGGGTTTTTAGTTAACTTACTACCAACTAATTTACTTAGAATTTTATCATCTTCAAATACTGATCCAACTACCTTAAAACTAATATGTACATTCTTATTGTATTTAAGAGTTAAAACAGATTTAATTAATCTAATTAAACGCGGCAAATAAACTAAACAATAAAGTCAATCTGGATTCTTTCTTCGGATAAAAATTAAAAATTTTATACTTACCTTTTTAGGATATACTTGCACAAACAATTCTGAAATTAAATAATTGTAATTTGTGAATAATCCTGAAATAAATTCTCGGATTCATAACTCTGAACTTAATGATTGAGAGATAGAACGAGAGTACCAAGGATGACTAATACCTAATTTTTTTGAATTCATTAATTCTTTTTAAAAACTGCACGAACTTTACTTTCATAAAATTCACCTAAACGATGACCTACATGATCTGATGTAATCTTCACCTTTCGGCTTGAGTTACCGTTTTCTACTTCAAACTCTGAATTTACCATCTTAGGTGTAATAATCATACTTCTACAAACTACTGATAAGCGAGGCTTTCATTTAGACCTTTTAATATAGATGTAAAGGGAGTTGAACCCCTGGCCAAAAGATTAAAAGTCTCCTGCTCTACCACTGAGCTATACATCCAAATCACCTAAAATAATATCTATCAGGACAGTGGGATTCGAACTCACAACAAACGCTCCCAAAGCGTACATTTTACCATTGAAACTATGTCCTGAAACCATTCAAACTCTATCATAAAAAGTCTTATACCCCCTCCTTTTAGTCGGGCATAACAACAACTATAACATCTCACACCCCCTCCTTTCAGTCGGGTACAACAACAAATAAACACACACCCCTGTACTATAGCGTAGAATTTTTCTACTTTTTTATAAAAAATGCCTTTTAACCATACCATAAGTCTAATTTATCGGAATTTAACCTTTAAGAGCCATATATAACACCTTACACCCCCTCCTTTCAGTCGGGTACAACAACAAATAAAACATAACGATGTACTATAGCGTAAAATTTTTCTACTTTTTTTATAAAAAATGCCTTTTAGCTATAATCATGACCTAAAATACCATGATTACGGGCATCCATAAAATATTATAACCTCTCTGAGAGTCGAACTCAGGACTTCCTCCTTGTAAGGGAGGCGCTCTAACCAACTGAGCTAAGAGGTCACATTTGTTTTAGAAACAAATGGATTACATACTAACAAGTTAGTAAATAATTCCGCAATGTAAACATTACGTTATTACATTCCATATAAGATTAGGAAAGCGAACATAAGAGCAAATAACCCCATAGCTTCAGCTAACGCAAATCCTAAAATACAGTATGTGAATAGTTGAGGTTTAAGAGATGGGTTTCTTGCATATCCTTGGATTAATCCTCCAAAAACAGCTCCAATTCCAGCTCCAGCTCCTCCAACTCCAGCTGAGGCAGCCCCAGCTCCAATTAATTTAGCAGCATCAAACATTTATTTTTGATATAAGTCGATAGTTAGCAGTGGATCATTCATTCTATCCTGCTGTTACAGTAATAGTCTATAATAACTATTATACGAAAGTGACGCGACTCGAACGCGCAGTCGTCTGCTCGACAAGCAGATGCATTAACCAATTATGCTACACCTCCAATTAGCAGTCTATCCTGCTCTATAATGTCGGAGAGACTTGAACTCTCATTGGTTGCTTATGAGACAACCGTCTTAACCGGTTGGACGACAACATCAATTAACGACTTCCCTCCCTCTACCAGGAGGTAAAGTCTAAAAAACTCAATTAACCTTTTAATAAATTAATAAATTTAACTGAGATACTTCCTTTAACTCGATAATAAGCAACTAAAATAGAAAGACCAATCGCAGATTCCGCTGCTGCTACTACTAGAATATACAAAGCGAATACTTGACCGTTAAGGTCATCGATGAAAGAACTAACTGTTAATAATAAAAAATTAATACTTAATAACATTAGCTCAATAGACATTAATAAAATAATAATGTTTTTTCTATTAACTACAATACCTAGAACACCTAAAAGGAATAAAATAAACGCAATACTAAGATAGTTTATAAGCATAATAAATATCCCGTAGCAGAATTGAACTGCTGTTGCCATCGTGAAAGGAAGGATTCTTAACCACTAGAATAACGGGACGCAAAAAGGAACCTTATCGGTAGAGGATTCGAACCCCTACTAGCCTTGATCAAAACAAGGAGTCTTGCCATTAGACGAACCGATAAATTGCCTAACTAAGCTTTGATAATAATACCTACCAAAATTTAGTTGACTTTAATAAACGAAGTCTTAAAAGGCAGTTTCTTTGATACTCCTTCGAGAGCTGTTTGAGCAATAAGTCCAGAGGGAGCTGCTATTTCAAAAATAACACTTCCAGGAGAAACTTTAGTAACTCAGTGATCAACTCCACCTTTTCCTTTACCCATTCTTACCTCTAAAGGTTTCTTAGTTACAGGAATATGAGGATAGGTTCGTAATCAAATTTGTCCTTTTCTTTTTAAAGATCTTTTGATTGTCATAATACATGCGTGAATCTGTGCTGCATTTAATAAACCAAACTCTTTAGAAACTAAACCGTAATCAGCATAAACTAAATGTGTTTTTCTTTTAATGGTTCTAGGATGATTATAACGATGATGTTTTTTAAACGATCTCTTTTTTGGTTTTAATAGCATGTATAAAATTTTGGGGGGCGATAACACGACATCGTGTTAACACTTACATTTCTTGGTGAAATAATGATATGAAATCGATCCAATTAAGGCTTTTTTCTTCCGTATTTAGATCGACCATTTCTTCTTTCATAAACACCTAATAGATCAAATTTTCCTCTAATACATTTATACTTTACTCCGGGTAAATCTCGAGTTCTACCTCCTCTAATCATAACAACACCATGCGACTGAAGAGTATGACCTTCTCCTGGAATATACGCATATACTGTTTTTTTTGTTGATAGAAGACGAACTTTTGCTACCTTTCTTAAAGCTGAATTAGGTTTCTTAGGTTTTCGAATAACTACTCTAAGACATATACCTTTCGCTATAGGTTGTCCTTTAAATGCTGGAACTCTAGACTTTCGCGCTGCTTTACGTCTAGGCCGTTTCATTAATTGATTTAAAGTTGGAATGGGTGAAAAGGGGGGTTTGAACCCCCGACCTCTCCTGCCACAAAGGAGCACTCTACCAACTGAGCTATATCCACCAATAGTTGCACCAAAACGCGTCATTGAAGCCATTATTTAAAAGAGAGTTAAAAAGTTTTTTTGCATGCGCTTACCCCTTTTTAATTCAATCGTTAAGTCCGATCGGGCTTGAACCGATATCTTTATCCTTATGAGGGACGGGCTCTACCATTGAGCTACGAACTCAAAGTATGGAAAGCTTTTCATTTTAGTATTGACGCCACGGAGTGGACTTGAACCACCGACCTTTCGATTTTCAGTCGAACGCTCAACCAACTGAGCTTCCATGGCCTACTATAAAAACCAGTTTAAGAATTTTTAAAGTTAATGTACACGATAACAAGTAGAGACTTTCGAGATCTGTTGGGATCGGGTCTAATGCAATTAAAATGCTATCGTTTTTTCTATCAAGGGCGGGGATTGAACCCGCACGCCCTAATGGGCATCAGATTTTAAGTCTGACCTGTCTACCAATTCCAGCACCCTGACATTAGCTACTTTCTTATTAAACTTACAAAAATAGTCTTTAAAAGTCTTTAGAAAGTAACATTTAAAATGTTAATACCTGCATAGAATCAGGTAATTTAATATCTTTATGTTTGTAAAAATGCGTAAATAATGCTTCATTTCTAGAGGTACAAATTAATTGATCCGCTAATTGAGTTAAAGGCATTTTTGTAGTTCGTTTACGAATTCTTCGTTTAGGAGCACCACTTCTCCATTTCAGTTTATTCTTTAGAAATTTCAGCTTATGCTGACCTGAACGTGTCTTTTTTTTCACTCTACTCTTTAATCTTCCCAAAGGTGAATTTACATTACCTGATTTTAAATCAATCATTAAATTATATGCATTCAAATCGGAGTTAACCCCTTTTTCAGATTTTAGAGAATCTAAGTTTCTTAGATAACTACTTAATTTTTTGCCTAAAGATCCTTTTCGACGTAAACGTCAAAACTTTGGACGACCTTTTCGACGATATCTTCGTCTTCTAAATTTTAGTCACGTATGTGGGTGATGTTTTAAATGTTCTCTATATAGTAAAGTAAATGGTAAATCTTGCTGAGTTGCTCTTACCGTTGAAGCTGGACTAAGTAAATAATCTGCTTGTGTGATTACTCTATCATCTACAAAGATCTTTCCTTTTTTTATTAAAGTTCTAGCATGTTCTAAATGCAATGCATATCCTAGTCTTACTAATGTCACATCTAAACGTCTCTCCATGTTTCTAAAAAAAATATATTTGTAACCAGCTGTAGTTGGTCATTGTGACGCTCTACGGCTCATTTCTTTAAAATTTTTATTATCTAATGAATAGTATGTTTTTATTGATTTTTTAATTAAAAAACGATATTTAAAAAAACTAAATCGTCTTCCTCTTTCCATCACGAAGTCTTTACCCATATTACTTACAATTCCACCAGACCAACGACTTCAGAACATACTTCAGACACTAGACGGGATAAACTTTTTACTTAATAGTTTAACATTATGTAATTTTTTAGTAGATAATTTCGTATCATCACCACTAATCATGTATCTTAAGTTCTTACTTACAATCTCATGTGGATTACCTAATACTTTTTTACTATGGATAACTTTACCATCACGAATTAAAGAATTTGCATTTTCTAATTTTTTTCAACCTTGTTTTCATACACGACGATGCTGCGATATATGCTTGTTTAGAGGAATGTACATGCTTGATGATTTATTTTTATTTTTATTCATAAACTATTGTTCCTTTTCTAACAGGTGTTCTTTTTAAAATTTTGTGGAAAAAATTATTAATAATAGATAGATCTGGTGATCAAGCTAATACTTTTGTTCCCCTCATTGTAATATATACATTCTCTGGAATAATATACTCAATTGGATCTTTTTTTCCGATTCTTAAAGATAACACATTATCGGTAACTGAACCTTTAAAACCGACTCCTTTTAACACTAATTTTCTTTGATAACCTACCGAAATAGTTTGGATACCTTTTTTTATACTTCTAGTTATTGATTTACTATCATTTATTTTATCTGCATAAAATCATGTTGATAAACCTGTAGTTGTATTACTAAGAAAGAAAAAATGCATAGAATTTATCTTTTTTAAAATTAGTTCGATATTAGATTCTAATTTAAATGGGATTTTTGTCATTTATTAGTCGCACAAACACAAAGTGTGTTATAATTGGATTACTCCAATAAAAATCTACTAGAAAGATTACCTAGTGTCACGTATGACCTAGGAATCAATTGTAGATACTATTTAAAATATTTATCATAGTCCTTTATAAAAAGGATTACTTATACTTTTTTAGTACTATTAAGCTAACCTATTTGCATAAATTATACCTATAGCCTATAGTTAGAGTTAGTCTGACTCAAAAATTAAAAACGTAAAAAAAGTAGATTTCGGGCTTAAGCTGCTTCCAGCCCTTAAGATAAGATTCGTAGCTACTCAGCGATGCCTTTTAAAACAACTGATACACCATTGGAATCGCCTTTCAAGTCCTTGCGTACAATGAAAAGTTCTTTTTAGTTTTAGAATAGTATTGCGGATAGAATCCGAACTGTCTCACGCGTGTTAGTCTCTTAATTTCTTAAAAGCACGGACTATATCTTCATCCAACCCATCTTGGTTGGAGCTCGACGTATTATAGCTAAAAGGCTTTTAAAGCTATCTATAATGTTATATTATAAGTCTCTACAGGGAGTCGGAATTGCCGCATCATTAGGTTTTATACCTGTACTTCAATAAGTTTCAGCGGCTGATGACGTTCATACTCTAATTTTAGAGTCTGTGTGATTCGCGGTCTCGTCTACTAGTTTCATTACCTTTAGGAGATCTGCTTTAGTTTCAACACGTTTTTTAGAATCAATAATATTAAGTATAATATGACCTAACTTTCTTTTCATTCTTAAGAAAGGAAGGATTTCTGTAATTAAATCTTTAACCGCATTATCTTCAACAATAGTTCAAACTCATGTTGAAGATTGACGTTTAGATAATGTACCATAACCAAGTTGCTTACCAACTCATCTTAGGAACCAAGCTCTTTTTTTATGTTGATAGAAACAAACAGAAACTCTTATTTGGAATTCATGCTTATAATCTTTTCTATATACAATTTGAGCTAATAAAGACCCATCGCCATCAATAAATCCGGCTAAATAGATCAAAATATCCCGTTTCAATTTACTAAAACGAGTTTTAAGTTGTTTGTTTTGTTTAATTTCTTTCATATTTAATAGAATTGTGTCATTTAATTCAAACTCTTCCCGCGGTATTGCCATTTTACAGGGTTCACCGTTATAAGTCAAGTGCTAAAGTTAATGTTACCATTAACCAACGCAGTATTTTTTTTTATAGTTCTTAAGTGGACTTTCAATCCTACTCTTCTACGTTCTGAACTCAAATCATGTACAATTTTAATGGACGAACAGTCCAACCCTTGCTAGCGGCTGCACCAGCAGGATATTGCAATTCAACATCGCATTAATGTTATTAATAGCTTAATGATTACCTAATTTATATCTCAATGAAATATAAACGTGCTTTTCGATTAAATTATAAAACTTCTTAGACTCCCGCTTGGGAATATAAACTCTATAATTAGATCTTTGCTTATGAAAATTTATATCTATATCATATTTTTCTTTAAAGACCTCCCTTATTACTTTTAATTCATCTAGATTAAAACAATCTGTACATAAATAATAACTTACACAATTACTTTTTAAACTTCCATTATCCATAAATCAGTATGCTAAACCAACTGGGCTTAAATATAAATCTAAATCCTTACGAGATGGCATCTTTTTTTTACTTTTATTCTTTTTATAAAACATTTTACTAAATTTTAATCCAAGAGGGTCTACGGTCGTATTAAATGTTCATTTAATGTGTCCAGAATCTGATATAGATTCTTTTGGGGGTGTTTTAACATGTTCTTTAAATACAGAATACAGGTGAAATAAATAATCTACGTTTGCTTGACTAAAACGTATTCGTCAAGTTTTACCACTAGTATAACTTTGTAAACTAGCGTTACCTAACAGTAATCCAAATAATATTTCTTGTTTTCTTTTTATCATAAATCATTCTATTAACCTCTAGTGAACCTATTATGGCTGCATCACTAGTAGCTATTAGTTACCTAATAGATCAGACTATATCATATTCTCAATAATTACTTTTCTGAGAGTCAAGCGTGTAGTCGTTGAAGGGTCATATACAATATAACTATATATCCTAGAAAAGTATAATCTATATAATCTTGTACAGCGGACTTCCCTGCTGATTGTCCTATTAAATCTTAAGAGGATATCCCAGCATATAGCTTGTGCTTTCTTTAAATCTCACGAAATAAAAGCCCCGTATGTTGAGGTGGCAAACAGCGAGGTCGATAAGGACTCTTACCCGCTATTACACTGTTATCCCTTGAGTAACTTAACTTATGATCGCATGTAAGGCTATAAATAACATGCGGGTCACTAAATCCGTCGTTAGACCCTGTTCGATTCATCAATCTCACAGTCAAGCCGGTTTATGCTTTTACACTCATCGCATCATTTCTAATGAAGCTGAACCGACCTATTGAAAGCCTTTGTTACATTTTAAAAGGCTACCGCCCCAGTAAAACTGTCTCTGATGCCTGTTTCTATTCCTATTAGTATCATTTAAAACAATGAGACTGGTATTTCAATTTTCGTTTAACCTGACATCTGGCGATGTGGGCTCGTTAACAACTACCAGCTATTCTACACACAAAGAAAAAATGAACGTGACAACATAACAGTAAAGCTTCAAGGGTCTTCTTGTCCTGCAACACTTAACGTAGTATCTTCACTACGACTCCAATTTCACTAGGTTTATCCATGAGACAGTAGAAGCATGATTACTCCTTTCATACTTTCCAGCAATTAACTGGATATTGATTGCGCTACCTTAGGACCCTCAGAGTTAGGGCCGCCATTAAGTTGATCTTATACATTGGTTAAACATTTTCGATTACAACCATTGGGCAGGAGTCACTTCAAATACAATGACATACGTCTTAGCTTAAAGCTGTGTTTTTGGTAAACAGTTCCGCTTCTCGATTTTATGCTCCCCAATTCTCTTGGGGTCCTCTTCTTGCGAACGTACGAGGACATTTTGCCGAGTTCCTTATGGATAATTCCCCTATCACCTTAGAATGCTCTTCCTACCCCCTTGTGTTAGTTTTAGTACAGTATTTATTCTCTATCTTCTTTCTCGGTTTATTTACTGAATAAACGTCAGATAAGAGATTGCCCATCGACAGTTGTTTTCACATTACAATCTTAGGGGCTGCTTAGGAAACAGAATGTTCATCATATCCCTGAAAAACCTTGGGTTTTCGGTGAATCGTTTTAGTATACGATTTTATAGTTACTCATATTTGCATTGTTACTTTTGATTATCTATTTCGTCTTTTACAAGACGCATAAGTCAATTTACAAAATAATCTTCTACTCTTAATAACTTAATATTAAGCCTAAGTTTCAGTTAAAAAATTAGCCACCTGAATTTTCGGTTCCTATTAACACATACACCCTCTACACTTTCATGTAGAAGACTTTATATATATGATCTTAGCTTAGTGAACTGTTACGTTATCGTTGAAAGTGGCTGTTTCTAAGCCCACTTTTTAAATGTATTAGTCTATAGAAAGCCTTTAACACTCGTTTTATATTCATGACTTTAACTTTAGGTCTGGGTTGTTTCCCTCTTGACACAGAACCTTATCGCCCTGAGTCTGTCTATCTAAATACATTTTTATGAATTCTGAGTTTGAAGAAGTGAAGTACAACTCAAAGAGAAGCCAACAACTTAATCAGTGCTTTACCGCATAAAAATAAAATTAGACGCCGTACCTAAATACGTTTCGAAGATAACCAGCTATATCCTAGTTCGATTGGCATTTCACCCCTTTTCAAAGGTCATCCAAGGTTATTGCAACAACCACTGGTTCGATCCTCCACTAAAAATTAAGTTAGCTTCAATCTGCCCTTGAAAAGATCACTAGGTTTCGGGTCCTATAATATTATATCAAAATTCGCTCTATTAAAACTTGTTTTCACTACGGTATTAACCAAACATAATATTATAACTTGCAAATCCATTATACAAAAGGTACCATCTTATAGATGCGCTTAAGAATATTCGGTTTCAGTTCTCTTTCAGTACTGTATACAGAATTTTCAATTTTCACTCACGTTACTTCTTCACTATCGGTGTAATGATGTAATTAGTCTTGGAGGATAGCTCCCCCGTTTTCAAACTCAAATGAGTTCTACTTGGTTAAGTTTAATTAGTTAGCCACGTCAAGACGTGTGGTGCTAAAGGTTCTTACGGGACTCTTTTACCCTATATTGTGCATTTCTTCTCGAACCTGGTTTATAATTTTAACTCTAGACTATTAAGGCTTCGTTCACCACTACTACCTTAATCTCGATTGATTTATTTTCCTCTTGTTACTAAGATGTTTCAGTTCACAAGGTATTTTGTATAGATTGGATTTCTCCATAGGAAAAATAAGGGTCAGAGTTACTTTACCTTATTATTTCGAAACTTTTTCGTCCTTCTATCATCGCTTACCCAAATCATCCCCCGCATATTCATTCACATATTTTATTCGTACGAGATAAGGGACTCGAACCCTTCTCCTCTGCTTGGAAGGCAGGAATATTACCAGATATACTAATCTCGCTTTAAGTCGTTACTCACGACCTGATTTTGTTTCTTCAACATAATTTCACTATAATTAATAGCACGTGGAGGATTCGAACCTCCTATGAATAGATCATGAGTCTAGCAACTTCCAATCGTTATACGTGCGCAAGCCAAAACATTCTATTTAGCTCCACCACCATCTCGAGTTATTGACTCTATCTGTAACTTAATAGCATCTCTTCTTAATTCCTCTGTAGGCATTGAAAAAGGATCACTTAACTCTGGATATGTCTCTTTTATTCAAACAGTTGCTCATTCTGGTAAAGGATCTAGCGGCACTCGTCCACCCTCTATTACACCACCATCTAGATTTAATTTCTTAATTAATAATTCTAATATCAACGAATTCTCCAAACCAACACTAACAGAATCGCAATACCCTCCGAAAAAACGCAATAGAAATTCTGATACAACGAAGATACCACTGTGACTACAACTTGAAATCATACTTAAAAATGACATCAGTACAACTAATAGTATTAAAGGCAAACAGAATAATAAAAACACTTCTAGTATTCTTATTAATGACCCTAGTACTTTTAATAATTTAAAAAATTTCTTTTTCATAAATAATAATAAATAACATCAACCAAGTAAATTTAATTGGAAAGATATCTCATCCTGCCGCACCTTCCGGTACGGCAACCGTGTTACGACTTTTACCCGATTTCAAAATCATCGTGCTAAAACTTACTATAGTGAGGTTTTATCTAAAAACAAAAGATCTCAATAAGGGTTTCACTTCAGACAATTTAAGATTTCCGGTAGTGACGGGCGGTTTGTACGAACAGAATATAAAGATTCACCGAAACGCTCTACTTTTCGATTACTAACGAATCTTACTTCATGAAGACAGATTTCAGTCTTCAATCCGAACTGGTGCTACTTTTATGTATTGACGTGTCGTTACCGACTAGTAAACTATTGTAGTAGCAATTATATCACATGTGTAGCCTTTCTCATAAAGGACATAAGGACTTGACGTAATCCCCTCCCTCCTCCATTTTACAATAGCGGTTCGCAAAATACATCTTAGTTAATATTGCGTAGGGGTTTCGTTCGTTAACCGAAATAAATCATACATTTCAAAACACGAACTGACGACAGCCATGCATCACCTGGTTACATTATTAAACGTAAGCTAGAGAAAGTAAGGTTTCGCGCGGATCGTCGCATTAAACCACATGATCCTCCGTCTATCTTCTGAACCGCCAATTATTTTGAATTTTAACCTTGCGGTCGTAGTATTCAGGCGGTAAACTTAACGGGTTACCTACGGCACAAAATATTAATATCTTACACCTAGTTTACATCGTTGACGGTCTAGACTACAACGGTATCAAATCGTCTTTGCTACCTAGACTTTCATGTTTCAGCGTCAGTTAAAACCCAGATTGTTGCCTTCGCCTTTGGTGTTCTTACCAAGATTTACTCATTTTATCGATACCTTGGTCGTTCCACAATCCTCTATCTAACTCTAGATATAGTGTTTCTTTATCATAATAAGCTTTAAACCTAACCTTTAAACAAAGACATCTATATCCACCTACACATCCTTTACGCCTTAAGTTATAGAGCAACACTCGGACATCACGTATAACCGATCCTTCTGGCACGCATATTGGGCTGTCCTCTCATCTAAAAATTTCTTCATTATAGAAACCTTTTTTTCCTGTATCAACGTGATATGATCTGTAAAAACATCACCACAGGTATTGCGTGTAGCTTTCTCAGGCTTTCGCCCATTGGAAAAGATTCATTACTGCTGCCTCACATTGTAAGTTCCGTCCTTGTTTCAGTACGGATGTGGCTGGACGTACTTTCATACCAGCTACGCATCTTCGCCTTGGTAGTCCTTTACACTACCAACTAGCTAATACGAACAAAGCCGCTCCTTAAACGAAGATCAAATCTTCTTTATTATTTTAATACAGTCCAAAAGAACTACACTAAATTTATACTGGTATTTATTTTATCCCAGATCTAAGGGTACATTCTTTGCTATTACTCACCCGTTCGCCATGCTTACACCAACAAGTGGTGTAAGTTTCATTCAACTTGCATGTATTAGTCCCACGCCTAGCGCTCGCTCTGTGCTAATATCAAACACAACCTTTATCAAAAATCAAAACCGAATATTCTTTCCTCAACATATGAGGCAATTACAAGTAAAGGAGGGACTCGAACCCTCACTATAAGCTTTGCAGGCCTAAATGAATGCCATAATCTCTACCTGGACCAAATGTGACGCATACACCCTCCTGGGCGTGCGTCATTCGAAACCTATTTGAAACTACAAGAATTAACATCATAACTATAAATTTTACGATTTGTACGTCTTCTTGCACGAATAAGACTTTTATCAACTACTTTTAGCTTTAATCCTAATCGAGGAATATAATATATACCTACCAACTTTAATGTTAGATTTTTTATTAATTCTCCATCCTTATTATCCCAATAACGCCAACGATTAAGATAGCATTTTTCTAAATCTCTAAAAATCTTCCTTCTACGTTTAGGCAATCTTTCCACTACTTTATGAAAACATCTAAAATTAAAATCCCTAATATACTTATGTGCAGCAATTGGACGTGAAAATAACTTTCTACGCTCCTCACGCTTTTTTACAGCTAAAACTTCTTCAGCTACTTTTGCAGCTTCTTTAGCTTCATTAATTTTAATATCTTCTACGTTTAATTTATGACGAATGTCAACTGACAACAGCATTCAATCACCATAAAAATTAGAAACCCTTATAAGCTCTTTCATTAATACTGTCCTAGCTTCTCCAAAACTATGATAACCTGTTCATTTTTGATCAAACTCTGATGTTCAATATTCAAAAACGAAACCAATATCATTTGAGTTCTCTAACCTTTTGATATACTTATGATAAATTTCTTCAACCAAATGTTTTTTATTTAAATCTGAAACTTTTATACTTTTACCCAAACCACTACCCCATACAATTTTATACATTTTATGGTCTTTTTCCTTCACAAAATCTTTGCTAAAAATTGAAAATCCATTACCTCAACGAGCTGGTAAAAGTTTTGTTTGATTTTTAATACTATCAAACCTGTTTTCATGAGTATGTTTAAATCAAGATCAATCTTCTTTTCAAACGAATTTTGCTCCTCTAGGGTTTCTGTTTCTTTTTCTTGATACTTTAGACCCTTCATAGTTTCAATCTTTGAAAGAAAGTCCCATTTCTTTTTTCAGTTCTTTCGAAAAATTATCTTTTTTCAGTTTTTTTTCTCTCATCTTTTTTAACATAATAGCCTTGCTTTTAACATTACTACTACTCTATACACGTCTATAAACAAAAAACATTTATTTCAACAGAACATTTTTTCATTTGATAGAATCTATATCTAAAGGAAAGGCACATCGGAACAAAAATATGAACCAAATATGCCTCCCCTTTTTAATACGATTTATGCATTGATTTCTTAAGTATAAATAAAAACCAAACTTGCAATTCAAAGAAGGAACCCCATTGATAGAGGTAAATAACTTTTTCATAGCAATTGCATTAGTGTGTCATATCTCATTCTAGGGAATGATGCTCTAACTCAAATAAAACAAAATGTAAAAAATGTTGTTTTAAGAGCTAAATGTACACTTGGAGCGATAAAATCCGTACCTGGGAAGATAGGCAATCAACCTCCAAAAAATAATAAAGCTGTGATTAAACTCATAATAATAATATGAGCATACTCTGCTAAAAAGAATAACGCAAATGTGAAACCTGAGTACTCTGTATTAAAACCAGAAACCAGCTCACTTTCTCCCTCCGCATGATCGAAAGGAGCTCTATTTGTCTCCGCTAATGCTGAAACAAAAAACATAAGTCCTGCCGGAAATAATGGAACGATAAATCAACAGTCTTCTTGTGCTAGTACGATTTTAGTTAAATTTAAATCTCCTGCACAAACTACAACTGCTAAAATAATAAGTCCAATACATACTTCATAACTAATCATTTGCGCTGCTGCTCGAATTGCACCAAAAAAAGCGTACTTAGAATTTGATGCTCAACCAGCCATTAAAATAGCATAAACAGAACAAGAACTAACTGCAAATAAATATAAAATACCGATATTTACGTCCGAAAGAACTGCTGTTGGTCCGTATGGAATTACTGCTCATGAAATTAATGCTAGAATCAGAGATAAAATTGGAGCTAAAATAAAAATAGCAAGATTTGAATGGGTTGGCAAAATTGTTTCTTTAGCGAATAATTTTACTCCATCTGCTATAGGTTGAAGTAGCCCGTATACTCCAACCACATTAGGACCTTTTCTAATTTGCATAGATGCTAATGTCTTTCTTTCCGCTAACGTTAAAAAAGCCACTCCAACTAGTAAAGGTACAACAATAATTAATATTTTGATGAATTGTTCTAATATGATAAGTAACATTTTATAAAAAATATAAAGTATATAAACATAATAAAAAAAGGCTCACCAACATATCGCTTGAAACAAACAACGTCTTAGGTAGTCTGTTCTCCGAAAATATGAAATGGGTCCTTACAAATTATCTAAATATACGGTAAAGAGATCATCCAAAAACGATCCCTTCAACAGGACATTACTAGGGCGACAAAAAGAATTACAAAAATACTAGTCTTAAACTAATGATTTTGATGCTCCTTCTAAAGCTCCTTTAATACCTGTGTTAGAAGATGTAATATCTCCTACAATACCGAAAGTACCTCCTAAGATACCATCTCGCTCTGCAAGACTTGCACTTTCTGTGTTTTCTGACGCTTCTTCGTCAGAACTTGAAACTTTTCTAGCTCTTAATGTAGTAACTACATTAGGAATTACACTGTTTGATACAATGAAATGAAAAGTCATTAAAATAGTAAGAAGTCAAAAATACTGACTTACAAATGTTTCGATTGCTAATTGTGGCATATATAAAAAACATTACAATTTTTTTATAAGGATTGTAATATCAACCTTATGAATTTTATCCAGTTTATATTAATATAATATTAATGTAAATGGAATGAATCATTTAAATAAATGATTGTTAGTAAACAGAAAACATAAGCCTGAATAGCTGCAACTCCAATTTCAAGAATTGTAATGAAGAATGTAATCAGTAATGGAAATAATCCAGCTACTGCTACCATTCCACCAGCACATAACATTTGTCAAATGAAACTAGTTAAAATAGCAAATAATAAATGACCTGCTGTAATATTAGCCGCTAACCGTAAACCTAAAGAAACAGGTTTTGCGAAGTATGAAATTAATTCAACTGCAACTAAGAAAGGTGCAATACCTGCATGAACTCCTGGAGGGAAAAACATTGACATATAATCTAAACCATGTTTTGAAAATGCAATAATATTACATCCAACAAAGATACTAATAGATAAACCAAATGATACTGCTCCGTGAGAAGTAGGTGTGAATGTATAAGGAATTAATCCAAATAAATTCATAATTAATAAAAATAAAAATAGAGTTAACATTACTGGGAAGTATCTTAAACCTTCTGATCCAGAATTCTCTTTAACCATATCATAAATTGTAGTATATAGAACCTCAATTAATGATTGGTATCTACCCGGAATAATTGCTCCGTTATTACTATTGCTGTTAAACATAAATACAAAGAAACCCAACGCTAACAGCATGAAAACCGTTGAATTTGTAATTGAAATGTCGAAGTTACCGAATGGGTGAACCTCAACTAATCTTAAAATTTCGAATTGATCAAAATACGAAAAACCTTTTGATAACGAGTTTGAACTCATAATAGGGCAAAAACGGCTTCACTCGTATATTAATCTACTTTAAGAATAATCTTTCCACCAACACCTAAACGTAATGCGTCTACTGATGTTAGCAAACCTCACTCACTGTTTGTTAGAATATAAAAACCTGATCCTTTTTTTAAGTTACTATCTACTAATAAGTCTGAGTATTTTAAATATGTAAAACGAGAACCTTTACTCATTAATTTCATATCGCTGATAAGATTTTTTGTAAACTCAATTTCTAAAAATTTTAAATCTCGACTTATTAACTTATAACTTAAGTAATTAGACTTCTCTAACGCTTTTAAAAGTTTACGAGATCACTTTGTATTTTTTAGTTTTAATCGATTACCACGACGGTTACGAAAACGAATAATAAAATCTGATATTTCTCTCATTTTAAATCTTAATTCTTTTTTATCACGATGCTTTTCTAACACCACACAGTAAACCTCCCTCAATTAATTTCTTAAATTTAAGACGAGATACTTTTTCTTTCTTAATTACACCACGACTACGCCCTGTAAGAACACATACTTTACGAAATGTTGTTAATGATTTCTTTTTATCTAAAATAATATCACTATGCAGACGAGACGCTGAAACACTACGCGTTTTTAATGGTAAAATCTTGTTGTTTGTTACTAACTTTAACATTAATCTTTCTTTTTCTCCTGATGAAAATTTTAAACCACCAACTTTTTGTCTTAAAATATTTTTTTTAATATAAGGATGGAGAGATTTGAACTCTCACGCTCAAAAAAGCACCTGAACCTAAACCAGGCTCGTCTACCGTTCCGACACACCCTCTTATAATACCAACCAACGCTACACTTTATACTTTATAACCAACCCCACTCGGGGTACTTACTTTTGAACAAGACGTGGAGATTGGCAGAGTCGAACTGCCGACTTCTTCAATGCAAATGAAGCGCTCTACCAACTGAGCTAAATCCCCATACAACAGCACGACAGGGATTCGAACCCTGGGTAGATATCAAACCTACGCTAGCTTTCAAGGCTAGTACATTAAACCGCTCTGTCATCGTGCTAATGGATATGGCCCTTAATAAAGGACCAAACCAGGTTAAAAACAAAACCATCTCAACTTTATCTTAAACTAAACTAGAAAAAATAATTGTTTGAGAAAATGTTAAAAATGGAGTTGGATACATTAAAAATGTTAAAATAATAAATAATGTAGATCCTAAAATTAATGACTGTACCAATGTTACTGATACGTTAGTATTAGAAGGATATAATGCATCACCAATATCTTTTAAATGAAATGTTAAATCATGTTTGAAGAACATTCATCTGATAATTCGAAGATAATAAAATCCTGCGATACAAGAACAAATAATACCAATCAACGCTACACCGAAAAATTCATTATTAACTGCCTGTAAAAGAACCAGGTATTTAGAATAAAATCCTGCTAAAGGTGGTACTCCAGCAATAGATAATAATGTAAATGCAAATGTAAAGGCTAGAATTGGATTTTGTCTAGATAAACCAGATAATTGTGTAATAAAATTACCATGTCTAAAATTTGCTAATACAAATGCAAATGTATTAAATGACATAACAATATATAAACAAATATACACGAAACAAGCGTGAATACCTAATAAACTATTTGGTAATAACCCTACTAATAAGAAACCAATATGACTAATCGCAGAGTATGCCAATAGTCTTTTCATTTTAGCTTGATTTAATGCTCCTACACTTCCTACAATTAAAGATAAACATGCAGAAAATAAAATAATAGGTTGTAATTCATTAAATAATGATAAAAATGGTCCAGTTAGTAGTAAAATTAATACCCCTAATGTACCAATTTTAGGTACGATTGCAAAGAAAGCCGTTACAATAGTTGGTGAACCTTCATATACATCAGGCGCTCACATATGAAATGGCGCTGCCGCTAATTTAAATAATAATGCAATAATGATAAATGTACATCCGATTAAAATCTCTGTACTATCTGAACTATATCATAAAAACTCACTAATTGCAACAAAACTTGTTGCTCCAGTAAACGCATAAACTAAAGCCATTCCGAATAATAATAATCCAGATGATAAAGCTCCTAATAAGAAATACTTTAATCCTGCCTCAGTAGAGTGCTGACTGTGACGCTTAATACTTGCTAATACATAAAAAGAAAGACTTAATAATTCAATCGCTAAGTATAACATAATAAGATCTCCTGATCCTACTAATAACATCATTCCTAATGTAGATAATAAAATTAATTGACTAAATTCATAGTCTAACATTTTATCTTCTACTTGAGATTTTAATCCTAATGTTAACACTAGAGCTGATGATAATACTAAAACTAATTTAATACCAATAATAAACTCATTTGCAACAAGGAAACCACCTCCAACAATTACTTGATTACTAGATACAAAACCTAATTGCTCAATTAATAATACAGCACTAAAAAGAAGTGTAACAATAGTTAATCAGTTAATTTTTGTTAATTGTGATACTTGACTTCCTAATTTAGATAGGATTGTACCATAACCTAGTAATACTGTTGCTGTAATAGCGATAAAAACTTCCGGTAAAATTCAATTAATATTTTCTAACATTATTTAAAGTTAACAACTGTTTTATCATACTCCGTAGCAACCTGGCTGAAAATATCTTGTCTTTTAATACCCTCTTCATGGTATAGACAAAGAACAATAGCCCCAATCATACTTACAAGTAATACAAGACTACTTACAAGAAAATAAAGGAAGTAATCTGTATAAAGCAATTGACCCATTTGCTCAATATTAGACACTTGAACTAAACTTGAGAAATCATAAACTTCTCAGTTAGATGCATAGTTAGTCACTTCTGACGTAAATACAAAGTAAATTTGATACAGGAAAATAAAACCAATAATTACCCCAATAGGTAAATAACGAGTTGCATTTTCACTAATCTCAACTAACTTAATATTAAGAAGCATAACTACGAATAAAAACATAATTCCAATCGCACCAGCATAAACGATACAGAATAAAATAGGTAAAAATTCTAAACCTAATAACAATAATAAGAACGCGGCATTAATAAATGCTAATATTAATCAAAACACACTGTGAATTGGATTATTACTAGAAATTACCTTAGAACCCGCAAAGATAGCACTTAAGCTTCATAATCAAAATAAAAATGATTCCATAAAAAAAAAAATACCTATAATATAATAAGTAAACATATCCTTAATACACATCTCATAAACAAAATCAGACACTATAAAGATAATCATTGTAGTATAACAACACACATGTGCCGATATAACAATCTAAAACCCTCAGAAGGACTTGAACCTACGACCAACAGTTTAGAAAACTGATGCTCTACCACTGAGCTATAAGGGCCACATATAACATCTTATACCCCCTCCTTTCAGTCGGGTACAACAACAAATAAAACATACACACACCCATGTACTATAGCGTAAAATTTTTCTACTTTTTTTATAAAACCCACCTTTTAACCATATCATAAGTCTAATTTGTCGCAATTTAACCTTTAAGAGCCATATATAACATCTTACACCCCCTCCTTTCAGTCGGGTACAACAGCAAATAAAACATAAGATGTACTATAGCGTAAAATTTTTCTACTTTTTTTATAAAACCTACCTTTTAACCATACTATAAGTCTAATTTGTCGAAGTTTAACCTTTAAGAGCCATATTTGGTATCTAATCTAGTACGTGTTTTATACAAACACATGTATCTAAACCTTACCAACACCCAGAAAAACAGTATATCTCTCTTAAATACACTAATACTCAACATAGAGCTCACAAACACCCTTTAGTTTACCATCTATAAAACTTCTACTTCTATATACGTCCCCCATATCAAAAAAATTATTTAATTAAAACTTTTTTTCATTTGAGAGATTTTATTTAAGCAGGCCCACTAGGAATCGAACCTAGGTCTCTTATTTTGAAGACAAGAATAATAGCCCCTATACTATAAGCCCAAAGAAGAGTATCAGCATACACATACACATACACATACATACGTACATACACACATATACTCCTCGGCTACATTTAACTTATCTATTCAGATTAAGCTAAAAGAGATTTAATCACCGATGCATGCATTGGCTCTAAAATCAAATTTGGATAAACTCCAAGAAGAACTGTTAAGAAAATTAAAGGTAATAATACTAAAAATTCTCTTCTTGTTACATCTCTTGAGTAGATACTATGTTTCAAGTATACACTCATTCCTCCAAAACAAACTCTATTATATAGGAAAAGCGCGTATGCCGCACTTAAAATAATACCTAAACAACTAACGATTGTAATAAATGGATTAACCTGAAAAATAGCCAATAGACTTAAAAATTCTCCAACAAAATTCGCTGATAATGGAACTGCAATATTACCTAACGTGAAAAATAAGAAAATCATACTATAAATCGGCATTGTTAATGTAACACCTCTATAATATTTAATAATTCGACTGTGATGTCTTTCATATAATAAAGTTACTACAATAAACAGAGCTGAACTTACTAACCCATGAGCTACTTGTAGAAAAATAGACCCTTCTAATCCGATAACAGAAAATGAGAAAATAGATAACATAACTACTCCCATATGAGAAACTGATGAATATGCAATAACTCTCTTAAGGTCTGTCTGTCTTAATGTAGTTAAACTAGCATATACTACAGCTAAAGCTGCTAACGTTAATACTAAAGGACCAAAAAATGCAGATCCAGCAGGAAGTAATGGTAAACAAAATCTAATGAAACCATAGGCACCTAACTTGATCAGAATTCCAGCTAGAATAACTGAACCAGCAACTGGAGCCTCTACATGAGCGTATGGCAACCAGATATGGAACGGAAACTTAGGAATTTTAACTGCTAGAGATGCGAAGAAACACAAAAAAATTACTTTTTGAGTCTCAAAACCAATTTCGTAATTTAATACAGTTAAGTAATCTGTAGAACCAGTAATGTAATAAATATAAAAAATACTTAATAACATTAATACAGATCCCACTAAAGTATAAAAGAAGAAATAGTATGATGCACGAATTTTTTCCTCACGCGCTCCTCAAACTCCAATAATTAAAAACATAGGAATTAAAACCGCCTCGAAAAAAATGTAAAATCCAAGTAAATCTAAAATAGAAAATACTCCAATAAGAAGCACTTCCATCCCAATAAAACATAATAGGTACTCTTTACGTAGGATTAAAATTGTATCTCAACTTGCTAGCAGGCAAATTGGGATCAAAAGTGTTGTCAAAATGATAAAGAATAAACTAATACCATCGACACCAAAAAAAAAACTGTAGTCATTAGTTCAAAAGACTTTAAATGAAAATTGAAAATCTGAACTTAGATAATCAAAACGTGTTCATAATCTCAATGACTCAAGAAACTCTAATACACTAACAAATAAGGCAATTTCTCTTAAGTTCTTCGAAGAGAACATAATAACAAAAAAACCAACTGTAGGAATTATAAATAAACTTATAAGTGTTTCCGATAAAAAATTTAACATAAATGTAAACAATGAATAAATCAATTCATGATACAATACAAATGTTACAACCTTTTAATAATTAAAAACTAAAACGTAAAAAGATACATTAAAGCGTCACATATATAATATAATAATAAAGACATTAAGGTAAACAATGAATAAATCAATTCATAATAGAATACCCGTATTACAACATCATTATCTAAAATAATAAGACAGAATACCATAAATAAGATCTTTAATCTCTAAAGATACTCCAGTTCAGAAGATGACTACGAACATCGTAAAAAATATTGAATTCACAGTGTAAATAATGAATAAATCAGTTCATTAATACAATACCTATCCTTTAAGACTTAAATAATAAAGAAAAGAAAAATAACAACTCCATAAATAAAATTGATGGGATACTCACAAACAATAATGAAAATACGTCAGGTGGTGTTAGTAAAGCTACTGTTAATAATAATAACATATATAAAAACTTTCTACTATTCTCTAAACTTAATAATACACTTATTAAACCTAGTCCAAGCGTAAATAAACTTAAATAAATTGTCAACAATAAAAACAAACAAAAATCTAATAATTTAATAGAACAAATTAGATTTGAGGACATGAAACCGATAAAAAAACTTACTAACAATGGAAGCAAGTAAATCACATACATTGATATTAAAACTAAAAATAAACTTACGAACAACTTACTCAAAAATACAAATCTTTTGCTTTCTTCACAAAATAAACCTGGAACTATGAACTGTAAAAACGAATAACACAACAAAGGCAAATTTATTACTAATGAACTACATATACTTAATCATAAGAAACAACTAAATCCCTCATATAACTCTGTAAACATCAAATTTATAGGACATAATACAAATAGTACACTATACTTAAACTCCCACACTAATAAACTACACAATATGAAAGATAATAAAAAATATAACCATCTAAATTTAAACTCATACATATGGTACTCTAACATTACGGAAATAATGGGAATCGAACCCATAAGTCTTTCGACATTGATGTAGCAAATCAACCCATTACCATTCTGAGCATATTTCCAGTATAAAATATATATTATACACCTTATAACCCCCTCCTTTCAGTCGGGCACAACAACAAATAAAAACACACACACCGATGTACTATAGCGTAGAATTTTTCTACTTTTTTTATAAAACCTACCTTTTAACCATATCATAAGTATAATTTGTCGAAATCTAACCTTTAAGAGCCATATTTGATATCTAATATAGTATCCCACAGGAAATAATGAGTCCAAATTTAACCCTAGAGTGGGTTACGACTACAAAAACTTGACTTATGCCTAAGCCCAGATTCGAACTGGGGACCTTCGCGTTACAAAAGCGCTGCGCTACCAACTGCGCCACTCAGGCAGTAAAAAGGGAAAATCACTTAAAGAGTTAGAGTCAAAAAGTGTCTACTAATTATTATTAAATGTCTTAACAATCTAAACACTTTAAACTCTTTTCTTTGACGATTTACCATTACCATGTGTTCTTTGACCACGAGTAGGTAATTTAAAACGATGACGACGACCACGAATACAATTTATTTTCCTTAATCGTTTAATATTATTACGACTAAAACGTAATAAATTTTTATGAATAGCTTCTGATGAATTCAAGTTATTTAGATATGTTAATAACTGATAAATATCATCCACTTTTTTTTTACTCATAGATGATACAAGTGTTCAAGGCTCTACGCCCACTCGCATACATAATTCTTCTCCTCTATGATTTGAAATACCATAAATAGAGGTAAGATTTGATAATAATGATTTATTTGGATATTTTAGTTTTAACACTTTTACATACAACTCCCCCCCTAAAATAGAGAGAGAATTAAAAATGAGACCTATAGGATTTGAACCTACGATGAGTTTCCTCAATTGATTTACAGTCAACCGCATTAGACCGCTCTGCCAAAGTCCCACAGGAAAGAATGATAATCACTCTTTCCTTCTACACAGCTAAAATTATTTAATTTCTAACTTTAATAACTTGTTCTCTAATAATCCAATTAATGGAGTAAAGACTAAAAAGTATGCAAAGTAGAATACACTGGCAACCTGACCAATAGTAACAAATGGCTCTTCTGGAACACAAGCTCCAATATAAGTAAGCACTAAGAAATCTCCAACAAGTAGTCAGAAAAATACTTTTGAAATAGGTCTAAATTGATTAGATCTAATTAAACATGTATGTACATGAGGCATTACAAATAAAACTAGTAATGAACCAAATAAAGCTAATACTCCTAATAATTTATCAGGAATAGAACGAAGAATCGTATAAGCAAATAAAAAGTATCATTCTGGCTGAATATGCGGTGGTGTTACAAGTGGATTTGCAGGAATGTAATTATCTACATCTCCCATCATATTAGGTGCGAAAAATAAGAATCCACAAAAAATAAGTGCAAATAAAGTAAAACCAACTAAGTCTTTTGTTGTATAATAGGGATGAAATGGAATTTTATCAATATTACCATCTACACCTAGTGGATTATTTGAACCATGCTCATGTAGAGCAACCAAATGAATCATTACTAATGCAGCAATAACAAACGGACATAAATAGTGTAAACTAAAAAATCTGTTTAATGTAGCATTACCAATAGAAAATCCTCCTCAAACTCATTGAACGATATCATCTCCAACGAAAGGAATTGCCGAAATTAAATTAGTAATAACTGTAGCACCTCAGAAACTCATTTGCCCTCAAGGTAAAACGTAACCGATAAATGCAGTAGCCATCATTACGATAAGAATAACTACTCCTACACCTCAAACCATTTCTCGAGGTTTAGTGTATGAACCATAGTAAAGTCCTCTTCCAATATGGAAGTAAACTAATACAAAGAACATTGATGCACCATTAGCGTGCATGTATCTAATGAATCAACCTCAATTAACGTCTCTCATTATATGCTCAACTGAAATGAAAGCCAAATCAATGTGACCAGTATAATGCATTGCTAAAAAGATTCCACTAGCCAATTGAATAACAAGAACTAGACCCAATAACGAACCAAAACTTCAAAAATATGAAATATTAGATGGCGCTGGAAGATCGATAAGTAAATTATTAACTGTTGATAAGATAGGATGATTTTTTAATAATCTCATAAAAAGTTATCTAGTGTATAAAACAAAAATCGAACACAACTCGTTTTTGCAAAACAGCTTTATAGAAGCCACCAATATAATGTCTATCTAGAATGAGTACAACTCCAGCATTATATGGTAACTATACTAATATGTGAGAAATTACTCTCACTCAAGACCTCCTTTATTTCAAGCATAAATAAGACCTACTGTTAAAATGATAAAGAAGTCACACATCACTCAGTATGCGAACGTACTTAAATCGTTGATACAAATACTTCAAGGAAATAAGAATGAAATTTCTAAATCGAAAATAATAAATAAAATCGCCACTAGAAAGAATCTAACTTCAAACTTTTGACGAGAGTCTCCGAATGGATCAAATCCACACTCGTAAACCGATAATTTCTCTGAATCACCATTTTTTACACCCAAAATATATGATAATGCTGGAAGTAAACATGATAAAAAGATACTAAAACAAACAAAAAGTAGAACTGCAGAATATTCAACCATAAAAAAGTATTAAAGATTCTTTAACCTTTCAATACTCAACTAGAAACAGAACACAGAGGACAGTCTAATGACTGACCTCCAATAAATTTATACCAATATAAACCTAAATTATCTTCGTTCTAGGAACCACAAACAAGATTACTTAGATGTTGCTAAATAAGCTAACTCGTTAAATGTATGAAACTCAGGTGGTGAGTTTAATGTTCATTCTAATGTAGGCGCTACAACCGTATCTCCATCGATATCAAAGAACTCAGGTGATCTTCAATAATGACGACCAACAACTACACCATCTGTGAATATTCTATATAAAATATATAAGAAAATTAACACAGCAATTAAAGATACAACAGATCCAAATGAACTTACGTAGTTTCAACCAGCATAAGCATCAGGGTAATCACTATATCTTCTAGGGAATCCTGCTAATCCTAAGAAATGTTGAGGAAAAAACGTTACATTAACTCCAATAAACATTACTCAAAAATGAATTTTACCTCATTTTTCAGGGTAAGCATATCCTGTCATTTTACCAATTCAATAGTAAAATCCTCCAAATAGAGCAAATACAGCTCCCATACTTAGTACGTAATGGAAGTGAGCAACAACATAATAAGTATCATGTAATGCAATATCAACTCCTCCATTAGCAAGCATAACTCCAGTTAAACCTCCTAAAGTAAATAGGAAAATGAACCCTAAAGCTCATAACATAGGCGTATCTAATCTAATAGATCCACCATAAATTGTACCTAATCAACTGAAAATTTTAATTCCTGTAGGAACCGCAATAATCATTGTTGCCGCAGTAAAATAAGCTCGAGTATCAACATCCATACCAACAGTATACATATGATGAGCTCATACAATAAAACCAAGAACTCCAATTGAAGACATAGCGTAACACATTCCTAAATAACCAAAAATTGGTTTATCAACGAATGCTACTACAATGTGTGATACAATTCCAAATCCTGGTAAAATTAGGATATAAACCTCAGGGTGTCCAAAAAATCAGAATAAATGCTGGTATAAAATTGGATCTCCTCCTCCCGCTGGGTCGAAGAATGAAGTGTTGAAATTTCTATCAGTTAATAACATTGTAATTGCTCCTGCTAATACTGGTAACGATAATAAAAGTAAAACCGCTGTAATGAAAACCGCTCAAACGAATAACGGTAATCTATGAAACGTCATTCCTGGCGTTCTCATATTAATAATAGTAGTAATGAAATTCATTGCTCCTAAAATTGACGAAATACCTGCTAAATGCAGACTAAAAATCGCTAAGTCAATAGAACCTCCTGAGTGGAAATCAATTGACGCTAACGGTGGGTAACTTAAAAATGGACTATACCTTCACGAAATACTTATCTAAGTTTCTTAATATGATTTTTTATCACTAATAGCTTACTATATTTTCCTTTATCTCGAAATGATCTTCCTCATATTCTATAGATAAGTGATATCCTTCCCTTAAATCTTCTAAAGAAAAAATTCTTAATACGTTTTAAACTATTTTGGTCTCCGGCATCAAGAGCTCAGTGACCTCCTTTATTCCATCGAACCTTCGATTTTATTGTAAAAAAAACTTTAATTTGCTCCAGTAAATGCTTATCATATTTTTGAGTTATACCAAAACCATGCGCAATTCTACCTTCTCCTTTTTTACTTAAATAGAATGATCCTTCCGCTTCTATGAAACCAACTATTCAATCTTCCGATACTTTTGATTCTCTTATTAGTTCTCCTCTCTCTATACCGTTAATCAACTTGATTTTAACATCTTGCGATTTACTATCATCAACTCAAATTTCTAGTGCTTTTTTAAATTTAATGTAGTCGTTATATTTTAAAGTGTGAAGACTATTTGAATCAAATAAAGGAATAATAACCTTCATAATAGATTTACGGTCACGGATACTATAAGACACCATTCCATTATAGACTTTTGATACTTTTCCTACACCAAGCTCTTTTTTCATATAATGTAATACTTGCTTGTTCACGGCTTTTTGCGATATCTTAAATGTAAGGTTTATTTTATTAGACTTTACACTAGTATACACATTAAACGTACCATCTCCGTCTGTAAATCCTACAAACCATTGTTCAAAACTTTTTCGTGTTCCACATTTATCTTGTATTACTTTACAAGATCGGACACAAGGCCCAGTCTCTGATGAATAATTAATAATTGTTTTTTTCATTTTATTTTTTTAATATCCAGGCTGATTGTTTCTAATAATGGGATTGTTACTGAAAAATTATAATTTAACGAGTACCCACTACCTCAAGCAAAAGTTTCCAGCATCGAGTGGAATTTATTTTATATGTTAACAAACAGCCTACCCTATCTTGACCGTTCATCCTGTACCTGCTCCCCCTTCAACTAAACTTGATGACACAAGTAAGATTAAAGCTGGTGGTAATAATCAGAAAGAAATGTTATTTAATCTAGGAAACGCCATATCTGGTGCTCCAATCATTAATGGAACTAATCAGTTCCCAAATCCTCCAATCATCACTGGCATAACTAAGAAGAAAATCATTACAAACGCGTGCGCTGTAACAATTACATTATAAAGCTGGTGGTCTCCCGCTAAGAAGGCAATACCCGGTGAAGATAATTCAAATCGAATTAACACACTAAATGCTGTTCCAACCATACCAGCGAATGCTCCAAAAAGAAGGTACATAGTACCAATATCTTTGTGGTTCGCTGAAAACATTCAACGTATCATTCATGACATATAAACTACACATAATATCTTAACCTTTCAGCTACCTATAATACTATATCAACAATCACTCTTTACATATTTTACCTTTTACCCCCTCCTTTCAGTCGGGTACAACACTCACTCTTCACATATCTTACCTTATACCCCCTCCTTTTAGTCGGGTACAACAGCAAATAAAACACACACCTCTGTACTATAGCGTAGAATTTTTCTACTTTTTTTATAAAACCTACCTTTTAACCATATCATAAGTCTAATTTATCGGAATTTAACCTTTAAGAGCCATATATAACACCTTACACCCCCTCCTTTTAGTCGGGTACAACAACAAATAAACACACACACACCGATGTACTATAGCGTAGAATTTTTCTACTTTTTTTATAAAACCTACCTTTTAACCATACTATAAGTATAATTTGTCGAAATTTAACCTTTAAATACCAGAATTCAATAAGAGGTTAATCAAGTTTAAC
>Ga0206130_10001232_pt1 | contig 38256 bp, 35 predicted proteins | sample Helgoland_Spring_9_FD_148637 | JGI IMG/M metagenome (GOLD analysis project Ga0206130, IMG submission 148637) | Pelagic subsurface seawater microbial communities from Kabeltonne, Helgoland, North Sea - Helgoland_Spring_Bloom_20160512_1 | ecosystem: Environmental > Aquatic > Marine > Epipelagic ...
CGGGTGGCGAAGGCTGGGATTTTGGCGAGGTGCCAGAGGAGGCAGAGCAGGGGGTATTTCCCGCTTTGGTGGATGAAGGCGAGACCGTTGGTATGCGTGCGTATTTGGACCGTGCCATGGCAGATGAAAGTCACCGTGCTGGCTGTGTGCGCTTATTACTGATCAATCAGGCGAGCCATTGTGAATACGTCATCAAGAAGTTTCCTCTCGGCATGGCAGGTAAGCTGATGTTACCGGTGATGGAGAACAAGAATGGTGAGGCTCTTGAGCAGATGTTACGCGTCTCCTGTGAGGGAGCTCTGGGCAGTCCCTTGCCGCGGAATGAGGAGGATTTTTTGGCGGCATCTGACAGGGGGAAAGGAGAGCTGTTTCACTGTGCGGAGAACATTGCTCATGGATTTGAGGATATGTGTGAGAGTCGTGGGCGGGTCTCAGAATGGATGGAAGATCATCGTAATGACCGGCACTTGCAGGTGGTGGTCGAGGACTTGGAGGAGGAAATGGATTGGTTGTTGGCGAGTGGTTTTATCTGGCGGGCGGGCTACGAGAGATTTTGTAAATATGGACGTTATTTCCATGCGATGGAAGAACGACTAGTGCGTTTGCAGAGTTTGCCTCAGGTGAAGGATGATGAGAAGCGCGAGAGGGTGCAGGATTTATGGAGTCCATGGTACGCGGCATGGAAAGCGGATCCTAATGATGTCAAGCTGTGGCCGTGTGGTTGGCAGCTCATGGAGTGGCGTGCATCTGAGTTTGCCCCTGGATTGCGACGCAGGACTAAGGTTTCGCAAAAACGCATCCGTATCATGATGGATGACCTCGACATCCGGTAGCCGCAATGTAGGCTCGCAACGCGTGAGCATGGATAAGCAGATAGCAAAGCAGAACGTTCAGTTTATTGCAAAGAAGCTGGGTTTTGATGATTGCCGCATATCACGAGCCAAGGTGGCTACGCATGCTGAGGAGTATAAGCGCTGGATCAAGGACGGCTGTGCTGGTGACATGAAGTGGCTTGAGCGCAATGTGGAGCGCCGTGTGGATCCCGCCAAGGTGCTTGAGGGCGCGTTTTCAGTGGTGAGCTTGGCGATGAATTATTTTCCGGGAGCTGAGGATCCAGATGTGGATTACCGCATTGCGCGTTATGCGTGGAACGATGATTACCATGATGTCATTGAGGAGAGGCTCAAGGAGATGAATCTAGCGATGGAAGGCCTGGGTGGAATACAGCGTTTCTACACTGATACGGGTCCTCTCTTAGAGCGTGATTTTGCGACTGACTCTGGGCTCGGCTGGAGTGGGAAATCTACGGTGCAAATTCATCGTAAACTGGGCACTTGGTTTTTTCTCGCTGAGTTGATCACGACATTAGATCTTCCTCCTGATCTTCCTTTTGGAGATCACTGTGGCAAATGCACGCGCTGCATTGATGCCTGCCCAACCAATGCCATTACCGCACCGCACCGTATGGATGCACGGCGTTGTATTTCTTATCTGACCATTGAGCATAAGGGCTCAATTCCCTTGGAGTTTCGTAAGCAAATAGGGGATCGTATTTATGGCTGTGATGATTGCTTGGACGCATGTCCGTGGAATCGTTTTGCCCAAATTAGTCGAGAAACGCGCTTTCACGCGCGGGAGTCTATTTTTCAGAATCGCTTGCGGGATTTTCTAGAGCTCGATGATGATGGTTTCCGTAGCCTGTTTGCCAAGTCACCGATTAAGAGAATCAAACGCAGCCGGTTTTTACGCAATGTCTGCGTCGCTTTAGGCAACGTCGGTAGCAAGGAGGACCTGCCCGCCCTGAAGCGTGCTGCCAGTGACCCAGATGCCCTGGTTGCCGAGCACGCCCAGTGGGCGATTGTTGAGATCAAAAAAGGGATGTGACCTTGCGGCCACATCCCAGATTGTTGATTGCCGATTAAACCGGCGTTCGTCAGTTATTAATGAATCTCGTAGAGGTTCTAGAAATACATGCGGTAAGCGGCCCAGAGAGTGGTGTTGTTAGCGTCACCGTCTGTAGTGTCGAGGGTCTCATACTCAGCACCCACCTGAACCTTGGAGTTGTTGCCGCAGAGGTAGTAGTTGAGACCTGCATAGATGCTGTGGTAGGAATCTCCGCTTTTAGTACCACTGACATTATCAATACTGGAAGATTGGAAATAGCGACTGTTTGTTTTGATACCCTCGTCTTCCTCAGATGCCTGATACACGTAACGAGCGACAAACTCGAGCTTGTCGTCGATGAGGTAGGTCGAAGGCATGACTACAAGGCCGTAGAAGTTGCCTTGTTGTTCTGGTGCAGAATAATATTCACTGTCGCCATTGTCGCCGTAGACAACGTTGACCATAAGGTCCCAGTTGCCGATCTCTGTCTCGTAGGCCAATGAGGCGGCCCAGTTGTAGTCGTTCATGGCAGAGTCTGCATCTTCATCATCAGACATGTGGAAGAAGTCAAACAGCAGGTTGCCACTATTTAGTTCCCATGCAGAGCTGAGGTAAAAAGCTGATCCTTGGCTCATGCTACCCCAAGCATCGCGCTCCTTCTTGTCATCTTGGCTGAAGTAACCAATGATTCCGTTCCAGTTGCCTTGTTCAAGTTTCAATTTAACACCAGTCCAGCGTTCGTCATAGATCTTGTTGGACAATGGGGAGCGCTCAACAGTCTTGATCTTCTTGGAGGAAGTGTGGGACTCGTGGCCCATGGCTACCTTGTGGCGGCCGTAGGAGATGCCCGCTTTGTCAAAGCCAGCCACGTCTTTCTTTGAATAGCTGAGGGTCAGTTCATCCCAATCCTTGTGTTCGAACTCACGTGTTCCTCCGGATTTTGCGCTGTCATTAACGAGGTTGATGTTGCCCTTGAGCTTAAAGCCATTGAGAAACTTGATCTCAGAGCCGAAGCGGAAACGACGCACCTCGTCGATTCCCTCGCTGAAGCTCTCTCCAGCTCCGTTTTCACCGTCAATGTGGGCGTATTGATACTGGAACCGGCCGAAGAACTTGAGTGACTGAATGTAGGGATCATCTTCGTTCTTGTAGAACTTGCCAACCGTCTTGAAGCCAGCACACCAGTCACCGTTGTTTGAAGGAGCTGGGGCAGCGGCTTCAGCTACGACATCTCCAGCAAGGGCTGACCCTGAGAGAGCGATCGCTGTAGCGACTGAACTATTTAATAAGTTAATTTTAATCATGTTTTGTTTTGGTTATTTGTCTAGTTGTTGTGTGCAGTGGCTGATTAGCAAAAGCTGCGCACCAACTGCGACGATCGATCTTTTACATTAGAAATGATGAATGACTGCTGAAAATAATGTGACATTTTAGTCATATGCAATTTTCTATTTATAAATGCCTAGTGCCTGACGTAGGCAGGCGATGGCGAACTGAAATTTGCCCTTAGTGGGGCGGTCAGGAGTAACAAGTTGCCAGCCATGTTTTTGCCCTTCTAGGCGCAGTTTTTCGGTAGGGTGCACCATGGTAGCGTGTTCGCAGATAAGCAACATGGGAAGGTCGGCGTGGCTATCAGAAAAGGCATGGCTGTTTGGCAACACATCGCCCGATTCAGGATCAAAGTCGTCTGGGAAGATGTGACGCATTTTACGGAGTTTGTTTGCGCCCTTGTTATTGCCGCCGGGTGTTTCCGGAAACAGACGGACGCGACCATTCACTTCAATGCTAGTGGCAAAGAAGTGGTCAAAGCCCAGTTTGTTGGCAATGGGTTCGACCCAAATTTCAGGACTGGCGGAGCTAAGGACGGTCATTCTGCCGAGCTCCTTTTGTTGTTCTAACAATTCTAGTGATTCCACGTAGAATGAGTGGGGAAAGACCAGGTCGACAAATTCCTCCGCCAATTCATCGAGATCTTGCTGGCTTAAGCCCCATAGGTAATTAAGAAAAACTCGCTTCATACCTCCTGCACCCAGTAACTTAGTCAGTGGTAAAAAAGGAATCAAGATGAGAAGGTAGAGCCGGCGCAGTGGCATGCGCTTAAGGACAAAATTGCAAAATAGAAGCTGGGTATCCCATGGGATTATGGTCTGATCCAAATCGAACAGGGCGTAGCCAGTTGGTTTACTTTTATTGTATGTAGATAGCTCCACGGACATTAGCTTTGCTGGTTCAAGAAGGGATAGCAAGTATTAGCTTACTTGCAATGATGGCCGATCTAGGGGTGAGAAAGTGTGTTGTTTTGTGCGAGCTCCCATAGCGACGAAATACTGGGTCGGTGCAAGTTCTTGTGGGTAGTGCAGAGTCCGACGACGTAAGGTGCGAGCTGTGGGCCGCCTTCGACTTTTCTCACATCCTCTCGAAAAGGGCTTCGCTCTAGTACGAGTTCAGGGACGATTCCCACGCCGCATCCCATTCGAACCATCGCGAGTATTCCCTCGTTGCCAGAAACTTCGGTGGTAATACTGGGTTCTATATTGTTTTGTTTGAACCAGAGGTCGAGCCTGCGACGAGAGAGGCCACTGCGGGGTAAAACCAGAGGAGCTTTGGAGAAGTCTAGTTGAGACTTTTTCTTATGAAGATGGTCTGAGTTTTTTGGTGCTACGAAGACAAGGTTGGTTTCGATCAGGGGCATGAATTCTAGGCGTGGGTGTTGCCTATCCGGAAGGGCGGCAACAGAGACATCGATTTCACTATTAATGACCTGCTCGATTGAGGCTTCTGCAGATCCCGTGCGTAACTCCAGATGAACATCAGGGTAGCAGGCTCGGTAGGATTCCAATAGATCAGGCAGAAGGCTATATACTGCGGTGACGGATGCGTAGATGGATACAAGTCCTGAGACCTTATCGTTGTCAGCCAGATTTTCACGCATAGTCTCCCAGTCACGTATTGCGGAGCTGGCATAGCTACGAAATTGCTCTCCTGCGGGAGTAAGGCTTACGGTGCGGTTGTCGCGTAAGAAGAGGGCCTGCCCCACTGACTCTTCGGTGCGCTTGATGCTACGTGTCAGAGCCGATGGGCTGAGGTTGCATGCCTGGCTTGCCTTACCGAAGTGAAGAAGCTCGGCGAGAACGAGGAAATTTTTGAGCTCATGGAAGTTCAAGAACGACAATATTCACATTATTGCGTAAAATGCAATACTATGTATCAAATAAATCAATTTACGCAACGTTACAATTTAGGTTATACACCCCTGAGCAAAAACAATTAATAAAAATAATATGAGCCAAAACTACTTTAATTCACTACCGCTGCGTCGTCAGCTGGACGAGCTCGGCACCTGCCGATTCATGGATATCTCAGAATTTGACAAGGGTATCGAAGCTGCCAAAGGCAAGAAGATTGTCATCGTTGGCTGTGGTGCCCAGGGACTTAACCAAGGCCTCAATATGCGTGACAGCGGTCTGGACGTATCTTACACACTCCGTGCAGAGGCGATTGAGCAGAAGCGTCAGTCATTTTTGAATGCGAGTGAGAATGGATTCAACGTGGGTACTTATGAGGAAATGCTTCCGAGTGCAGATATCGTTATGAACCTCACGCCTGACAAGCAGCACACGGCTGTGGTGGAGACAGTCATTCCCCACCTTAAAGAGGGGGCTTGTTTCACCTATGCTCACGGCTTCAATATCGTGGAAGAGGGCGTTCAGATTCGCAAAGACCTGACGGTATTCATGGTAGCTCCTAAGTCACCTGGTTCTGAGGTGCGTGAGGAATACAAGCGAGGTTTTGGTGTTCCGACTTTGATTGCTTGCCACGGCGAAAACGACCCCAACGGAAACGGCATGGAAATCGCCAAGGCGCTTTGTTTTGCACAAGGAGGGCACCTTGCTGGGGCTCTTGAGTCATCCTTCATCGCTGAGGTGAAGTCTGATCTACTTGGTGAGCAGACGATCTTGTGCGGTATGCTACAAGCTGGTTCATTGCTTTGTTATGATAAGATGAAGGCTGAAGGAATGGATACTGCCTACGCAGTCAAGCTTCTACAAGATGGCTGGGAAGTCGTTACTGAGGCTCTCAAACAAGGTGGTGTCACCAACATGATGGACCGCCTCTCCAACCCTGCCAAGATCGAGGCTTTCCGTCTATCGGAGGAGCTCAAGGTCATTATGCGTTCCCTTTATGAGAAGCACATGGACGATATCATTTCCGGCGAGTTTTCCCGCGGTATGATGGAAGATTGGGCTAATGGCGATGCTAAGCTTCTCGGCTGGCGTGAGGCAACTGGCGAGACTGAGTTTGAAAAGACCGAGGGTGTTGGCGAGATCACGGAACAGGAGTATTTCGACAAAGGAATCCTGATGATTGCGATGGTGCGCGCTGGTGTAGAGCTTGCCTTTGAGGTAATGGTCGAAGCCGGTATCGAGCCTGAGTCTGCCTATTACGAGTCACTGCACGAGGTGCCGCTGATTGCTAACACCATTGCCCGTAAGAAACTCTACGAGATGAATCGCATCATCTCCGACACGGCCGAATACGGTTGCTACCTTTTCGCCCACGCCTGTGTGCCTCTGCTGGAAGACTTCATGAAGTCTGTGGACACTGATGTCATCGGCAAGGGTATGAGCCCTGAGGATAATGGAGTGGACAACCGCACGCTTGTGGATGTGAACTTCATCATCCGTAATCACCCTGTGGAGGAAATCGGCGAAGTTCTTCGCGATGCCATGGGCTCGATGAAGGCACTGTAATTTGTCGATAAAGACTTACCAACAAAGAGCCCCTGCAGAAATGCAGGGGCTCTTTTTAGTTACCAAGAAAGAGAATGTTACCGGCTCTATCTTTGCATTGTCCGCACAATCAACTTAGCTAACTTTACCATGATTTTTTCGGGTAGCCCGATATCGCGAGCTACTTGGATAAGGTGTTGCGATACGGACTGCTCAATAGAGGCAACACGAATCTTGAGTTGTTCTACTCGGTATTGCAATTGCAGGTCCTGTTCGACGCATTGCACAGTAAGTTGGTTCAGATCACGCTGCTCTGATGTGGCGTTGGTCTTCTGTTGTAAAAGGGGCTCAACGGCATGATACATTTGTTGAGTCCAGCGATGGTGCTGTTGATAGCGCTGGTCATTTTTATTGAGGTCAGTTTTCAGCTCAGTGTAGCTAGGAAGCTTTTTAGATATGAGATTCTTGATTACAGAATCGCTTGAATCATTTGATTTAGCCAATGAAAGCTCCTCAATACAGGATAAGCAAAAGTCATTGAGCTCAGCGACTGAAATATCATCATTGGTATCGGTTTGTGAATGAGGCTCATAGCTGTCAAGGTCAGCGTGATTCCAGCGTGGATTTGAGGCTGAGATGATCTGAGCATCTACTCGGGGTGATCGCTCAAGCCTCTGAGCTTCTTTTTGCTTATTGAACGATCGACGATGCAGGTCGTGGCTGTAATCATTAAAACGTGAATTCATAACAAAGAAAGTATCTTGCTAATACTTGGGCAAAAAATTAGCTAAATATGCTCATATGGGAAACTTTTAGATTTGCGTGTTAACTTAAAACATATAAAAACAAGGGTGAATGACATATTATTAACTAATCTTAATAATTATGATAAGCTAAACTACCTGCAATTTAGGGGCTTTTTAGACTGTTTATGGAAATATTCTTGAAAGGTAGAGGGTGTATTGCTAACTTATGAGCATGCCTGAAGCCGATATCATGCAGAAATTAGCAACGAGTGTCTCTAAAATGAGTGACGAAATGAGCATTGAACAAATGCGCTTGTATCAGGCCTATGTGACTAAATCCCTGGAAGCCCGTGAGGCAGAGGAGGCCTTCATGATGGCTGTGGATGAGGAGTCTGGTGGAGATCATCAAACATCACAGTCTTTACAAGATACTCGTCAGGTCTTGTCAGATTTGAATTGTCGCTTGTCTGGAAGCGAGAGTGTATTGATTGCATGCTTCGCCAAAGCCTTGGAGGGTGAAGAGCACATGGATACCAAAAGGCTTAATATTTTGCTACACAGCTATGGTCGCAAGCCCGCTAATACGACCAAGATTGTCGATGCTTTGGAGAAGAAAGCATGGATGGAAATCAGGAGCGATGGCTTACACTCACATAAGCTCTATCGGTTGACAAGAGCTGGAGAGGATCGCGCCCGCAATTTAATTGAGCAACTGGTTCATTCAGATAGCGGTGACCGCTTGGCGATTGTAGACTAGGATGCCTTGCGCTGGATCTGTATTTGCAGATGCGCCATTTGGTCCATTTTTGGACTAAGAAACAACTAGCTCGTTATTGCGAGGAAGTTTTTGAGCAGTTGCAAGCCATTGTGCTGGCTTTTCTCAGGGTGGAATTGTGTGGCAACTAGGTTGCCGCGTCTGACGGCGGCGGCAAAGGGGAGTGCGTAGTCACAGCTGGCAGCGACGTGTTGGTCATTACTCGGCTCTGGATAATATGAATGTACGAAATAGAAATAAGGCGCTTCTGGCATGTCCTTCCAGAGAGCGTCCTCGTGATTCCGTGGCGTGATGGAATTCCACCCCATGTGAGGAATTTTGAGGCCAACATCAGGGAATTTCTTGACTCTTCCAGGCAAAATAGACAGGCCTTTGGCCTCGGGCGATTCATCACTAGCATCAAAAATCAGCTGATAGCCTACGCATATGCCGAGATAGGGTTTGTCTTGAGCAGTCCATTGACAAATAGCTTCAAACATCCCTTGGCTTTTGAGGTTAGCAGCACAATCGCCAAATTCTCCTTGGCCAGGCAAAACTAAATGAGTGACGTCGGCCAGCTGCTCAGGATTTGTGACAAGTAAGGTATCAGCACCAATCGCGAGAAATGCATTCTCAACACTGCGGATATTTCCTCTACCGTAGTCTACGATGCCAACTTTCATATAAGGAGTTGTTTGATGGAGGTAGCAGGCCCTCATGACCTGAGCACTTCAATACTCAGCTTGTGAGTGGTTAGAGAGCCTCCTTCGTGCTGGGGATGCCTGTTTCGCGTGGGTCTATCTCGATAGCTTGACGTAAAGCACGAGCAAGTGCTTTAAAGATAGACTCGGCGATGTGGTGGCCATCGCGTCCGTAGAGTAGTTCAATGTGCAGGTTGGCTCGTAAATTGTTGGTGATCGCCCTGCAGAATTCTTCCGTGAGTGTGAACTGAAAATTCGGAGCATCGGGTGTTGATGTAGGTGCACGGAATTCAAGATGTGGGCGATTACTCAGATCGATAACACATCTACTTAGAGTCTCGTCCATAGGCAGGTAGGCCGAGCCGTAGCGACGAATACCGCTCTTGTCACCAAGTGCCTGCCGTATGCAATCGCCCAGTACGATACCTGTATCCTCAACAGTGTGATGGGCATCTACCTCTATATCTCCCACGGCTTTAACCGTCAGATCTATGAGGCTATGTTTGCTCAAGAGTGTGAGCATGTGGTCAAAAAAGGGGATGCCGGTGGAAATATCACATACACCACTGCCATCGAGATCGATTGCAACACTGATGTTGGTTTCTGCTGTCTTGCGGTCTTGGCTTGCGGTGCGTGCATTCATAGCTTGCTGTGGCCAGCAGACTGCCTTCACTGAGTCCGATTTGCAATGGCAATTTTTTTGAGAAGTGGGTGTGGGTGAGTTGCGTAAGGCCATAGTGCTCGACCTCCCTGCTCACTTTTTCTCAGCGCCCTTTTTTGAAAAGTGATTTGAGCTGTGTGAGTGATGAGGCTTGGCCGATGCGTTTACCGTTGACGAGTAGAACACAAGATCCTGCTTTGATCTCCGAAGCCTCGCTGCCAAGCTCAGGATAAGTCCCTGATTCAGACAAAGCAACTATCTGACATGGATTGTTGCGAACCATAGTTAACATGGCATCATCTATAGGGGGTTTAATATAGCATCGAGCACTTCTGGCCATGGCTTCACGTGTTAGGTAATCAATCGATACAATCGCCGATAATTGTGAATTTTGTAATACCAGTCCCTCTAGTTGAGTGACTTGTTCATCAAGTAAATCATCGTTTACCTGGAGAGATAGTCGCTTTGCATTTGAATGAGCTAATGCCCACGTGCTGTCATTGTCTATTAAACTTAGATTGAAGGCATAGTATACAGGGTAAGCTTTGGGATATAATGCAGCTCCAGATTCTATAATGAATCCTGTTTTTGGGTTGCGCAGGTTTTTGTTCATCTGCTTGTGAACTCTATAAGCAAATTGTAACCATTCGGGGTCGAGGGTGACCTCGTTGAGATCCAAGGCTGCTTGACATACGAGCGCATAATCTGTGCCTTTCGCAGGGATGCCATTAAGCCGACCTTTGTAGCTTGAGTGTTGTAGTTGATTGTCAGCTGCGAAGTAATGATCCCGTAGATGGCGAAGGGTTTTTTCAGCGCTCGCAAGGTGAGATGTGTCTGAAGAGGCGCGGTAACCGGAGATGCATGCGCTCGCATATAATGCCAGAGAAGCTGAGGTTTCCAGTTCTTCGAGTGTCGAATTATTTGATTTTTGTGAGCGGTTGGCTAGTAATTTTGATGAAATCGATTCGAGTTGCTGTGTGATTTTTTTAGTGCTGATTGATTTGCTCTTGGCAAGATCTTCTACCGTGGTTTTCCATGATAGGATATTTTTGCGAAAGTAAATTTTCTTCGTGTCATCTAGATGATTAATGTTTCCTAGCGCTTTGAGCCCAAAGGCATCGATCGCGATATCCAATTCTTCGGCGGATAATAACTCTTTTATTTCCTCGAGTGTCCAGAAATTACTCTGGTCTTCAGGCGTGTCATCTACGTATGTCATTCCCAGTGCCAGACTACCGTCTTCTTGGGTGAGGTATTGTTCAGTAAATGTTTTTATACGATTGCCGGCATTCAGGTATTTAGTGTCTTGGGTACTCTGGTAGAGTTGGTAAAGTGCTGACATTGCCAGTGCTTGGGCTCGGAGTGTCTTTGAAAAAGTTGGCAGAGATCGGCCCTGACCATTATAGGCGGTGTAGACTCCACCGTCTAGTGGATCGATAAGACCGTAAATCAGCATGTTATCTGCAACTCGCTTAGCGATTTCAAGACATTGCAGTTGTTGTTTGGCAGATTGTTCAGAGAGGTTTGATGCAATAGTCATCAGCTGGATGTAGCGGGCCGCAGTAAGCTTGTTGAGGGCGTCTACTGTATCTGAAACGGGATCAAATAGTGACCTGGCTTGTGAGATGGATCTTGTGATGGAAGGTATGATGTTTGTCTCTGAATCTAAAGGCCGAGGGGTACTTAATTTTCCCCGTTTTTCTTGATCTCTTCGGCTGTTAGAAAGGGTGTATTCGGGTGAATCAAGCCACATGCTATGCACGGTATTGCTCGTTCTTTGAATCATCGTGTGGATTTCGTTAGATCTCATTGATCTAATTGGCACCCAAGAAACGAGATTACCTTCGTAGGAAAACCATGCCAACATAGGCGTGGTCATTTTTATTTTTGAAATGATACCCACAATCGCAATGTAATATTCGATGTCAGGATGTAAATTGGTATCAATGATGGTGTTAAGATGATTGTTGTTTAACAATCTTGCTGATTGATTCATAGTGGCGAGGACTTTCAGCATATCAGGATCGGTTCCTGAGCCTATGAGGGCACAGACTAAACGCCTCTCATTATCGGCTTGTCGAAAAAGGTCTTTATGCCAGCTCTGCCAATCAACGATAGAGTCAACTTGATCATCGAGCAAATGACTCTGCCCCGTAGTTAAGGGAGATTTTTTGTAGGATTCCTCTTGGCCATTCAATTCAGCATTATCTTGGTTGTCAGGGTCTTTGGATCGACAGCCATTGATGGCGAGTAGAAAGACGAGAATCGTGATCGTTGCGGCCATTGTCGTAAGTGGCGGGTGTGCTTGCTCAGTCGTCATTATTAAAGGTTGGTGTAATATTTTTTAATCATAGTTTCAATCCCTAAAGATGCACTTGTAAAATGATGCTATCCTTTATCCCTTTTCATGTAAAATTATCTGGCGCATAGGCGAAAAAATGCTTTTGTCTCTTTCCGAATTCGTTACGTTTACAAAGATTTTATTGTTTTGATAACTATTGCCATAACTAGTCAAAAAGGAGGGGTGGGTAAAACTACCGTGTCAATCAATCTTGCCCATGCTTATGCACGGGCGGGTAAGCGGACATTGCTTGTTGATGCTGACCCTCAAGGTTCTGTGGGTTTATCCCTTACGCGGCAATCGCGATCTTTGAGCGGTTTCTATGATGCTATTGCTGATTCTGATTTTCCTCTTGAGCAGCTCATCATACCGACACGTCTTGAGACTCTCAGTATTGTGCCGGCGGGGCGCTGCAGCGATTATGAGTTGGGAGGCGGGGCCATGGGTGTATCATTACATCGTGTTCGTACTTTTTTTAAGATGGCCGAGGAACAAGGTTTTGATGTTTGTATCATCGACACTGCTGCCGGTCTCTTTGGTGCCACGGCTGATGTGCTTTCAGCATGCACAGCAGTTGTTGTCCCGCAGCAAGCTGAGCCACTAGGTGTGCGCTCGGTGCCAAAAATGCTCGAAGCATTAACGCGTATGCAGATTGTTAATCCTCGGCTAAAAGTTTGTGGCGTGCTTATGACAATGGTTCAAAATCGACTTGTTGAAAGCGTTGAGGCAGTGCAAGCGCTACGCAACCTCTTGCCTGAAAAAATGGTAATGCGTAATGTCGTGCCAAGAGATGATCTGTTTGTGCGCGCCAGTGCCAAGGGATTACCCGTCGGGGTGATGGAGGAGGGAGCCGGAGTACTGGCTGTTTTTGAGAGTCTGAGGGCAGAAATTGATGCCACTATTCACCAATAGCCAATCTACTACTGAAATTTAATGGATCCACTTCAACCATGGTTAGATGCTAAGGAGGTTCGTCGTTTGGCGGAGGGTCTATTAGCGGCCCCTCCAGAGGTAGAGGAAGCTGCTGTCGATGCAGCGTATGGCCAAGTCTTCGAGGGTTTTGCAGGTGAGGGTGGTGCTCCAGATGTGACCAAGCTTGACTTGAAACCAAAAGATCAACTTGTTGCAACTGAACCTATAGCAAAGGCTCAGACTCCGGTGCCAGAGCAGCCTGAAAAACCAAAGTCGATAAGACCTTCGCCAGAAGCTGCAGTCGACTCTCCGTTTCGAGTCTCATCTAATCAAGAGCGCTGTGAAACGGATGTTATCGCAATCAAAGCTCGTGGAAAAGACGATGCCGCTGAGGTTTACCAGCTTCCATCATCTGATTCGGAGGTGGCAGATAAGGCATCATCGAGCACAGCTGTGCCTAATGAGCCTATTCGTAAACTCAATGCAAAGGGACCTTTTCTATCTAGAATTCGTCAGTTTAGTCAGGTCATAAGAGAGGATCTTGGTGCCAAGGCAATGTTTCTCATTGATGTGAATGGACAGATACTGCTGGATGAAGTTGAAAATCCTAAGCTTATTCAAGTCGCTAGAACTCTCGCAAATGCGTCTCAACGAGCGAATAGGCAATCTGCTGGCGCAGCAGCAGTAGGAAATCTTCACGTCAAGATTGGAGCAAGCTCGACACTGGAAGTGATTCCAGTGGACAGTCGTTATGGCCTACTAATTCTTGGGGTTGTCTTCCCTGGACCGATAGGGGCTGTGCGTGTCATGCAGGTTGCAGATGAGCTTCATCGGACGATTGAGCCTACTCAGTAAGCCGAGCCTTCATTAGACACACTTATCTATGATCGACCCTTATGCCTGTCTTTGATCATCTGGTGTATTGGAAAGACGGGGCTCCTCGCAAGGGCTCTGAAAATATGGCAATTGATCAGTGCTTGCTGGAGCAAATAGGGGCGCATCCAGTATTAAGAGTCTACCAATGGACTGAACCCTCGGTTAGCTTCGGCTATTTTCACAAGCTTGCAGAGGTGAAGCAAGCTTACCCACCTGGCGATACTGCACCTATTCATTATGTAAGAAGGTGGACTGGAGGCGGTATTGTTGATCACCGAGTTGACCTGACTTACACATTGGTCGTGCCACTCAATGATGAGCTCGGCTACACCCGAGGGGCGGCAAGTTACCATGTGATACACCGAGAGCTGTGTAAGGTGCTGGCACAACTAGGGGAGAAGGTAGAGCTGGTCGAAGATGCGGGCGAATGTGGAACTGTTTGTTTTGATAACCCAGTGGCCTATGATTTAGTGAACCAAGCTGGCTACAAGGTAGCTGGAGCAGGTCAGCGGCGAACTAAGCATGGGTTGCTTCATCAAGGCAGTGTTCTTACTCGCTTGGATGCCGATGTGTTCGGGCAGCAGTTTGCTAATCAATTAGCAGTAAGCCATGAAAAGTGGCGGGCTACTCGTAGCCATGCAAAGCGCGTCGCCGAGATGGAGCTAGGTCGATACGGAACCAAGGATTGGTTGATGAAAAGGTAGTCGACCTTTGGAGGAGTAGTCCTCATTCCATGGTCAAACCCTGATCATTCTTCGGTCAACTGACTCTGGTCTTCAGAGGAGCCCGCAGAGCTGTTGAGATCAGTTGCCTTTTCAGTGGCTGGCTTTCTTTTCAAGGTATCCAATAGTTTGTTCGGCAAAGATTCACCGGTGCGCATCTTGTGGCTGACGCTCATTCCCGTGAAGATGGCTACTATTATCAGAACAAAAACCAGAAGTGGCTTTGCTGAGTTGCTGCCAGAACTGATGGGAGTTTGGCTGTAGCCTGCAGGCGGCGTTGGAGCTGGGGGTCGTATTGTTGATTCTTCTGAGGGTTTGGAATCACTCTCCTCGTTTGAGCTTAATGTATTTTCTTTGAGTTTTAGCGGCCCCTTTTGTGGTGCATCCTCGTCCACTGGAGAATTGGTCTCTTTGCCTACTTCATGTGGAGTGAAGGATTCTTGCGACAGAGTCTCGATCTCTTCTTCCGATAGTTGGAAGTTGAGAGTGACGTCTCCGATGCTGATTTTCATTCCATCTTTGAGGTCGATGATTTGCATCAGAGCTTTACCCTGTTTGATGCCATTGGTGGAATCTTGATCGCGTAATATGAATCCTCCGTCCACGCGCTCCATCGTGCAGTGATCGCCTGAGGTTGATCGGCACTCTAATATGATATCATTGCTTGTTTTTCGCCCTATCGTCACTAATTCGCGCTCAAGCTCGAACCGATATGGCTGGCCGGACTTGTCGGGTTCGGTGATTACAATTCTTGGCATGGCGTGAGGAGTGTTGGATTCTGAGCGGGATGCATTAGCTTGATAAAGCAATGGTGGGCTGCAGAATTCATACCAGATGTCTATTTCCCTGTCAATTGACAGAGATCAGTCAGTGGTCTGAATGCGTTGCATTTTACTGATGCGTCCAGTTGCATTCCAGTCCTGAACATAAAGGTTGCCGTCTTTGTCGAAGCTGAGCCCATGAGGTGCTGAGAATATACCTGGTTTTTGGTCTGAAGGCTTCACGGGGAACTTAGCCCATTGTGCCTTGTTGGGATTATCTCCCACCAGAGAAACAATGTTGCCATCTTTATCGAGAACTGCGACCCGGGCTTCGAGTTCTGCTACGGCAGAATAATCTCCGTGAAAAGATACAGCACATGGTCTGCGAAGTTCGGTGGCATGAACGCCGATCCAATTTCCTTCAAGGTCGAGGTGAACGAGACGGCGATTTTCACGATCACAGACGAGTAAGCGAGGTGCGCCAAAGCGAGTGTCGATGCCAAGCCCATGACATGAGCGAAATTGATTTTTACCATTACCGCTTCCGCCGAATGACTTGAGAAGTTTACCTGTCTGGTCAAATTTGTGGATCATCTGTGATCCATATCCCATGCTGACAAAAATGGAGTTGTCAGGTGCAACAGCAATACCAGTGATTCCACCGACACCACCAGGAATTTCACCGGTTTGCTTGTTCGGTATTGTCATGACAATATTGCCATCGAGATCGATTTTTACGGCTTGTTTATGTTTTCCGCGCTTAGCGCCATAGATAAACTGCTTGTCGCCTTCGGTGTGGATTTGCATGCCATGGATAGCTGCAGCTCCTGGAGCCATCTCCTTCACGTATGTTCCATCAGGTTTGAAAACACAGATTGATTTGGGGCCATCCGTACTCACGTAGATGAGGCCTTGGTTGTCGACAACGACCCCTCCATGAGTTGGGCCAAGCTTTGATCCATCAGGGATTTTGCCAAATCCTGGAACTGTCTTATAACTGTAGGCACCTTGTCCTGTGTTTACCACAGTCATGAATGGTTGGCTTTGTGGTGCTGCATGGCGACTCGAAGACTCAGAACTTGGGTGAGTTTCGTGGGCAAATGCCAATGAGGCGAGCGACAGGATAATGACGGAGCTGATGACGTTTGTTTTCATGAATGTTGTTAATCAGAATTGAGTTAGGATTGAGTTTCTAACCAAGTTTTGTTTATTTAAAACAATGGGTAAGGAAAAGATGAGCAGAATACGAAGGTGAGACGTATATTGTTTCAAGCTGCTAGATGGCCTGTGAAAAAACCTCTGAGCTCTAGTTTCTGGTTCAGGGCTCAGTTATGACTGCTGGAGGGTTTTGTATCGATTTTTTGTCTGCGCCTGCTGCTGGAAGTTGAGCTGGCGGCGGTGGTGGTGGGTCGAGAATATTAAGGAGTGCGATGGTGGTTTTAGATTCTGGAATAGCTGAAATCGTTTGGCTGACCTGCCTTAGGATTTCGATGGCTGTTCGCTTGTTGCCTCTTTCGCGGTGAATATCTGCGGTGTAGAGCCATTGGCGAAGTTGGTCTGATTCTTTGATGTGCTTCTTGCTTGCAGAATCAAAAAAGGCGATGGCAACCTTGTGGTCTTTTTGATGCCGGTGCCACAGGCCTAAATACTCGTATAATTTAGCGTTACTCTTGGCTGCTGCAGCTGTCCGAAGTTTTTGAACGAGAGTGTCCGGTTGATTGCCCCAGTTTTCGTGAGCTAGTCTAATTGCTCGATAATCTCGGTCTTGAGCGGTTAGTTCACCACTACCACTAAGATGTGAGAATGGTCGATACAGTGGATCTCCCAACACTACGTGCTGCCATGACAGAACAGGTGCGGCCATGTAAGCGGCTTCGACGAGAGAGAACCCCTTTATCAGTCGATCATGGAAAACATCTAAATGATGTGTCAGGTGTAGATAAGGTTCATGAACATTACCTAATGTAGCGGCAGCTCCTTTGGCGAGGATAGGTCCAGACCAATGGCTGTTGGCATCTCTGAGGTTGCTCGCACTGAATGAGTGCAAGTGGGTTGCTATGGCACCTTGTCGAAATTGAAACTGCTCATTGAGTAATGACCCGTTACGATGTTTTGTATACCAACCATAATAGAGCGCAGCGTCGTTCATGGGGTAGTTCGTGGTGAAGGTTTGTTTATTCCTGTCAATGACAGTAGGGATGCCAGTGAGGAAGTTGAGATCAGTAATATTTTCTAGCCACTTGTCTCCAAGGGCATAACCTCCCCCTTTTTTGGCTATATCTATGTAGCACATGCCCCATAGGCCGCGGGCTTCTGTGGCAACAGCATCGTTGATCATGCGTTTGCAAATTTCATAACTAGGGGCATCAATACGTCCCACAAGGAGCATGATGGGGAGTTTTGAACTGGCAAAAGGCTGGTCTTTTTCAAAGTAAGGATTCTTTAATGGACCAGCTGTCGGTAGCCCTTGCACCCCCATCATTGCGAGTTCGGAATCAACCGAGGCTTCATTGGATTGTGAGAATTGGGTCTGCGGCTTGGGTGCTTGGTCTGCCGGTGTTGGAGCAATGCCTTCACGTGCAATTTTGAAGGGGACGCCGCGCATGCATACCAGCGTAGTGATTTTGCATGTTGCTGGCATGATCGTGCCCTCTTTGGTGCGTCCTAGTGTCCACCAGCCACGTGCGCTAAAAGCGTTTCTTAGAGGATCACGTAGTGAGGTGTTGTAAGCAATTCGGGAGATTTGGCCGCGCTCAGGCAGTGGGATGCCGACCAGATTTTCGAGCGGTATGTTACGCATTTGTGCGTAGTGCCCTGCGAGATCCATAGATTGCGGGATGCTGCTATTGTATACCACAGCTACACTTTCTGGGGCGATCGGGGCAGCCTTTGCAACCAGAACAGAGAGTGATAATACGGCAATCAGGTTTTTCATAGCGGAAGTCCGAACTGAAGATCTATAGAAGCAAAGCTTATGGATTACCTATCAACGGCAAAATTGAGTTTTAATCCATCATAAGCAAACTGAAAAGGCTTTGCAAGCTCACCCAAAGTTCCCTCAACGTCAAGCTCATGTGAAAGGTGAGTCAAATATACCTGCTTGGCCTGTAGTTTCGTCGCCATCGATACGGATTCGCTGAGATTCATGTGCGTGGGGTGTTCGCGCTTGTGAAGAGCATCGATGATGAGCACGGAGATATCCTGCAAAAGTTGTTGGCTTGCCTCGGGGATTGTTTTTACATCAGGGAGATAGGCTATCGATGGAGCTCCCGGATAATCAAACCGGTAGCCGTGGGTGTCAATGTTGCCGTGTTTTACAGCAACAGGTGTAATGGTAAGCTCACCCAATTTGAATGGGCCACTGATTTCCAACGGCTCGGGCCTCACATAACCTCGATTTGTATTGGTGGGTGAAAAAGCCCACTCATAGATTCGTTTGATCTCATCAAGGCACTTGGCGGAGCCGTATATGGGCAACGGGGATTCTCGGTGCCAACAAAAAGCTCTCAATTCATCAAAGCCGGTGACATGGTCCAGATGAGCGTGGGTGTAGAGAACGCCGTCAACCGCTGTCAGGTTTTCACGCAAGGCCTGCTCACGTAAATCGGGTCCAGTATCAACAAGAATAGAGTGTTCAGGGGTTTTGAGGTGTATGGAGGAACGTGTTCTTTTGAGCTTAGGGTTCTCAGAAGTACAGACGGAACAGCTACATCCTATGACAGGAACACCAGTGGAAGTACTGGTGCCGAGGAAAGTCAGACAAATTTCAGGTTTCAACTTGGCGCTAGCTTTGCATAATCACCCCCATCGAGCCAAGGAGATTGGTTCACGAAGATTATGTTGAGTTTGCTTAAAGTAAAAAACCTCGCTCTCGTTGATGAGTTGGAGTGGCATTTAGATACTGGATTAATTGGAGTAACCGGAGAGACGGGAGCAGGGAAATCGGTAATTGTAGGTGCACTGAAACTAGTTTTGGGAGAGCGAGCTGATAAAGGGTTGATTCGAACGGGCGAGAGTAGCTGCGTAGTAGAGGCAGTTTTTGACTTGGTAAACGTGCCACTCTTTGACGCTGTATTGGCGGAGGCAGGGTTAGAAGCTTGTGAAGAGGGGCAGCTCATCATCAGGCGAGTCATCGGTCAGTCTTCGAACAAGCAATTTGTTAATAATTCACCGGCAACTCTTAACCTCTTAAAAAGTTTGGGTGAGCATCTCGTTGATTTACATGGCCCTCACGACCATCAAGGATTGTTGTCTGTAGATCGTCAGCTTACTATGCTGGACGCCTATTCTGGAGTTGCCGAGCTGGGGGCTCAATATCGTGCAACATGGCGCAGCTGGCGGGATAAGCTGCAAGCCTTGGAAGATTTTCAAACGCGGGGTATGGCAGATGCAAGAGAGCTCGATTTACTCTCCCATCAGCTCGAGGAGATTGATATGGCAGAGATTAATATCGATGAGGCAAGCGAATTAGAATCTACGTATCAGCGTGCGTCAAATAGCTCGCATTTATCTGAGTTATTAGGCACGGCCATGTCTATTTTGGGTGGAGGTGATGACTCGCTTAACCTGCAAATCGGACATCTGCAAAAGGTGAGTCGTGATCTTGAAAAACTAGATCCAGAGCTGCGTGCCACCCTAGAGAGTGTCGATAAAACGGCTCTTGAGCTCCAAGAGATGGAGTATGGATTGGCCCAATACCTTGAGGAGCTCAACACGGATCCAGAAGAGTTACTGCGTCTCGAAGAGCGAATCAACACGCTGGAATCACTCAAGAGAAAATATGGACCCACGCTCGAGGATGTATTAGAGCATAGAGAGTCTGTCGCCAAGCGGCTCGATCAAGCGGAGAATCATCATGAGCATCTAAAATCTCTTGAGGCGGAGCTGGATTCTGCTCGCATTGACTTGGATAAATTAGGCCATGAGCTGAGCGATTACCGACGCCGGTGTGCACCTAAGTTGGCCAAGGATATTGCTAGCCATTTGAAGGAGCTTGGCTTCAAGCAGGCAGCTTTTGAAGTTCGTCTGGTGCCTCATTCAGAGCCTACCATGAGCGGGCTCGAAGACGTCGAATTTGAATTTGGGCCTAATCCAGGTGAGCCAATGAAGCCATTGAGGCAAATTGCGTCGAGTGGTGAAATTTCGAGGGTGATGCTATCAGTGAAAAGCGCTTTGGCCAAGCAGGACGCTACACCATTGATGGTCTTTGATGAAATTGATGCCAATGTAGGCGGGGAAATTGCACGAGCAGTTGGCTGTAAGATGGCTCGCCTCGGTAAACAGCACCAGGTGGTCTCAATTACCCATTTCCCTCAAGTCGCGGCTGTTGCAGCGCATCATTTCGTAGTGAGCAAACAAGTTGAGTCCGGACGAACCTGTTCCCGTTTAGAGCCGGTATCCGGGGAGGCTCGCATCGAGGAGTTGGTTCGCATGCTCGGAGGAGGTGGTGAACAAGCGCGAGCAATGGCAAAAAGCTTGCTGGAATAGCGGGATTAAGTGCAGATTCAGATTACTCACCTAATTGGTTAGAAATGATGGATTGAAATAGAGGAGAGAAATTTTCTTTTGGTTCCATCTCTCCTTTAGATTCTAGTATTTCTATACGCCACACGTTAAAGCCTCCAAGCTGGTAGCTTTCAAAATCTACCATATTATGAAATCCGTCAGTTGCGGTGATTTCAATCCTTCCGCTGTCCGGTATCATGTTTTCTCCTAGGGCCAGAGTGACTGGATCGCCGACAATTCCATCATTGTGGTCACGAAAATAAATGCGAAGAGCCCCAGGAGCGGTAGTTTTTGCCAGTGTGATGGTTGCGGCAGGTACGGCAACGGCTTCCATGTTGATTCCCGCCGTGTTTTCGCATCTTTTCCAATAGCTCGAAAAATTTGAGATCGTAGCGTAAGCCCCCTGAGCGGATGTCTGTAGGACCTCGGCACCAGATGCCGTGTCATTTTTTTGTTTGAGCCAAAAGCAGGCCCACAGGACAAAGCCCAAAAATATACTGGCGATGGATGTCAGGGCTATTTTTTCGGGTCGACTCAATGATGATGAGTTGAAAGTTTGGCCAAACAAATTCGAAAAAGAGAATAGGCTATGACGCCGAGTGGCGTTCGTCTCATGCTTGCGATCAAGGTTCAGCCAAGCTCGCTCACGAGAACCACTCTCCAAATTGTCGGTATCGGCTGAAGGTTGTTTGGGTGGGGTATTCATGGTCATGTGCCCGTATTGAATAGGGGACGAGAGGAGCGGATGAGTTCAATTTGTTCAATAAAGTATCTGATCTAGGTGGCTAATGTCGAGCTTGTTGATGGGAAGATGGGATGTGAAAATCACCAGTATCTAAGTTGTTCCGGTAAAGCTAAGTTGTCATGAAAGAGCTAAATTCAGGCTTGATTTTAGCGTGGTCTTGAGCGAAGCAAGCTCTGACATCACCACTTAATTTACAAACATGGCAGACAAAGAAGATATCAATCCGGAAAATATTAAGGGCACTTTCTATGTAGATAGCCAGTGCATCGACTGTGACCTCTGCCGCGAGACGGCCCCCAACAACTTCCGCCGTGAGGAAGATGAGGGTTATTCATATGTATATAAGCAGCCAGAAAATGATGAAGAGCGTGAGCAGTGTGTGGAAGCGATGGATGGTTGCCCTGTAGAGGCGATCGGCGATGATGGCGGCGAATAAGGCGAGCGAGAATGATCAAGCAGGCTCTGATAGGGAGCCTGATGTGCGCCCCTATAAGGCCACCCAGAGTAATCGTGCCCCCTCTGCCAGTAAACAGCAGAGAAAAGCTCGTGCTCGTATTTTAATTGAATGGCTTGGCGGACTGAATCCACCCGACCCTGCAAGAAATATTCATCAACCAAGTGAATTTGTTGATGGCTTACTTAAGAGCATTGGTGTCTCTGATGGTGTCGATGAAGCTCACCTCAAAGAGGTGTGGGCAAGTGTTGCCGGTCAATTTGTAGCTCAGCATACTGTTCCTGAATCAATACGTGAAGGAGTGCTTGTTCTTCGTGTATTGCAACCAACCATGAAATTTCATTTGCAGCAAATGAATGGTAAACTGCTTGAAAATCTTCACTGTGAATTAGGGAAAGATACCGTTAAGAAGGTGATATTCAAAATCGGATAAATAGAGACGAAAGCCTCATTGAAAGCTAAACTACATCAATATCAAAATTGGATTTTCGATTGGTCGGGAACACTTGTTGATGATCTCGCGATGGTGCTGGATGCCACCAATCATGTGTTGCGTATCTATGGAAAAGAAGAAATCGAACGTGAAGATTTCAGAATGAGCTTTCGCTTGCCCTATGCTGGCTATTATGCGGAGATTCTTCCGGGTGTTCCCTTGGAGGAGTTAGAAGATCATTTCAGGGAGGGGTTTGCCAGGTCTGAAGCTTCAGGTGTCACATCTCCTCTGCTTCCGCACGCGCTGAAATTTTTAGAAAGTCTTCAGTCTAAAGATAAGCGTATTTTCATATTGAGTTCAATGGATGCTGCCGCTTTTGACCGCCATGCAGTGGAGTTGGGCATTGATCACTTTTTTGAGGCAAGCTACGCAGGCGTTTTAGACAAAAGAGACCAAATTCATCTGATGCTAGAGAAGCACGCACTTGAGGCCTCAAATACAGTTTTTCTTGGTGACATGTGCCATGATGTAGAAACGGCTAAACACGGCGGCGTGGCATCTATTGCGCTGCTCACGGGATATCAAAATGCCGAGCAGTTGGGCATGGCGAGCCCAGACTTATTAGTCGATGACCTGTCTATCATTCATCCTTGGCTTGATGCACCAACCAGTGAGAACGATTCATGAAAGAGGAAGATCAAATATTTATCAGAGGCCAGCGGGTGAGCGCTCATATTGGTGTACCAGATGAGGAGAGGGCCAATGCACAAGAGTTAGTCGTCCATACTCGATTTTCGTCATCGATGCGGTTCCAATCATCGAGTGACCAAATTGACCAAACAGTCGATTACCATGCTGTGTATCTCAGAATTAATGAAGTCGCTGCGAGCAAACCACGTCAACTAATTGAAACATTGGCCGAAGATCTCGCTGCTATGATACTTGCTGATTTCCACGTTGCAGAGGTTTCTATTGAGATCGAAAAGTTTATTCTGCCGAATACTCGATCTGTCGGTGTTTCAATCACACGTAGGAAATCTTGTTAACTCTATGGTCAGTTGATGCGGGTGAGCGTGCATCGGCCGATGTCTATGCCAAGTGAATACGCTTAGATTATGATGGAGTTTTGACATCCGGCTCTTAATATTCCAATGTTGTGTCGCTATATATCTCACCCTTGATGATCAACACCCTTACCATTCCCGCTCAACATGGCCTATCAACCTAAATCAGTAGATCCAGATGCAGATTTGGTGAAGCGGGCGCAAGATGGCGATACTCGAGCATTTGATGAGCTTATCATGAAATACAGCCGTAAACTCTATGGTCTGGTATACAATATGACCTCTAATAAGGAGGATACTCACGACTTGCTACAAGATATTTTCGCCAAGGCGTATCGCTCGCTTGGGCGATTCCGTGGGAAATCGACGTTTTACACATGGATTTACTCAATTGCGGTCAATATGACCCTTAATTTCCTCAAAAAGCGTAAAAGAAGGGCTGGTTTTAGCTTTGATGACATGGATTCGGGTATTCACAATGACCCTGGTTTTATCGACCAAGGACACCATTCTAACCCGAGAAGGCAGTCAAATATACATGAATTGCAAAAAAGATTGAACGAAGCGATGCAAACGCTGTCTGAACAACATAGAACCGTGGTTACCATGTTTGACATTCAGGGTATGCCACACGCAGAAATAGGCCAGATTCTAGGAATTTCAGAAGGAACAGTCAGATCTAGGTTATATTATGCACATAAACAGCTTCAAGGATCATTAGAAGAATTTCTCACTCCCACACACTCGCCAGACCAATAAAAACCAATAGATAGCACACATTCGGGACTGATTTATTTATCATATATGTATAAACAGCCTCCATTTATTTAAAAAATATACAAATAATCTTGCTTTCTTTACTTTTTTCATTAAAATATATTTAAATCATTAAGTAGTCCACCCGCGCACCACAACAGTCAAAATGAACGACGACAATTTCCAGTCACTAAGAAATCTCATTTCGCTAAAACGTCATGAGCAGCCAGATGACGCTTATTTTGATGAATTGCTTGATGAATTTCACCGTCGTCAACAGCAAGATCAGCTCAAGCCAGCAATGCACAAGGAGATCTTTGATTGTGTTGCAACATGGTTTTCTGGCACCAGCCGCTGGAATTATGTGATGGGAGCAGGAGCTGCATACGCCATTGTTTTCTTTGCTGTCATCTTTTTCTGGCCTAAGCCAGATGTGACACCGATCCTCAACACATCCCCAATCCAACACGAAGAGGTTGCTGACCGTTCTGTTACGGAGGAAAAGGCGCTCGATGACAAGGAGGATAAGGAGGATAAGGATGACAAGCCTGAGCACTATTAGGTTTGAATCTATAATAGTGAATTAGTGATTCGGGGCATTGTCCCAGGTCTGCCTCCCAAAGATTAGGAGAGGTTTTAGGCCACCACTGGGAAAATTGTTCCCCTGGCTGGCTCTGTTGATTTCCCACACAGCCACAAGCTCTGTGCTACTTGGTGATTTTCTTCGCTGGTTTTGATATTTGGTGTTGGAAACCTCAATGCTAGGGGCTATCTCTCCGCGCGCCCTTTATTCCCAGGTAGCATTCATTTACATGGCCTTTGATTTTTCTAGTCTTAATTCCGCACAAGCCGAGGCCGTTAACGTGCTTGATGGTCCAGTATTGATTTTGGCTGGGGCTGGAACGGGTAAAACACGCACAGTAACATGCCGCATTTCTCACATGGTTGAGCGTGGCATCGCGCCGGAAAATATTTTAGCCGTAACCTTTACCAACAAGGCAGCAAGTGAAATGCGCGAGCGGGTAGGTGATATGGTTAGTAAAAGCGCTGGTCAGGAAATTACAGTGTGCACTTTTCACTCACTTTGTGTTCGAATTCTAAGAACTGGAATTGATCGGCTTGGCTACAAAGAGAATTTCACGATATACAGCGGTAATGATCAGACTGGATTAATCAAACAAATCATTATCCGCAAAGGGGGGGCTAAAGAGAAAATAGAGCCCGGCATGGTATTATCGATCATATCTAAGGCAAAGAACGCGGGGGGGGATGCGGATTCGATAGATGACCCGTTCATTGCCGATGTAGCACGCGCCTATCAGAATGAACTGAGAGCGCAGAATGCTGTCGATTTCGATGACTTGCTATTGCTGGCGGAGCGGCTTCTTCGTGAATTTTCTGATGTTCGAGAGATTTGTCGAAAGCGTTGGACTCGGGTAACGGTAGATGAGTTTCAAGACACCAATGGACTTCAAATGAGGCTGTTGCAACAGCTGGTTGGTGCGCCCTATCACGTTTGTGTTGTGGGCGATGATGACCAGAGTATCTATGGCTGGCGTGGTGCTGAGGTGGAAAATATATTACAATTCGAAAAGTTTTTCCCGAATCCGAAAGTTATCAGGCTTGAGCATAATTACCGAAGCTCAGAAGCTATTATTCATACTGCTAATTCGCTCATTGTTCACAATGTAGGGCGACGCGAGAAACAACTCAGATCTGTTAAGCCTGCAGGAGATCCGCTGCGAATTATTTCGATGCCTGGCGACGAGGAGGAAGCCGAATTTATTTCTCATGAGATAACTGAATTGCATCGGGTTGAGAAAAAGCCGCTCGAAGATATAGCGATTTTGTTCCGAACGAATTCCCAGTGTCGACATCTCGAACTGGCTTTGCGTAAAGAGCAAATTCCTTATCGGATGATCGGAGCTCAGAGTTTTTATGACAAGCGAGAGGTGAGAGATATGCTGGCTTACTTGCAAGTGCTGGCCAACCCCAGCGCTGATGTGCCCTTGTTACGTATTATGAACTCACCGCCCCGAGGTATTGGGCAAACAGCTACAGTTCTATTGACTGATACCTCGACTGAGCGTGGCGGGAGCGTGTGGGAGGCGATGGGTGCGGCATCTGACCAGTTGTCGACTCGTGCTCAGAAATCAGTTCAAGCCTTCACCGAGATGATACTCAATTATCGCGAGAGAATGACCTCTGGTGAGGAAAACATGGGGAGCGTGATGATTGAGATGCTCGATGAGATGGGCTATATCGAATGGGTTAAACGTAACAGTAAAAATGAGAACGAAGCTGATCAACGACGCGACAGCATCGACACAGTGATTCAGGATCTAAAGGATGCCTCCAAGAAAAAGATATCGCTTCAGAAGCATCTGGATCTTTCAGCATTAGCTCGAGAGCGTGAAACCGACGATGACATTGATAAACAACGCGGAGTGACTCTAATTACACTGCACGCATCCAAAGGTTTGGAATATCCTATTGTTTATCTTGTGGGTTTGGAAGAGGGGATTCTACCTCATAAGCGAAGCATAGATGAGGGTACCTCTGATGAGGAACGTAGATTGCTTTATGTGGGTATTACCCGGGCTCAAGATCGTTGCACACTCACTTGGTGCTCTGTCAGAACCAAATGGGGGCAACAACACGCAGGCGAAGCAAGTAAGTTCTTGATGGAGCTCGATGACAAATACATTGAGCAACATGACTACGATGATATCATGGGAGCTGAGGTTACTGAGGAAGAGACTGACAATTTCTTCGCAGACCTTAAAAGCATGTTCGATTGAGCTCGGTCTCATCTGGTGACATGCCTAGTATGATATTTTACGTGTATTAAAGCTCGGAGGTGACTAATACGTTTTGTCATGAACTCTTACATTCTTAAAATTTTTCTATATGAAACGGATCCGCAAGTATGGAGAAGGTTTTCCGTGCCAGAGACCGCGACCTTTTCGGATTTGCATCAATTGATTCAGAAGGCGATGGGTTGGCATGACGAGCAAGCTCATCAGTTCCGTCATGGTAAAGGTCGCCACTTAAAGCATGTTATTGCAGATTCAAGAGAAGAGGTTGGACCAGCAGATGAGTATACCGACGAAAAAGATATCACTATATCTCAATTCATTAGTCGCAAAAAATTACCGCTCCGCTTGATGTATCGATACGATTTCTTTGATGAGTGGACGCATGAGATTGTCTTCGAGGAGAAAACTGAAAATGCTGAATCCCCAAGGCTCTTGGGTGGTGAGCGTGCTTGCCCACCGGAAGATTGTGGTGGTCCATTCGGTTACAAAGAGTGTCTCGCCGGCTATGCTGAATGGATGGATGATGATTATGATCCTGCAGTCTTTGATATGACTGCTGTAGAGCTCTAATGATGCCGCACACAATCAAGTTCTCCCGAGCCGCAAAGGCATTATTTAGATTGAGATCTGGAGCTTTACTTGTCGTGTTCTTTGAGCCAATTCTTCCGAGCTTGGAGGTTTTCGCGAAGTCTAAAGCACTGGGTGCGCTCCTCAGCGAGCTCGTCATACATGCGGAGCAATCGGAAGAAGTCCTCTGAAAGATCTTTGCCTGCGTCTACAAGTAGCTTCTCAATATCGTGCGCTTTATTGCGTCCGACCGCTTTTCCAGTAGGATAGCCCTTTGGCTCCATCAATCCCTTGAGGTCGCCACGACGGCGATCCAGTGCGCCATCAATCCGACCCAGTTCTCCCAGTGATATCTCACGCTCAGCGGTGGAAATAGAACGGTTCTTCAGTTTGCTCTCCAGGCTGGCTCGCCGTGATTCAAGGTTCTTGATAGCTGACTCTAATGCACTGATCAATTCTCTGCGGGTTTTATCGGTCATTATTGTCTGGCGTCGGTTTTGCTTCCAATCGTCGTTGATTCGCGTGCTTTCGTGATAATAGCCACCCCAGTAGGAGCCACCTGTGCTTTCATACTTATCAATATCCTCATAATCACCCATTGAATCGCTAAGCTTAATGATCTGCGAAATTCGCTTCTCGATTCGCTTATCGAATTCGTCGATGTCATTTGCTAGGTCATCTTTTGGTAGGTGAGAAGTGCCCTGGCGAAGTGTCTCGACAATGCGAGATCGCCGACGCTGGTAGTTCTCGATCCATTGACGAAGGCCCTTGATCGCTTTTATTTTGATCTGCGCCACTCGTACCTTTGATTCTTTTGAGTCGTGAATCTCACTGAGCATTTTGACCAATTCATCGGAACGCTTTTCAATACGAGAATCCATCCGCTTAAGGTCCTCCCGCAATTCATTCAATCGAGTCTCTCGTTGTTCGATGTGCCGAGTGAGATTGACTACCGATGCACGGCGTGCCTCCATATCGTATTTGATCTCTTGTTCGGCATGGAGTTCTGGCCAGCAAAGCGTAATCAGCAGTGAGTATATCAGGATTTGTTTGATAGCAGGAAAAGGTAGAATTGTCATAGTGATGAGCGCTGAATTGATAAGATGAATTTCTAAGCTAGCCACGCGAGTAGTAGCCTTACAAGGGAGAAATCTGAAATTAATAAGAACCGTTGAAAGTAGGCTGGTAAGTCATTTCTGACTACGATGAGCTGTTTCTTGGGTTATTAATTTTTATGCCTTCTGATCTACGCTGCGCATTTGGATATCGGTGATTTCAACGTGCAGTGGTGTATCGAGGATGTGCAAGATAGAGGAGGCGACGTCCTCGGGCTGAAGCATTCGCATGCTAGCACGAGTTTGGGAGAGTTGGTCCTCACGACCTTTGAAGTAGTGATCTAGCAGAGGGGTGTCAACGAAACCCGGTGAGACGGTAGCTACACGAGTCGGGTTATCATCAGAGCGAAGCTCGTTGCGAAGGGCGTCACTGATTCCACGCACGGCAAACTTGGTTGGAGAGTAGAACCCACCACTTGGGGGTACACGGTGGCCACTCATGCTCGATGTATTGATGATCTGTCCGCCTGACTTAGGAAAAAGGCGAAGTGACTTTTGGCAGCAGATAGTGAGGGCCTGCACATTAAGCCTCCACATGGTTTCCCAATCGGCGGGTTCTCCATCTGTTATGCGTGATAGTAGTGCAAGCCCCGCATTATTGATTAGAATGTCGAGGTGGCTAAGTGACACAAAGGCCTTGTCGATTTGCTCTGGATCTGACAGATCACAGGAAATTGGTTCAACCCCCTCGGGAAGCTTTGAGGTATTACGGCAGAGGCCCATTACGTTGGCTCCGGCCTCAAGAAGCTCGATTGTGATTGCTCGGCCGATACCGGATGATGCTCCAGTGACTAGTGCTGTCTTGTTGGCGAGGGACATGGTAGTTGTCTACTTTCGGGGTTCACTTAACTATCCGGGCGGCTACAAGTGATCATAAACTCATTGCCGTCAGGGTCGATGCACATAGCAAGGTGAAGAGGATCCTCGGGAGTATCGGTGGGCTCTCTAGTGAGTGCACCACCATGTTCTTTGAGCCGTCTAATACCCTCATGAATGTTGTCTACTCGGAAGCTCAGACCGGTCCAAGTACGCTTGCCTTCACCACCTCCGTGAATACCGATCGTGGCACCCGCGATGACTACCTCGCTCCATGGTTCTGAGGCAAAACTGATTTCACCGCCGAATAAATCACGGTAGAAGTTGAGGCAACGCTCCCAATCAGCGGCCCAGAGTGCGTATTTTACTTTTTCGACTTTCATGGTGTTAATTTGCCACAATGTTGACCAGTCGCCCGGGGACAACAATGACCTTGCGGATTGTTTTGTTTTCGATGTGTTGTTGTACGTTCTCGTCTTGTTGAGCAAGTGATTCGATATCGTCTTTAGAAGCATCCTTGGAGACGGTGATCTTGCCGCGGAGCTTGCCATTAACTTGAACGACGATCTCAACTTCGTCCTCAATGAGATGAGCCGCATCATACTTTGGCCAACCTTGGTTGCATAGCATGGTGTCTGAACCGGCTATCGGCAACTGGGAGTTTATCTCCTCAGTCAGATGTGGGGCAAAAGGGTTTAGGCATTTAAGTAGTTCCCGAACAAGCTCTGCCGGAAGTTTCTCTGCTTTACCAAAGGAATTGGTGCAGATCATCATTTGTGAAATCGCGGTATTGAAAGAGAGGCGCTCAATATCTTCGCTGACTTTTTTGATGGTTTCATGCAGCACCTTTAGCAGGTCTTTATCGGCCTCGACTGAGGCGGCCTCCTTACTAAGCTTACTGGATAATATCCATTCACCCTCTTGATTTTGTTCAAAGGCGAGGCGCCATACTTTAGCTAGGAAACGAGATACTCCCTCCACTCCCTTCATTTGCCATGGTTTGACTTGCTCGAGGGGGCCCATGAACATTTCGTAAAGGCGTAGGGCATCGGCACCATACTCTGTTACTACATCGTCTGGGTTGACCACATTGCCTAATGACTTGGACATTTTCGCTCCGTCTTCGCCTAGGATAAGGCCTTGATTGACAAGCTTTTGGAACGGCTCGTTGGTCGAGACGTGACCAAGATCATGGAGAACCTTGTGCCAGAAACGAGCATAGAGAAGGTGGAGTACGGCGTGCTCGGTGCCACCAACATACAGATCGACCATGCCGTTGGTTGCTGACGCGTCGCTTGATCCTGACCAATACTCCTCTGCTTCTTTTGAGATAAATCGCTCGGTATTGCTTGGATCGCAGTAGCGCATGTAATACCAGCATGATCCAGCCCATTGCGGCATTGTGTTGGTTTCCCGCTTTGAGCTTTCTGAGTAGTTGATCCAATCGGTTGCCTTGGCTAATGGACCTTCCGGCGATCCGGTAGGTTTGAAGTCTTCCATCTCTGGTTGCAGGACAGGAAGCTCTGATTCGGACACAGCTTTGTGGTTGCCGTCTTCCCATAGAATAGGGAAGGGTTCGCCCCAATAGCGCTGGCGAGAAAAGAGCCAATCGCGAAGTTTGAAATTTACTTTAAAAGTGCCCTTGTTGTTGTCACGCAGCCATTGGATAATGGCTTTCTTGGCATCCTTAGTTTTCATGCCGTCCAGGAAGCCTGAGTTGACTGATATACCATTGCCGGTAAAGCCTTGCCAGTTGTCGTCATTCTTAGGCTCGACCACCTGAGTGATAGGAAGGTCAAACTTAGTAGCGAACTCAAAGTCTCGCTCATCATGAGCGGGTACTGCCATGATGGCACCGGTGCCATAGCCCATCATCACATAGTCAGCGATCCAGACAGGGATTTGCTCACCGTTGACAGGGTTGGTGGCAGTGGCTCCTGTGGGAACTCCTGATTTATCTTTATTGAGATCACCACGCTCGAGGTCTGACTTGGATGCGCAGGATGCGATGTAGCTCTCGACAGTTGCTTGATGTTCAGGGTTTGTGATTTTGCCTACCAGTGGATGCTCAGGAGCAAGCACCATGTAGGTGGCGCCAAAGAGGGTATCAGGGCGAGTTGTGAAGACAGTCACCTCATGGCCTTGGATGTCGAAATGGACTTCAGCACCAGTTGATTTGCCAATCCAATTTTTCTGTAGGAGCTTGATTGACTCTGGCCAATCAAGCGGGTCGAGCTCGTTGATCAGGCGGTCAGCGTATTTGGTAATACGCAGCATCCACTGGCGTAACGGTCGGCGTTCAACGGTTTCGCCTTTAGATTTCCATTCTTCAACTTCCTCGTTGGCAAGTACTGTTCCCATAGAGGGGGACCAGTTGACTGGAGCTTCATGAATGAAGGCGAGCCGGACATCGTCGATTTGTTCGCGGCTCCACCCTTGGGCCTCTAGCTCTGATACGGGAGCCGCCTTTTTCGTCTCTTCATTGAAATACGAGTTGTAGAGCTGGAGGAAGATCCACTGCGTCCAGCGCACGTAGTTCGGGTCTGTTGTGTTGACCTCACGATCCCAGTCATAACCAAAACCAAGTGACTTGAGCTGACGGCGGAAGTTGTCGACATTCTGCTCCGTAGTGATGCGCGGATGTTGGCCTGTTTTAATGGCGTATTGCTCAGCAGGAAGGCCGAAAGCATCCCAACCCATGGGGTGAAGGACGTTGTGCCCGTTCATCTTTTTGTAGCGACCAAGGATATCAGTTGCGGTATAGCCCTCAGGGTGACCAACGTGTAAGCCAGCACCAGATGGATAGGGGAACATATCCAAAATGAAATACTTAGGCTTGGTTTCATCAAAGTCATCGTCACCTGGATTAGGTGTACGAAAGGTTTTATTCTCATCCCAGTGTTGTTGCCACTTAGGTTCAAAGTCAGCAAAGGGGAATGGTTTACGTTGTTCAGACATAGAGAGGTGGGCTTGGGGTGTGACTTTCTAGCCGCGATCTCTTTCAAGGAGTAGCAGCATCAAAAATGAATAGATGAGATTGAGTTCCTCTAGTGGCTGGAGCTCGGCGATTTTTTCAATCTTAAATTTACCTTCGAAGAAGGCAGGTTGTTTTTGCACCCGCATGACTGGAGTTCCGTCGTGGCGAGTAGCGATGTAAGAAGGGTGCAGAAAGTAGCCGGAGAGGAATCCTAGAATGGGAATATCACCCAAAATGCTATCAAGGACTTTAGTCCATGGGTTCTCTTCGTGGATGCTGTATTTAGGTGATTCATCCTCAAAGCTAAAGACGTCGTAGTGGGCTTTCCAGATAGATTTAAAACCGCGTCTTCCGACGGAACCAATATTAGAACCCTCTGGATCAGTGAAGAAGTAGCGGGCAGACCAATCTAGGATCTTGTTGGATTTGATGTTGGCGACCTGCCGAGACTTGGAAGCGTCGGAGAAAACAAGAATGTCTTCTTTGAGTTTAAAAAGCTTCTGTTTGACGTAGCAGACGGGTGATCCCTGTGCGTCACTAACATAAATCTGTGGCGCAATCGCCACGATTTTAAAGCTGAGCGTCAGCGGGTAGTTCACAGCGAAATGAGATATGTCGCTCGCTGAGGGCTTACCCCTCAGCAAGTTTCTTGGTGTAAACTTTTAGAAATGAATGGCGTGGCCGTCAGCATCGAGAGTTGCCTCATGGATGGCTTCTGCAAGCGTCGGGTGGGCATGTATAGTGGAGTGGATCTCTTCGGAGGTGAGCTCCATCTCTAGGGCGAGACCCATTTCAGCGATAAGCTCAGTCGCATTGTCTCCAATGATATGTGCTCCAAGTAGCTCACCGTGCTCTTTACCAAAGAGAAGTTTGACAAAGCCTTCCGCATCGGCTGCCGCTTGGGCTTTGCCGATAGCAGCGTATGGAAACTTGCCTACTTTGTAATCAATACCTTCCTCCTTAAGGGCACGCTCGGTTTTGCCAACTGAGGCAACCTGTGGGTGGCAGTAGGTGCAGCCTGGGAAGTTGCCTACTTGGCGTGGAGTGTGGCCATCAACGAATAGGCCTTCGACGCATTGAACAGCCTCAAAACTGGCTGTGTGAGCAAGCCATGGCGGGCCAGAGATATCACCACAAGCGTAAACATTGGGAATGGATGTTTGATAACGCGCATCAATGTTGATGAAGCCTCTCTCATCCAGATCAGGTTGAATGCCACCAGGCAGTACTGGGGTTACTCCGATGGCAACGAGGCAGACATCGGCAGTTACAGTTTCATTGCCTTTTGGCCCTTCAACATCAATAGAAACTGAGTTGCCGTTGTCTTGGAAGTTCACACATTTGGTGTCTGTGAGGCTGCGAACTCCTTGCTTGGTGAACGATTTTTGTAGTTCCTGACCAACTTCTTCGTCCTCGACAGGAAGTAGATTTGGCTGCATTTCGATAATGGTAACCTTTGTGCCGTAGGCATTATAGACATAGGCAAACTCAACGCCAATCGCTCCAGCGCCGATAATGACCATGCTCTCTGGTTGTTTTTCGAGCACCATGGCTTCTTTTGAGCTGATTACGGAATTGCCATTGAATGGTAAAGGTGGGAGTTCACGACTTTTACACCCGGTTGCGATTAAAACATTAGCCGCCTCGTGGAGCTGCTTCGTGCCATCGGCAGCGGTGACTTCAACATGGTTGCCGTCAACAAGCTCGCCAAAGCCACGAATATAATCGATTTTGTTTTTCTTGAATAGGAATTCGATGCCTCCTGCAAGACGGTCTGAAACTTGTCGGGAACGACCGACGACCTTGGACCAGTCATACGTCAAATTATCAAACGAGATACCAAAGGTGTCTGCTTTTTTAGTTAATGTTTGATATAGCTCAGCATTTTTTAGCAGCGCCTTTGTTGGAATACAGCCCCAGTTTAGGCAGGTACCTCCTGCGCGATCCGCTTCAATAACGGCAACATTTTTTCCGAGTTGAGCAGCGCGAATGGCTCCGACATATCCGGCAGGGCCGCCGCCGATAACAATTAGATCGTACATAGTATGAGTAGACAGTTGGTGTTAAGAAGTAGAGGGATTGGCTATTTTGATAAAGCCGATGAAAGGTGGGCAGAAACGTGAGTAATTGTCAATGACTGGGCGGGTAGCAGACACGAAAAAGCCAGCCCGCAGGCTGGCTTGGTGGGTAAATCAATGTGATGATTGCTATCGAGCTGCTAAAGTTTGGCTAAGATGCTGTTGAGCGTTGGGCTCGGCCTCATGGCTTCGCTGGTCAGAGCATCATTCATTTTGTAGTAGCCACCCGTATCCACAGAGGATCCTTGCACAGCAATGAGTTCTTCGATGATCGTGTTTTCATTATCGCTGAGAGCTGCAGCCACAGGTGCAAAGCTTGATGCAAGTTCGGTATCTGTTGTCTGCACTGCCAGCGCTTCGGCCCAATATAAAGCGAGGTAAAAATGTGAACCTCGATTATCGATACCACCTAGCTTGCGAGTAGGAGACTTGTCGTTGAGCAAAAATTGCCCCGTGGCCGAGTCGAGTGCGTCGGCGAGGATTTGCGCCTTAGCATTGCCGAACTTTGAAGACAGGTGCTCAAGAGATACCGCAAGTGCAAGGAACTCACCCAGTGAGTCCCAGCGCAAGTAATTCTCTTGGGCAAATTGCTGAACGTGTTTGGGGGCAGATCCTCCTGCACCGGTTTCAAAAAGACCACCGCCATTCATCAATGGTACAATCGAGAGCATTTTGGCAGATGTTCCCAACTCAAGAATCGGAAAAAGGTCTGTAAGATAGTCTCGCAAGACGTTGCCTGTTACCGAAATAGTGTCCTGGCCGGCCTTACAGCGGGCAAGAGTGAATTCGGTTGCTTCGACCGGATTCATGATGTGAATCTCAAGCCCATCAGTATCGTGATCACCAAGGTATATGCCTACTTTGGCAATGATTTGCGCATCGTGAGCTCGAGTTTCATCGAGCCAGAATACCGCGGGGGTATTCGTTGCACGGGCGCGGTTAACAGCCAGTTTGACCCAGTCTTCGATGGGTGCATCCTTGGTTTGACATGCTCGCCAGATGTCTCCTTTTTCAACATCATGTGTGATCAGGATGTTGCCCTCTGAGTCAATGACGCTCACTGATCCATCAGATGGAATTTCGAAGGTTTTGTCGTGAGATCCATATTCTTCGGCTTTTTGAGCCATCAGGCCTACATTGGGAACGGTACCCATAGTCGTTGGATCAAATGCTCCATGCTTCTTGCAGAAATCGATGGTGGCTTGATAGATGCCCGCGTAGGAGGAATCTGGAATAACAGCCTTTGTATCTTGAGTCTCATCAGCAGCATTCCACATTTGGCCAGAGGTCCGAATCATTGCTGGCATGGAGGCATCGACGATCACATCACTAGGCACATGAAGGTTGGTGATGCCTTTGTCGGAATTAACCATAGCAAGGGCTGGCCCATTGGAATACGCTTCTTGAATATCAGCAACAATAGCGGCTTGCTGGTGCTCTGGTAGAGCTTGGATTTTTGTTAATACGTCACCAAAGCCATTTTTGAGGTCAACGCCGGCTTGGCAGAGAGCTTCACCGTGCTTGTCGAATACGTTTTTGAAAAATGCAGCAACACAATGGCCAAAAATAATGGGATCGGAGACCTTCATCATGGTTGCTTTCATATGTAGAGAAAATAAGACGCCCTGTTCCTTGGCCTCAGCTATTTGCTCATCAAGGAAGTTCAGGAGAGCTTTTTTGCTCATCCGTGTGGCATCGATAATTTCTCCAGCGAGCAGCGGAGTGCTTTCCTTGAGAACCGTGATGGTTCCATCAGACGAGGTGTGTTCGATGCGAACTTCCGTCGCGTTTTCGACAGTGACTGACTTTTCATTGGAGCGGAAGTCACCGCTGCTCATGCAGGCAACGTGAGATTTGGAGTCCGGGCTCCAGGCTCCCATGCGGTGCGGATTTGCTTTGGCGTATTCCTTGACGGCTTTGGGTGCTCGGCGATCGGAGTTGCCCTCCCTGAGGACGGGGTTCACGGCAGACCCTTTGACTTTAGCATATACGTCTTCCGCATCAGCGTAGCTTGGAATATTATATCCCTTAGCTTGTAGTTCGGCGATGGCGGCCTCCATTTGCGGAACAGAGGCAGAAATATTAGGCAGCTTGATGATGTTAGCTTCTGGTGTTTTGGCTAGTTCGCCAAGTTCAGCTAATGCGTCACTAGTTTGTTGCTCTTCACTCAGCCGATCTGGAAATTGAGACAGGATTCTGCCTGCTAGTGAAATGTCACGGGTCTCTACGTTGACACCTGCTGATTGGGTAAATGCCTGAACAATAGGCAAGAATGAGTATGTGGCTAATGCCGGCGCCTCATCGGTTTGGGTGTAGATAATGGTTTCTTGGCTCATGATAGAAAAGAATTGACGCGCGGGTATTTAAAGTAACCTGCCGTGGGGTCAATGTTATTCCTTTGACCTGGTTGTTCAGTTGCCGAAAATAGCTCGCCTTAGAGATATTTTAGCCCGATCAGGTTTCTTGCTGATGGGCCACAGGAATGAGGATTTGTTATTTTATCAACAGCAGAACACGGTTTTACCAGCCAAGACATTGTATGTTGTGATGATCGTGCTCCCAAGTATGAGCTGATCGAATTAATTTCTGAACATAACTGATGGCGTCAGTAACGGCGTCCGTGATGCACTGATTATTGGCGAGTCCTGATGTGATTGCGGCAGACAAAGTGCAACCCGTGCCATGGACGCCAGCAGGTAGTGGCAAGTATGGATGTCGAAAGTGATGAGCTTGGTCGTCGTGCCAGAGCACGTCGAGGCACTCGTTATCACCGGGTAAGTGACCTCCTTTCAGTAGACATGAAATATTGTAGCCCCGTGCAATATCGCGAGCAGCGTCGTCAAATTCATCCTTGGATGCGATTCTTCGTTCGAGGATGGCTTCAGCTTCTGGGAGGTTAGGTGTGACCACAGTAGCTATCGGCAACAATGTGTTGGTCAAGCAGTGTAAGGTATCCTCGCCTACGAGGTTTGCCCCTGTGGATGCAATCATGACGGGGTCAACCACCAGCGGGATAGCATATTGCTCGATGGTTTTAGCGACAGAACTAATGCTCGATGCTGAGGGTAGTAAGCCAGTTTTAGCCGCACCGATAGGGTAACTTTCAGAGAGAATATTCAGTTGAGCATCGAATGTGGCGTCGTCGACTTGTTCGATGTGCCTGACCTCCAAGGGGGTTTCAGCAACGATGCAACTTACTGCGCTAAGTCCGTGAATACGGTGATCAAGAAACGTTTTCAGATCAGCTTGTATACCAGCACCACCGCAACAGTCAGAACCTGCGATGGTGAGGGCGACTGGGGTATTGATTTTTTCCATGGGGGCATGCCTTTGGCGGGGGCAAGCTAGTTAGCATCCACAGCTATCGGGTTCTCGAACCTGTTGCGGGTAAGAAACGATAATAAACCTCGAGCATAAAGGTAGCCAAGCAAGTTGCCATGTGGGTGTCTTTAGATCCGTGAGCAATTTTTTCTTTTCGACTCCATGAGCCGTCTTCATTTTGTGCAGCTAGTAATTTGTCTCTGAATATTTCGTTATACTCGTCCCAATCTCCACCACCTCGGTTGATGAGTACTTGAGCATTATAATAGTGGTAGTAAAGGTTTGAGCTTTCTTCCTCCCAATCAAATGCGATATTATTTTTCATGATAAATTTAATGCCGTTACGCACCACGGAATGGCTGCTCTTGTCCCACATCTGATAGGCCAGCACGCCTCCGGCTGTTAGCGCTGGTCGTACTGTCGGCCTACTTCTGTAGCCGATGCCGCCAGTGCTGCCTTGCACATCTTGGAGATAGTCTAGGGCATCATCGATGGTCTTTTTGAAAGCCTTTTCTTCC
>Ga0206130_10001235_pt1 | contig 38181 bp, 26 predicted proteins | sample Helgoland_Spring_9_FD_148637 | JGI IMG/M metagenome (GOLD analysis project Ga0206130, IMG submission 148637) | Pelagic subsurface seawater microbial communities from Kabeltonne, Helgoland, North Sea - Helgoland_Spring_Bloom_20160512_1 | ecosystem: Environmental > Aquatic > Marine > Epipelagic ...
GACTCGGGGATAAGTGACTAATTTTTTTTCATAAAGGCTTTGAACGGTCTTTAATGTTTCGTCTGCGGTATATCCAAATTTCTTGTTGGCATCAACTTGGATTGAAGTAAGGTCATACAATCTTGGATTGTTTTCTTTTCCTTCTTTTTGTTCATAGGATACAATTTCAAATTCTTTTCCTGTCAAATAAGCAATTCCCTCCTCAGCGCGAGATTTCGTATTCAATCGATTGATTTGACAATAGAATTCAGTGTTACGATATATCGTTTTTAGCTCCCAAAACTGTTCTACTTTGAATTTATTTATTTCGTGTTGGCGCTTAACAATCATTGCTAGCGTTGGAGTTTGAACACGTCCAACGGATAACGTGGTTTTATTCTTGCCAAATTTCTTAGTGTATAAACGAGTACCATTGATTCCAAGTATCCAATCTCCTATCGCTCTAGAATTACCAGCCGCGAATAGATTGTCATATTTTGAGGCGTCTTTGAGCTTTTTGAAACCTTCTTTAATAGCTTCCTCCGTCAGTGAAGAAATCCAAAGCCGTTTAACAGGAACTTGACAATTTGCTTTAATTAGCACCCATCTTTGTATAAGCTCTCCTTCTTGTCCAGCATCCCCACAATTGATTACTTCTGTGGCTTTTGCGACAAGTTTTGTAATGAGCTCAAATTGTTTTTGTATGCCTTGATTGTTTTTGATTTTAATACCAAATCGATCGGGAAAAATCGGGAGGTCTTCGATTTTCCAGTATTTCCAATGGTCCTTATAATCTTGAGGTTCTTTAAGTGTACATAAATGTCCGAAAGTCCATGAAACCATATAGCCATTACCTTCATAATAGCCATCATGGCGGGTTGTTGCTCCTAAAATATTAGCTAAATCTTTTGCGACACTGGGTTTTTCTGCAATACAAAGCTTCATTTATAGGTCTAAAGGTTATTTGGATGATGCTTTTTTATACGCGACCATTCCTTTATCTAGCCAGTTTTTAAAAAGCGCAGTAGAACCATGATGCTCATAATCGGCCCCGCCATTACTAAGGTCTTCACCGTCAGGTCCAATCATTATATAATATGGCTGTGTGTTCTTTTTATATTTACTCGCCTGGAAATAAGACCATTTTTCTCCTACCTCTGTGATATTCTTAAATTTACCTGGAGCATATTCTACTCTTTTATGTTCGGCTTTCGGGAGCTCAGTTTTGTCGTCAACATATAAAGAAACAATCACTACTTTGTCTCTAAGAATTTCAATAACGCCTGGTTTACCCCAGACGTTTCCTTCCATTTTACGACAATTCACACAAGCTTTTCCTGTAAAGTCAATAAATAGCGGTTTGTTAACTTTTTTGGCATAGGCCAAGGCTTTATCATAATCATGGAATAAGGGCAAGTTGTGGGGCCCAGGGTGCGTTTCTTCACCTTCAATATGTGCTGGAGCACCCATGCCTCCGCCGCCAACACCCTGAGGGGACTCACTGTATGTTGTGGGAGGAGGGAAGCCACTTATTAGATTAAGAGGTGCGCCCCACATACCAGGAAGCAGATATATTACAAATATTAACGAGGAAAGACCAAGCATGGTTCGCCCAACCGATAAGTATTCAACAGGACTATCATGTGGCATTCGAATGAAACCAAAAAGGTAGAGTGACAATGTAAGGAACACACCAATCCAAATTGCGATGAATAATTCTCTTTCCAAAAGATGTGCATCTACAACAAGATCCGCATTAGATAGGAATTTAAAAGCAAAGGCAAATTCTAAAAACCCAAGCACTACCTTTACGGTGTTTAACCAACCACCTGATTTAGGTAAGGAGTTCATCCAACCAGGGAAAGCTGCGAATAGGCCAAATGGCAGCGCTAATGCTAATGAAAAGCCAAACATTCCAACAAATGGTGCCATTCCTCCAATCGTCGCCGACTCCACAAGTAAAGTACCTACGATTGGACCTGTACAAGAAAAGGAGACCAGCGCCAATGCAAGTGCCATAAAAAAGATTCCAATAATTCCGCCTTTATCAGAGGCTTGATCCGCCTTATTTAACCAGGAGCTTGGAAGCCTTATCTCAAAGGCACCCATAAAGGAGAACGCAAAAACAATTAAAAGAAGGAAAAAGATCAGATTGAAGGTCACGTTTGTTGACAAGGCATTCAGTGCGTCATAACCAAAAATACTTGTTACGAGTGTTCCAAGTAGTACGTATATAAGGATTATTGATAAACCGTAAATAATGGCATTTCTAATCCCTTGAGCTTTTGACTTACTTTGCTTTGTAAAAAAGCTGACGGTCATTGGAATCATCGGGAATACACAAGGTGTCAATAATGCTGCAAAACCACTTAAAAAGGATATTATAAATATAACCCAAAAGGATTTTGGTTCTTCCTTATCGTTCGATGCGACATTACTTTTCTCGGATGTTTTATCTTTTTCTTTCGTATTTCCCGTGGTGCTATTTGTAAGCTCTTGCGTTGTGTCTTCAATTGAATTTAGAGCGGATTCATCAAGCGTATCTGGAGCTTTATTTGGTTTTACATCATCTCTTAGCTCTAATTCCGGCCCACATCCTTTTACTTTTAGCTCGAAAGGCTGTTCGTATTCGGGCAAGCATTTTACCTCATTGCAAGTTTGAAAAGAAAAGACACCTTTGAGTACATAATCTTTTCTTGCTTTTGAGGTAATTTTCTTTTTTAAGGTGAATTTGTGATGATGATAGCTCATCATTTCATCCGCCATTTCATCAAATTCTAGAATTGGTTCGGGTTCAATAATCCCACCTCTAAAATTATAGTTACTGCTTTTTTCAATTGTTATATTAGTTGGGATTGAAAACGAGCCTTCAGGCAGTACATGAGAATTTATATGCCAGCCTTCAACAATATCTACATCTACAACAACCTCCAGATTACAATCATTTTGAATCAATCGAATTGCTGATTTCACCTTGTCTTCTGGAAGTTCGATTTGAGATAATAAACTCCCGCTAGTAATTGAAAATATAGCGAGTAGTGCTAATTGAAATATCTTATTCATTCATATTTAATTTTATGTGAAGCGTTTCATCAATTGGAGGTAGACACATGATTTCGTTGCAAACCATATATGTTACTGTTACTGAAATTGTTGTATCTTTTTTCACTTTGACGTCTAGCTCCCCACGGAATTCGTCTTCAAATATAAAAACATCGGAGTCAAAATTGGCATCAAATTTTTGAATAGCTTGACTTTTTTCAACAAAAGCACTTTTTAATTTGACAAATTTGCCTTTATCTAAATCCACTGATATTGGAATTGGACCCGCACTTTTTGGGGTGTTTGCAGAATAGAGGTGCCACCCTTCTTTTATAGATGCGATGACTTCAATTTTTTGATGATCGTTCTCAATATTATTGGCAGCAAGGCTCCAGGAAACCTCATTTTGGCTAAAAGCATAATTCCCTAGAATTATTACGACAAATAATACGATTGATTTCATACTAAAATTCAATTTCAATAAGTCTAGATTTAGGTATCCAAACACCTCCTTTAAAACAAACATATTTCGTGCCATAAGCCCAAATTGTAGTATTCATTGTTATAACGCCTTCATCATCTTGAAAGATGATATTAACTTTTCTTTTATCCGTATTTCCACGCTTTAAAGCTTTGTTCAATTGATTGTTAATGTCCGGATGCTGATGAACTTTTATTGATGCTTTAAATTCAAGTGTATGAATACACTCTTTTGTTATTTTTCTTTTTTGTGTCATAAGGGAGAAATTGAGAGATTCAAATTACAATTATTATTTCAATGCGCAATTCAATCTCTGCTTCTTACCACTTTAGTCGAGGGTTCGCAGCTATTTTTTGAGAAGCAAATTGACCTTTGTCAAAATAAAATTTACCTGCCATAGCAACCATTGCTGCATTATCTGTACAATATTCAAACTTTGGTATATGTACTTTATACCCTTCAAGTTCCAGCGCCTGAAGCCTTCGTCTCAATTCCTTGTTCGCAGATACTCCGCCAGCTATAGCAATACGTTTTATATTTTTTTCTAATGAGGCTTTAATGATTTTTGCCATCAAAATATCTACAATGCTCTTCCTTATGGATGCGCAAAGGTCTACTTTATTCAACTGTATAAATTCTGGATTACCTTTAGACAGGTCACGAATTTTGTAAAGAATAGAAGTTTTTAAACCACTGAAGCTGAAATCGAGGTTCTTAATATTTGGTTTGGCGAAAGTAAACTTATCTGGATTACCTCCTTCTGCAAGTTTATCAAGTTCTGGTCCTCCAGGATAATCTATGCCAATCATTTTAGCTGCTTTGTCAAAGGCCTCACCTGCGGCATCATCAATGGTAGAGCCTATAACTTCCATCTTGTCTGCAGCTTTAACCTCAACAATCTGGGTATGCCCACCAGACACTGTAAGGCATAAAAATGGAAAGCTTGGCGTTTCGTTGGTTTCGTCTTCAATAAAATGAGCCAATACATGAGCTTTCATGTGATGTACATCTATAAGTGGTTTTTTTATAGCAAGCGATAAAGCTTTTGCAAATGATAATCCAACAACAAGACTACCCATCAATCCTGGACCTCTGGTACATGCGATGGCATCGATATCATGAACATCAATTCCTGCTTCTTCAAGTGCCTCCGAAAGAACAGGGATAATACTTTCTTGATGTGCCCGGCTCGCAAGCTCAGGAACAACGCCTCCATATTTTTGGTGTATTTTTTGTGTTGCTACACAATTAGAGACAATTTTAGAACCGCAAAGAACGGCTACAGAAGTATCGTCACATGAGGACTCAATACCCAGAATAGTTGTGTGCTTTCCACTCAAAAGATTGTTATTTTTGTATTACACTTAGGATGTTAAAGTTACTGAAAATATTAGGTCGTAGTGTTAGTATTTCCGCAGAGTGGATACTGATTATGTCTATAGTATTCCTATTTGCGATTCGAATTCCTTCGGTTCAAACATTCTTAGGTAAACAAGCAACATATTTTTTATCTGCAGAAATGGATGCAGAAATTTCAGTTGGAGCCATTGAAATTGTTTTTTTTGATAGAGTTTACCTAAAAGATGTATCAGTTATTGACCCGAATGCCGAACAACTTTTGTTTGTTAGCGAGCTGAAATTGCAAATGGATCATGACGCATTGATTCAAAATGACATTGCTATTGCATCTATTGTTATAGACAAAGGAGAGATGCATATCATTAGAGCTGCAAAAGATGGCACTTATAATTTTCAGTTTTTAATTGATTATTTTGAGCAACCAGATAGTGAGGAGTCGGTCAAAAGTAAGCTGAGTATAGCGAGCCTTTCCATCAAGGATATGGACTTGACCTACAACGATTTGAGGAAAGATACCGTTCAGTATGGCGTTGATTATAACCATATGCAATTTTCCAATCTGTATTTGGATCTTTTTGATTTCAAGCTAGAGGGTTCAAATATCACAAGCGTCCTTGAAAGTTTATCTTTTAAAGAAAAGTCGGGAATTTCTTTGAGTTCAATGAATGGCGATTTTGCAATTACGGATCAAGAACTTCAGATTAATGATTTAGAGTTCAGTACCGTTAAGTCTTCCTTGTCATTTCCTCAATTTAAATTTAGTTATGAGGATTGGAACGCTTTCTCAAACTTTACATCTGAGGTTCTACTCGATATTAAACTAAATCCATCGGAAATTGCCTTGGATGAGGTTGGGCTTTTCGTTCCCGAAATTAAGGGTATGGACGCTGTTTTAAAGGTGACATCTGAGATTAAGAATCCGGTAACATCGCTTGAGCTCTCTAAAACAGAAATTCGTTTGGGCACTAATACGTTTCTTGAAGGTGATTTTAAATTACCAGATTTTACAAGTGAGCTAAGTAAAGATTTAAGACAATTTGTGCGTAGCGCGTATATTGATTTAAACGAAATTGAAACATTAAAACTACCAATAGGTGTCGATGATATTAATTTAGAATCCTTTATCAATCATCGTTTTATATCCCTTGCTGAAGTCGAAGTTAATGGAGGTTTCAAAGAGCTGGATATTACTTTTAGTTCTTTAAGTACGACATTTGGAACAATCAGAATGCCTGAGGCCTATGTGCTCAAAATACTTGATTCGGGCTTGTCATTTGAAGCTCCTAAAAATTCCCGCAACCCACTGATTATTCAACAGTTTTCATTAGACGCTTTTGTGAGCGAGGATGTTTTAGGAAGGATAAAAGGTGCTGTATATCCATCTCTTTTAATTGATAATGATGGTAGTCTTTCATTGAATGTTGGAAAAAGTACGTTGACGAGATTCGATTTAAATGGCTATGCGGTCAAGGATGTCATCTTAGAAAATTTAACATTGAAGAATGAGTATGTTGATTTTGAATTAACGATCAATGATCCAAACCTAAAAGTTAATGCTGAAGCTTCTATAGGTATTTCGAATCAAAATTATAAAGGGAGCGTTCAAATAGAAGGCATTAATTTGGATGCTTTGAATTTTACTATTGACAGTTCTTTTATAATTGCTGCTATTAGTTTAAATCTTGACGGCAATCCTGAATTAGATTGGGGAGGTGCTGTTGAGGTTAATAATCTGAGTTATTACAGAGGTAATGATACCCTAAAAACTGACGCGTTAGCATTGAATATTGATTCCGATGAGGGGCTTTACACCTATCAACTTGAAAGTGAATTTTTTGACGCTGATATTGATGGGGAGTTTTCTTGGGTTCCATTGCTAAATAATTTTTATTCAGATCTTGCGGTTATTTTCCCATCACTCAAAGTTGGTTTAGATAATGAACAAGATTTGGATGCAATCAGAGATAACCATCTTGTTGAATTTAGCATTCGAAGTAAAGCAGCTGATAGTCTATTGAATTTTTTCTTGTCTGATATACGTCTAGACTCAGCTTCAAATTTAAAGGGTAGTTATAATGCATATTCTCATGACCTTGATCTTGATGTGAATATTTCAAAGCTCTTGATAGGAGATTTGAGTATTGATGGTCTCACGGGGGAACAGCAACTGCATAGCGATAGCATTTTTGCAGATTATTTGATTGATCACATATCATTTAAGGATTCATTACGTTTTAACTTAATTGAATTTTACACCTTTGGATCTGACGGACTTCTGGAAAGCCAACTATCTTGGGACCCTGTTTCCGATCGATATTCTAAAATAGATTGGGAAACAAATATTCATGACAATGATCATGTTGAAATTTTATTAAAACCATCCTTTTTTTCTTTGGAATCATATAGATGGGAAATTGTCAATGAATCTGATATATCTATAACCAGCGAAGACATTCATATCGAGCAATTTGAATTGAGTAGGGAAGGACAGAATATCAAAATGAATGGTTGCTTATCAGAAAATGATTTCGACCAATTATACGTATATACTAGGAACGTTGATGTTTCAGAAATAAGCTCCATTCTCGGATTAGACAGAAGCTTAGAGGGTTTACTGTCTGGGTGGTCCGTATTTTCGAATCCCTACAGTAATTTTAATTATATCGGTGATTTGAGCTTAAAGCAGTTTCATTTGGCAAAAGAATCGATAGGTGATGTTTGGCTTCGTACCGGCTGGAATAATGAAATGAATGCTGTAGAATTGAGAGGTGAGCTAAAGGTAGATAATCATAAAACATTCAACATATTGGGGTCTTATTTTGTCAAACTAAAAGACTTAGATTTAGATCTAATGTTTGACAATACAGATGTATCTTTTTTAAATGCTTTGGTTGATCCGGATGTTATTAATAACATATCAGGTGATCTAGATGGATTGCTTGAAGTTCATGGCCCTTGGAATGCGCCAATAATTCAAGGTGCTCTATCTTTAGATAAGGTTCATGCCAAAGTTGAACTTCTCGGTGTTGATTATTACCTAGATGGTGTGATTGATGTCCAGGAGTCTCTTTTTGCCTTAAACAATGTTCCTTTTAGTGATCCTGAAGGAAACACAGGTTCCGTTATTGGTTCTGTTTTTCATGATAATTTCCAGAATTGGTCATACGATATACAACTCAATTTTGAGGATGACATTTCCAAACGTCAGACAACTTTTCCTTTTGGTTTTGAACCTTTGAAGCAGTTTTTAATTCTTGATACAGAGTATAAAGATGGTGATTCATATTTTGGAAAGGCATACGGACGCGGTAATGCAAACATTTCTGGGTATGGAGAGAATATGAACATTACATTGAATGTATTGACTCAAGAAAATACAATATTGAACTTTCCAATGTATGGCTCTTCTGATATTGATGAAGATTATGAATTTGTGAATTTTAGAAGTAATCTAGCGCTCGATGGTGTTGTTGAAAAAAGATTTGACTTTACAGGTTTGGATTTAGATCTAAATTTTAATCTTGATCCAAAAGCAAAACTGAATATTATTTTTGATCCCTCTAGTGGTGATCAGATACAAGCTTATGGATCGGGAAATATAAATATGAAGCTCAATCCATTTTACGAAATTGATTTAAATGGAACTTATACCATTTCTGAGGGCAGTACGTACAATTTTGCTATGGGCTTAATCAAGCAAAATTTTGAAATCCAAAAGGGCTCTACTATTTCTTGGACCGGAGATCCATATAATGCAGACATTGACCTTGTCACTTCTTTTTCAATCCCAAAAGTTTCGTTAAAAGATTTGGCTCCTGAATTGGTAATGTCTGACCAAGAAAGTCGCCAAATGAAAAATCAAAAAATAGACTGCTTCCTTAATTTAAATGAAACACTTCTTGCGCCTCAAATTAGTTTTGATATTCAGGCTGCAAATGCTCCTGAGACCGGGAAAGCACTTTTAAATGAGGTAATTAGTGAGGAGAGTGAATTAAGTAAGCAATTCTTTTCTTTACTTCTGTTGCGTTCATTTCAACCTCTCAACAGTTCTATTGAGGCTCATGCTTCTGCTGCAAAAGATCTTGCAGAATCTCAAGTAAATGCATTATTAGGTGACGTTAGCCAAGAGTATGATTTAAATTTTAGTTCTGTTGTTGATAAGGATTTAATTGGTTTGGATCTCATTGAATTTGGTATTTCTCGCAGGTTTTTTAATGATAGACTCATCATTTCAGGTAATTTTGGTTTGGAGGAGGACTCTACCTCTAGCAGTTCTGAGTCGAGTTACATTCCGGTTGGTGATTTATTTGTAGAATATTTAATCAATGAATCCGGTACTTTTAGAGCAACTGCCTTTAGAGAAGCAGATCCATACAATGTAGGTACAGATGAGTCTGGCCAGAAACCATATACGCAGGGTGCAGGGATTAGCTATCAAGAAGATTTTACGAATATTAAAGATTTTAAGCTTATTCAATACTTTTTTGATATTTTCAGACCCAAAAATAGACGGAGATATCTTGGGAGAAATAAAAATAAGCTGACTGCAATTGATTCCTAAAAATTAGAATTATGAAAAAAGTACTGATAGCCAATAGAGGTGAAATCGCAAGAAGGGTGATTCGCACCTTGAAAAAAATGAATATAAATAGTGTTGCAGTTTTTTCGGATGCCGATCGCAATGCACCTCACGTTATGGAGGCAGATGAGTCCGTGCACCTCGGAGGTAGTCCTTCTTCAGAAAGTTACTTAAGACAAGATCGGATATTAAAGGCTTGTAAAGATTTAAATGTTGACGCTGTTCATCCTGGTTATGGGTTTTTATCTGAGAATTCCGAATTTGCCAGAGCACTGAAGAATATAGGAGTGGTTTTAATTGGTCCTTCTCCAGATTCAATGGAAGTTATGGGGGATAAATTAAAAGCCAAACAAGCTGTTAAGGATTTTGGAGTGCCACTAGTACCAGGTGTTGATGAAGCAATAACAGATGTTCAACAAGCAAAAAAAATAGCCAAAGAAATTGGCTATCCCGTTCTTATAAAAGCTTCTGCTGGTGGTGGTGGAAAAGGAATGCGACTAGTTGAAGGAGCCGATGAATTTGAGGAGCAAATGCAAATGGCTCAAAATGAGGCAATGTCTTCATTTTCAGATGACGCTGTTTTTATTGAAAAGTTTGTTTCGAAACCCAGACACATAGAAATTCAGGTTTTTGCAGACAATCATGGAAATATGGTTCATTTATTTGAGCGTGAATGTTCTGTTCAACGCCGTCATCAAAAAGTTATAGAAGAGGCACCTAGCGCGATTTTAACAGAAGAGATGCGAGACAAAATGGGCGCAGCTGCTTTGGCCGTTTGTAAGGCTTGTAATTATTCTGGCGCAGGGACTGTTGAGTTTTTATTGGATGCATCGTTAGACTTTTATTTCTTAGAGATGAATACGAGGCTACAAGTTGAGCACCCAGTAACTGAAAAAATATCTGGAGTGGATCTTGTGGAATGGCAAATCCGCGTCGCGAGAGGAGAGGAGCTCCCTTTGCAGCAAGAGCAATTGAGTATTAATGGACATGCCATTGAAGTACGTGTCTATGCAGAGGATGCAAGAAGTGGATTTACTCCTGATATAGGAACCTTAAATAAATACAGAAGACCGGAGGGTCTTAATGTTCGCGTAGACGATGCTTTTGAGGAAGGAATGGAGATTCCGATTTATTATGACCCGATGCTCGCGAAATTAGTTGTTTGGGGACCGGATCGAGACAATTGTATTTTAAATACGATTAAAGCAATCGATTCCTATCAAATATCGGGTGTTAATACAACATTAGATTTTGGAAAATTCGTTTTGCAGCATCCTGCTTTCAGAAGTGGTGATTTTGACACGAATTTTATTAAAAACTATTTGCCTAATCCAGCTTTATTACATCAAGAACTCAAAGAAGAAGGTGAGGCATTAGCCGCTTCTATTGAGGATATTTGGGAACGAGAGGTGAAAATTAAAAATGAAGATTTTCAATCCAAAGAAATTTCTTCTTCATGGAAAAGAGGCTAAATAAATTAATCCATACATTCCATTTATATTCACTTAAAAAAATTACTTTTGCCTAACAAAATTTGACTTATGAATTTACACGAGTATCAGGGAAAATCAATCTTAAAAAGCTATGGTGTTGCAATACAGGAGGGTGTTGTCATTGATAAAGTAGAGGATGCTGTTTCAGCAGCTCAAAAATTAAGTGATGAGACAGGTACGAGCTGGTTTGTCGTTAAGGCTCAAATTCATGCTGGTGGTAGAGGAAAAGGAACGGTCGAAGAAACGGGTTCACATGGTGTGGTATTAGCAAAAGGAATTGATAAAGTCGAAGATACTGTAAAAGGTATTCTTGGTGGTCATTTAGAAACTATTCAAACAAACGGTAAAGCCAAAAAAGTGAATAAAGTATTGATAGCTCAAGATGTTTATTATCCTGGGCCATCAGAAATCAAAGAATTTTATATGTCTGTGCTTCTCGATAGAGATCACGGTAAAAACGTAATCGTCTATTCTACCGAGGGAGGAATGGATATTGAGCATGTAGCTGAGCATACACCAGACAAAATCTATAAAGAATTTATCGATCCTCATTTAGGCCTGCAAGGTTTTCAAGCAAGAAAAATTGCTTTTAATCTTGGTTTATCAGGAACGGCATTTAAAGAAATGGTAAGATTTGTTGCCTCACTTTACAAAGCCTATATTGGAATTGACGCATCTATGTTCGAGATCAATCCACTATTCAAAACAGCTGATGATAAAATAATCGCTGTAGATTCAAAAGTTACCATGGATGGCAATGGGCTATTCCGCCATCCGGATTATGCAGCAATGCGAGATAAAACAGAGGAAGATCCGACAGAGGTTGAGGCTGATGAGGTAGGTTTAAATTTTGTAAAGCTCGATGGAAATGTTGGTTGTATGGTTAATGGCGCAGGTTTGGCTATGGCTACTATGGATATCATTAAATTATCTGGAGGGAATCCAGCGAATTTCTTGGATGTAGGAGGTACTGCGAATGCCGAGCGTGTTGAAAAAGCCTTCCATATCATTTTAAAAGATCCAAATGTAAAGGCTATCTTGATAAATATCTTTGGCGGTATCGTAAGATGTGATCGAGTTGCTCAGGGTGTTGTTGATGCCTATAAAAATATGGGTGAAATACCTGTTCCCATAATTGTTAGGCTGCAAGGAACAAATGCAGTTGAGGCTAAAAAACTTATTGATGACTCTGGATTAAATGTGCATTCGGCGGTTTTATTACAGGAAGCGGCAGACAAGGTAAAAGAAGTTTTATCTTAATATAAAAGGTTTTTACCACACTTAAAATGTCCTTTAGGACAAACCTTATGACCATGTAATCCACAAGGTTTACATGCTAGATTAGTTACTTCGATAATTTCTGAATCTTCTGAAAGAGGTCCGAATCCAAAACTTGGAGAGGTCGAACAAAAGAAAGCCTTAACAGGAGCATTAACGCTTGATGCAAGGTGAAGTGGTGCAGAGTCATTCACATAATTCATAGCTGCCTCAGCCATTAAAGAGGCCGAAGCCCTAAGATTTAGTTTACCGCATAGATTTATCACCTGTTTATTTTTGATTGCAACTTTAATGTTTTCACATTTCTCAAAATCTCCAGGCGCTCCTAATAGATAAAAACGTTTAATGGAGATTGGTGCTTCATTTATTGTTTTGATCCAAATTCCTGCGGGAGCTTCTTTGGTCGCCCATACTGAGGATGGGGCTAGGCAGATGTACGGTGTATCTTGATACTGAATAACCTGGTCTGTATCGTTTCCGTTTAATTCTAAATTTGGCCTACGGTCAGGTGTTTTAACCCAATCTTTTATGAGCTGCAAATTCCTATCAACTTCATGTGTGCCATCTCCAATCCTGTGCTGATATTTCTTGGTATAAAATATAGAAAGTGGGTTTTTATCAAATCCAATTCTAGTTGATGCTCCTGAACATGCAGTTATAATTCCTGATGAAGCGAAACGATGAAGATTTACAACAACGTCATATTTATTTTTTCTAAATTGACTTATTAGCTTAAGTGACGAACGAAGCTTAGAAGTCTTGTCCAAGGTAAAGATTGCATTAATTTGTTTGTGATTTTTGAGTACTGATGCATTTTCTTTTTTAACAAGAACATCAATTTCTATCGGGATTCCACAATTGTATAAATTATTTATAATCGGTGTTGCTAAAATCACATCACCTATAAATGCCGTCTGAATGATTAAGAATTTCTTTTTCATTCTATTCAATTAATGATACAAAACCTTTCTTTTGGATAAAGTTTCCTTCGTCGTCTTCTACTTCAAGCATGTAGATATATACATCGTTAAGGGCTCGCTTACCATTACTTTGAATTCGACCATCCCAACCAATTGTTGGATCAAAGCTTTCAAACACCAATTGACCCCATCGATTAATAATTGTAAAATGATATGTATCAGGTTTAATATGGGAAACTACCGGAATAAAAATGGGGTTGATGCCTCCCGGTGTAAAGGCATTGGGAATAAAAATTTTGGAGCTGTAGGTGAGGCAAAGTTCATTAGAACTGCTCACCTCGTTAAAATTGTAAGTATTTATAAATTCAGCTCCTTCTATTCGGTAGCAAACTTTTGATTGTACACCAAGGCCATTGATGTCATCAATGAAATTTTCATCTCCAGGTGAGAAAAATGCAATAGGCGTGGGATCATAATATCCGTTTATAGATCTGTATAAGGCGTATTCCTCAATGCCACCATCAAAACCTAAATATTCAGACCAATTTAAAGTGTTGATATAATCATAATCATTCGCTTCTCCCTCAAGAAATATAGTTTTTGCGGTATTTGAATATTCACCTTCCTCTCCGCAGCTGTCTACATATTTAGTGCGGTATTCCCAAGCCTGAAATGATGTTTCAGCATCCTCATCAAGAAAAAACACGATATCTTCATTTGCTTCTGCACGACCAATTTCTAAAAAAGCACCATTGTATTCTCGACGTTGAAAGATAATTTCTGTTATGCCAACTTCCTCATCGATATATTGATAAAGTTCAATATTTCCATCCTCGACTGTAGCTAGTTTTAAATAATTAAAGCTCGGAATTCCTGCCACAGGGACATTAAATAATGTTGGCGACGAAAATGCATTTTTTCCGTTTGTGAATATTGCGTTGATGTAAATAGCATAGTTTTCATTTGCATTTACCGCTATCGTTACTGTAGTATCCTCAGTAATTTCTTCTAGATTCCAAATGCCATTTGAAAGGCTCCATATTTCATAAAACTCTGTTGTACTGCCTGCATAGCTGCTCCAATTTAGTACGGCTTCTTGTTCACACATGAAAACAGTTGATGATGCAATCATACTTGTGTGAATAGGTGCCTTAGCACTTGTTTGGTAGGTAACAGGAGTGGAGCTTGTTTCACATGAATCGAAGGCAGCTACCGAATAAGAAAAAGGGCCATCCTCAAATGGTATAGCATAACTGTATTGGTTATTTCCAATACCATACACAGTGTCAAGTTCAAACAAAATCCCATTATCATCAAAAGTGTAAATTACATATCCATATGTATCTTCTTGTAGGTTTTCATTCCATTCAATTAGCATTTCGTTTGAGGACGTATCTATTCCTACTGAGAATATAGTCGGAATGTCAGGAGTGAGGAGGTCCTCATATAAGTCCCCCGTGATATTAGAAGTATATTCACAATAGGTGCCAGGAAGTGTGATTTGATAATTTATGAACGCAGAACAAACATCTATGGTATCGATATAGGAATGGGTGCCAATAGGGACGCTGTCAATAAGATTGAATGTACCTGACGGATATTCTCTGTAAACGTGATAATAGTCACCCGAGTTAGGCATAGAGTTTACGGTAGGCGGATTCCAATTAAGAACAGCGGTGCCATTCCCTGGATTGTTAAGACTTAAAACAATATTGGAAATTGTGTCTGAGTAATTGATGGTGTTTCCATCACATCCCGAACTGACCGTTAAATAGTAATCTTGAATAAATGCTGAGGTGCTTACTGTGTAATTATCTGCATTAATATCGGTCAAAATATCAATAAAATCATTTTGAATAGAATAGATACTATACCCCTCAAAAGAACCCGTTGGATCTGATACAGGTTCCCAAAAAAGTGTTCGATTTCCATTAATATCTGTTTGAATACAGCTTATTTCTGGTGCTTGAATTACACCCGGATTCATTACATTTATACGAACTGTCGCGTACGTTATTTTCGGTACCTGACAAAAGTTATCTTGTACCTTGAAAACAAAGTCGTACGGAATAACATCAGCATTTTCGCCAAATTGATTGACCAAATGGTCACAAGTCGTTTGCCATGAAAAATTAGCTGTGGCAGTCTGTGGCGCCTGTATTGGAGGTGTATTGTTCAATGTTGCACAAGGCTCTATGTCACATCCTGAAGAACTAGTATAAGCATCACCGAACATTGGACCAGATGCAGAAATAATAACATTTTGAACTTCATTGTTTTGTAATAAATCAAGATCCGTAGCGATCATGTCAAAGTCAACTAAATCACCAGCACTTACTGTGGTCTCAAAAGTGCCGCCAGCAAAAGGAGGTGTAATAATTGGTGCTTCGTTATTGTCACTGCATGGCAATACTACAACTTGAATTTCTCTCTCGACCTCTCCAATTAATACGCCTCCACGGAAGGATTGAACAGTTACTTTTATATTGAAATTACCTATCGTGAAGCTTGTAAATACGAGCTCTCCAGTAGATGGATCTATTGTTGCTGGGATATTATTCGCATTCAAATTTGTAGATGGGGTAGGCGTGTTAAATGTAAAGCCTGGTTCAAATGGCACTGGCATTGGATTCGTTGGAGGATTGTATGTTCCTGTCGGAAAGTAGTCATAAGGCACGCCAAATTGAAAATACAAAGAATCTAAATCTGGATCTATTGCATTCATGTTATAACGATACTCTGATCCAGCACAAGTAACAAAATTCGGTGATTGTAAAAAATTCGGTGAAGAGTCCGTACAAGAGCCTGCAATGTTGTTTTGGTTCTCGAAAATTTTAGCGGCTAAGGTGATGCCAAAAGTTGAAGGATTGGAAAGATTGCTCACCGCATTACTTCTTGAAAAGTTCTCATAGGTAAAAATCCATCCTTCCTCAGGTGGCGTACCGTCAATAATTATAGGATCACTTTTATAAGTGATGCGTTCGATTGCCCCTACGCCATTTCCTGCTGCACTTCCGGAACCGCAATCTAGCATTGGAGGTGACCCAGGAACAACTGTGCAGGTTGGAGAGATGTCCTCACGTGAAACAAAATTCATAAGGATTGTATTCAGTGAAGGATGATTCCAAACGCGAATATCTTCAGATATAATATTTACTTCGGCACCGTTACAATCCCTATAGAATACAAGCTGAAATTCATATGCATTACCACCACTACAACTCCAAGTGATTTCACCGCCCATAACATGGGAAGCTCTCAGGCTACTGAATAGGCTCAGAAAAATAAGTATAGAAAATACTTTCAGCATATATAGAGAACGTAACATAATACGTAGTATTATAACGAGAGCTAGGAAATAAAGTTGCTATCCGGCAGAAATCACAGACATTTCTTCCCACTTCAAGTATTTTTGGGCCGTTTGCATGATTGTCTCTGCATCAATTGCATGAATTCTTTCTATATAATTATTGTAAAACGCGGTACTCATTTGGTACGATTCGACACTCAAAAATAAATCCATCATTGCATATGGACCATCCGACATTTTTAAGAGTTGTCCAAGGAGATGGTTTTTAACCAATTGTAATTCCTTTGAGCCTACCTTTTCTTGTTGTAAGGTTGATATTTCTTTCTGTATTTCCAACAGAGTTGCTTTCAAGTGATTTGATCCAACTTCAGAACCGATAAGAAAATAACCTGAACCTCCTGTCTCAGCAATTGCTGTTCCTATTCCGTAGGTGTACCCTTTGTCCTCCCTGATGTTCTTCATTAAACGACTCCCAAAATAGTCACCTAGAATAGTGCTTAAAATGCTCATATCTAGGAAATCCTCATGTTTTTTGTTAAACAGTGTTTTACCAATACGAATAGCAGTTTGTACGGCATCTTTTTTTTCAATATGAAATGCTCCAGGTTTATTGCAAAAACTATCAAGAAATGATAATGACTCAGAAATAATATGTGGTTCAATTAATCTTTTAATTACTTCAATATGATTTTCATTTAGCGCACCAACAATTGCTATTTTGAATAGTCCTTTTTGATAATATTTTTGATGAAAGGTTTTTAAATCATTTTGCTGTGTTGATTGGAAATCAATTTCTTCAGAAAGCTCAGCGTACCCCGTACCATGATATATGTGTTGCTGAAATGACCGCTGCGCCAATACACTCACCCGATTCATATTAATCCTAAAGTTCTGTATTTTTTCAGCTTTAATTTCTTCAAACTCATCCTCAGGGAAGCTCGCGTTTTGAATAGAATCAAAGAGAACCTTAAAAGCCTCAAGCATATTTTTCTTTAAGGCATAAAGTGAAATCATAACCCCTTCGTGGGATAGACCGATATCAAAAAAAGCACCTAAATCATCTAGTCGGCTATGTATTTCTGTTGATTGCATAGACTTTGTACCCGATAAAAGCATCGATGAGGTCATACTTACAGTTGCATTTTTTCCATTGCGAAGCCCTGCATTAAAGTAAAGATCAATGCGTGTTGTCTCGTTGGGGACCTTTCCCATCCATAATAGGTTTGTCTGCTTATTAAGCTTATGTGCCTCAGGAGCTATGAACGAAACAGCACCTATTTTATTGGTTTTTGGAGCGGTTTTTCGATTCATTTAGATTTGTTGATTTTTAGTAAAGAACAATTTTCCTTTTTAAGGATTGACTGGGCAAACTTTAAAATATCATTATTTTCAATTTGGTTGTAAATTTCAATCTCCTCATTAATACCATTGGCATCTCCGAGCAATTCAAATAGTGATAAACTTATGGAGCGGTTCAATAATCCTTGTTCCTGAAATGCCTTTGCAGTACTTAATTTATTTTTCAATGAATTAAGTTTACGCTCTGTGAATCCGGAATCTTTTATTTCATTTAATTTTTCCCAAAGTGCCGAATCTAAAGTTTCAAAGTCAACACCATCTGAGAGTTTTCCCGATATCAAAAACAATCCATGATCATGGGAGCCCGTAATAAATGCATTGATTTCGGACACCAGGCCTTTTTCTTTTTTGAGGCTAATATTTAGAAGGGAGGACTGGTCCTTTCCAATTGCGTCACTCAAAAAGTCCCCTAGATAGTATCCAATATTTTTTCGTTCTGACATTTTAAAAGCATAATAAAATGCGTCTGCCGGAACGTCTCTATCAATTGACTTTTCTCTAAAGTTTTTTTGTTCAGGTTCAAGTGGAAGTAATCTGGCTGGTTTCAATCCTCCTGGAATAGCCCCATAGTACTTCTCAACAAGTGCCTTGATTTCTGTGGTGTCAAAACTTCCTGATATACATAAAATCGCATTCGCAGGACAGTAATATTTATTGAAAAAATCTTTTACGTCTTGCATAACAGCATTTTCTATATGCGCAATGTCCTTTCCTATAGTTGCCCATTTATATGGATGTTTTTGATATGCTAGGGGACGGAGCTCTAACCAAACATCACCGTATGGCTGGTTTAGGTATCGCTGTTTAAATTCTTCTATTACTACGTTTCTTTGAACCTCTAAACTTTTTTCTGTAAACGCTAAAGAGAGCATTCTATCGCTTTCAAGCCACAATGCCGTCTCAATATTATTAGCCGGAATTATTTCATAGTAATTGGTTAAATCATTACTTGTAAATGCATTGCTTTCCCCTCCTGCTTTTTGTAGCTCCTGATCAAAATCTCCCACATTTATTGAACCGCCAAACATTAGGTGTTCGAAAAGATGTGCGAATCCAGTTTTCTGCTCGTTTTCATCACGCGCACCGACATCGTATAGGGTGTTTACAACAGCCATTGGAGTGGTCGGGTCATGATGTAAAATTACAGTCAAGCCATTTTTCAGCTTATATCTTTCAAATTCAATCATTAGCTTATAGTGAGGTATTTGTTATTTTATTTTTTGCATCATTAAATTCTAAAATCAAGGATTTAATGATTTCTTCTGCGCTCATTAAATGATCAAGAATACCAGCAACTTGACCAATTTCTAACTCTCCCTCTACCAAGTCTCCTTCAAACATTCCTTTTTTTGCACGACCTCTCCCAAGTAAATTGTGAAGGTCTTCTTTAGATGCATTATTAGCATAAGCTTCTTTGACACTGTCATAGAAACTATTTTTTAGTAATCTAACTGGTGTTAGCTCTTTTAAAGTGAGCTCTGTGTCTCCTTCTTTTGCTTTTAGGACCGCATTTTTAAAATTATCATGTGCGCTAGATTCAATACAAGCGACAAACCGACTCCCAATTTGAAAACCTTCAGCCCCTAGTGCCATGCATGCGGCAATAGCTTGTCCTGTTGCAATACCACCCGCAGCAATAAGGGGTATCGTAATATCTTTCCTAACCGAAGGGATTAAACATAAGGTTGTTGTTTCATCTCTTCCATTATGCCCTCCAGCTTCGAATCCTTCGGCCACAATAGCGTCTACTCCGGCTTCTTGGGCTTTTTTTGCGAATTTTAGACTTGAAACAACGTGAACGACAATGATGCCCTCGTTCTGCAGTCGCGATGTATATGTTTTAGGATTTCCAGCTGAAGTAAAAACAATTGGTACCTTATGCTTAATGATTGTTTGGATATGTTCCTCGATATTAGGGTAAAGCATAGGTAAATTAACTGCGAATGGTTTAGTTGTGTTTGCTTTACATTTTTTGATGTGAAGGTCTAAAACATCCGGATACATCGAACCTGAACCAATAATGCCTAAACATCCGGCATTAGAAACAGCAGAGGCAAGTTCCCAACCTGAGCACCAAATCATTCCTGCTTGTATAATTGGATAATCAATATTGAAAAGCTGCGTAATCCTATTTTTCATATCAAATGGTTTGACGTTCAAGCGAATTTAGAAATTATAATGTTTATAGTGCGGTTAAAGGGTTTTTTTAAACTAAATTTTTAACGTAAATTGTGTATCTTAGAGTAGATAAATCATGTTATGAAAATTCATTTCTTTTTTGGAATTCTTTTTAGTCTTTGTATAGTTCCTTGCTGGAGTCAGGAAGTAGCTTCAATTCAACGTGAGCATCATCATGAGCATCACCAAAATTCTAATCCAGCTTTAATTGAAAATAAAGGGCAATGGCCGCAAGGCGTACTTTTTCAGTCTCCAATGGAGGGTGGTAAGGTTTGGGTCCAACAGCATAAATTTATTTATCATTTGCAGGATTTTTCCGCAATGCACAAAGCACATGCAAATCCGTTGTTAACTATTCCTGAAGAGGCATTGGCAATGCAAGAGCTTATTCATTTGAATTTTATAGGTAGTCAGCAAACAAATGAAATCTCGACTTCAGAGCCTAGTGCACATTACTACAATTTCCTAAAAGGCAACGACCCAAATAAATGGGCGCGTAATGTTCATGCTTTTGACGAAGTGTCCATAAAAGATTTTTACTCAGGAATTGATCTTAAAGTGATTAACAAAGAGCATCAGTTTAAATATGAATTCGTTGTATCTCCAGGTGCTGATGTTTCTCAAGTTGCACTTCAGTATGTGGGGCAAAAAAACCTTACAATTAATACCGCTGGTGACATAGAGATTGAAACAAAACTTGGAATTATTTATGAAGAGCACCCTTATGCATTTCAGTATATTGATGGTGTAAAAAAACAAGTACCATGTTCTTTTAAAATGAATTCAGATGGATTGGTTCGTTTTGAATTGGGCGTATTTAATCCAAATATCCAATTGGTAATTGACCCTGTTTTGATTTTCGCCACATACAATGGTGCCAATGCCGATAATTTCGGAATGACGGCAACATATGGCTACGATGGGACAGCTTATTCAGGAGGCACGGTATACGGGAATGATTATCCAACCCCGGATAATGGTGCCTATGATATCAATTCCAACTTCACAGTTCCAAATGGACCTATGGGAATAACAGATGTCTTTGTAAGTAAATTTAATGAGGATGGTAATCAGATGTTATGGAGTACATTTTTAGGTGGTGGTAACAATAACCAAGGTACAGAAACAGCCCACAGTATGATATGTGACGAAAACAACAATCTTTACCTTTTTGGTTCTACTTCTAGTTCAGACTTCCCAACAAGTGTAGGTGCTTACAATACAAACCATAATGGCGGTGTTTTGGGTTATGATTTTGGAAGTACCGGTGTCAACCATGCTTCTTTTGGAATTGATTTATACGTTTCAAAACTGAGTGCGGATGGAACAAATTTACTAGGTTCTACCTATGTGGGTGGCTCAGGAAATGATGGTGTAAATTATAATGCAACAAATTTTGGAGCCTTCACGGATTTGACGAGTAATTACGGAGATAATTTTAGAGGAGAGATAATGCTTGATGATGCCAATAATGTTATAGTCGCCTCATGTACGCATTCAAATGATTTCCCTGTAGTTAATGCAATTCAAAATTCGAATGCCGGTGCCCAAGATGGAACTGTTTTTAAATTATCTGCTGATTTTTCGCAGCTCCTATTTTCAACCTACTATGGAGGTAGTGAAAATGACGCATGCTACTCGGTTAAGGTTGACGAATCAGACAATCTTATTTTTGCAGGAGGAACCAAATCAATCAATCTGCCGGGAATGGGAATAGGATATCAAAACAATTATGGTGGTGGAATCGCAGATGGCTTTGTTGTGAAGACCCCCCCTTCTGGTAGCTCAATTACGAGTGCCAGCTATATTGGAATGGGACAGTATGACCAAGTTTTCTTTGTAGAAATTGATAGGGTTAATAATGTGTTTTTACTTGGGCAATCTGTCGGAGGAACCTTTCCCGTGAATAATGCGGCATTTTCGAACGGCGCGAGCAGTAACTTCATTATTAAATTGGACTCTAACCTCACCACCAACGTAGCTTCCACTCGATTTGGCAATGGTAGTGCGAATATTCACATTTCACCTACTGCATTTTTGGTGGATAATTGCGGAAATATTTATGTATCAGGTTGGGGGGCAGACCTCCTGCAATCCACGCCATTAAATGGAATGCCTGTAACAACTGATGCTTTTCAACAAAACCCACCAAATGGTTTTGATTTTTATTTGATGGTAATGTATGCTGATTTTTCTGATATACTTTATGGTTCTTACTTGGGTGGAGCGGTTTCCCGGGAACATGTAGACGGAGGGACATCTCGATTCGATAAAAATGGAATTGTTTATCAATCAGTTTGTGGAGGATGTGGTGGAAATAGTGATTTCCCAACTACGGCGAATGCGTGGTCTGCAAATAATAACAGTACAAATTGTAACAATCTCATTTTTAAATTTGATTCGGGAATACTTCCTGTTGCAGACTTTACCGTTGATCAAACAACGGGATGTAATGATTTCACAGTGACATTTGATAATGTGTCATCTGATAGTGATACTTATTTGTGGGATTTTGGAGATGGGATTTTAGATTCAACAACATATAATCCAGTCATTACTTACACAGAATCAGGAATCTATCAAGTTAATCTTTTTGTCACCGATAGTGTTTGTCAGTTGACGGATACCGCACAAATCACGGTGGTGGTGGTTGATTCTGTACTACTTGATGTTCCTAATCAAATCAGTGTTTGTGATAATGTTCCTTTTGATTTGGTTGCGAACACCTTTGGAACTGCAAATCAGTTTGTATGGTCTGCCAATCCTGATTTTTCAAATCCCTTAAATAATCCTCAAGATTCTTCTGTCACAGTTTCTTCGGATGGGACTTATTATATCTCAGCAGGGAATGGTTTGTGTTCCTCACAAGACACGATTCAGGTGCTGTTTGATGCTTCACCAGAGGCGTCGTTCATTATTCCAGATGATGTTGGCTGCGCGCCATTTGATGTGTCTTTTACAAATGAGTCCATTCAAACTGATTACTTTTTATGGGACTTTGGAAATGGAACCGTAGATTCTCTAAACTTTGATGGTAATACACAGTATGTACAACCTGGCGTTTATACAGTAAGTTTGTACATCTTTGACTCTTTATGCCCAGCCTCTGATACGACCTTTGCAACAGTTACTGTATTACCTGATATCACAATTTCTGGAATGGACTCTGTTTCATTGTGCGAAGGTGATGTCACCCTTACTGCGAATAGTGAAGGGACAGCCTCTGTTTTTGAATGGTCTTCAAATCCTGCTTTTTCAGATATCCTAAATCCCTCTGGAGACTCATCAATTATCGTTTCTCTTTCTGGGATGTATTACATTCAATTAAGCAATGCAGAGTGCGCGTTGATTGATTCGGTATATGTATCTTTTATCAATCCAGATATTTCGCTCACCGGCATTGACTCAATTTGTCTCTATGATTTTTCTGAAGTTTTTGTTGAAAACCTTAATCCAGAAATAGAATACACATATGTCTGGGAACCAAACAGTATTATAGTTTCAAATAATGAGGATATGATTCAGGTTCAACCATTAAGTTCACAATATGTTTATGTTACTGCAACCTCTTCAGAAAATTGTGTTGCAGAGGATTCTATTTTTATCAATGTGACAAATATTGACTCTTCATTAGTTATTGCAAGTGCTTCTGAATATGCTGTTCCAGAGGGTGCAACGATAACTTTGTTTGGTTCTCCTTCAGGTTTATTGTCTTATCAATGGACACCAGAAACAGGGTTGAATGCACCTACAAATCAACAAACAGATGCGTTAATCAATGAGGATATCATATATACACTTTCTGTTTCTGATGGGATTTGCACGCGTGAAGATACCGTAGAAATAAAGGTATATGAAATTATTTGTGAGGATCCTTTTGTTTTTGTGCCCAACGCATTTTCTCCAAATAACGACAATAACAATGATGTTTTGTATGTTCGTGGTTTATACATTGAAAAAGTAATTTTTAGGGTGTTTGATCGCTGGGGTGAAATGGTATTTGAGTCATTAGATGTCTCTCAAGGCTGGGATGGTACTTTTAGAAACAAATTATTACAACCAGATGTTTATGATTATTACCTGGACGTTACATGTGTAGGTGGATTAAAATCAATAGTGAAAGGAAACGTAACTTTAATGAGGTAGAATGAAAAAAATTATTACAAAAAAATCAGAAAATTTTCTAGAAAAGTATCTTAACAATCCGAGCCCCACAGGGTTCGAATCTGAAGGGCAAAAACTATGGTTGGAATATATGAAGCCATATGTTGATGATTATTTAACGGATAATTATGGAAGTGTTGCAGGGATTATTAATCCTGGTAAAAAATACAAGGTAGTAATTGAAGCCCATGCGGATGAAATCTCTTGGTTTGTTCATTATATAACCAAAGATGGGTTTATTTACCTAATGCGAAATGGTGGTTCAGACCATATGATTGCTCCTTCTAAGAGGGTAAATATTCATACAGAGGATGGTCCAGTAAAAGCAGTTTTTGGTTGGCCAGCGATCCATATGCGCAAGGGTAAAGAAGAAACGCCAAGCATGAAGAATATATTTTTGGACTGTGGTTGCTCTAGTAAAGAGGAAGTTGAGGCATTAGGTGTGCATGTTGGTTGTGTGGCCACTTTTGAGGATGAGTTCATGATTTTAAATAAAAATAAGTACGTCGGAAGAGCTCTTGATAATAGAATGGGCGGCTTTATGATCGCAGAGGTTGCTAGATTACTTAAAGAATCAAAAACTAAATTACCTTTCACGCTGTATGTAGTAAATTCAGTTCAAGAGGAGATAGGTTTGCGAGGAGCTCAAATGATTGCCGAACGTATCAAACCAGACGTTGCGCTGGTTACTGATGTTTGTCATGACACCAATACCCCAATGGTAAGTAAAATAGAAAATGGGGATCTTAAGTCAGGACTAGGGCCTGTTTTAACTTACGGGCCAGCTGTACAAAATAATTTCTTAAAGCAAATATTTAAGACTGCTGAGAAAAATAAAATTCCATTTCAGCGTGCTGTTGTATCTCGCTCAACAGGAACTGATACGGATGCTTTTGCCTATTCAAATGAAGGTGTCACAAGTGCGCTGATATCACTCCCTTTACGTTACATGCATACCACTGTTGAAATGGTTCATAAGGATGATGTAGAGAATAGTATTCGTATGATTATCGAAACTATAAAATCTATAAAGGCAGGGCAAGACTTTAGATATTTGAAGTAGCACATTATCTCACTGATAAAAGGTATTATAAAATAATTCATGTCTTCCATTTTAATAAATAGGATTTATTCAATCATTTCCGCTTTGTTTTTATGCTTCATTATGCATTCATGCGATAATGAAGTAAGAGAGGTTAGTACATCCAATAAGTATACTCAACAGAATAAAAGTCAAATTAATTTATTATCAGATATCAATCCGGATTTTGAAAATGGGTTTGTCAATGCAGTAGTTGAAATTCCTTCAGGTACTGCAGAAAAATGGGAGGTTAACAAAGCGTCAGGGCAGGTTTCTTGGGAAAAAAGAAACAATGTAGGCAGGGTCGTTAACTATCTGGGGTATCCAGGTAATTATGGCATGATTCCTCAGACATGTTTAAATAAAGAAAATGGAGGAGATGGAGACCCTCTTGACATTGTTGTTTTAGGTCCTCCGTTAGAGAGAGGCACGGTTGTTCGAGCTAAAATAATTGGTATACTATACCTATTAGACAATGGTGAGCAAGACCATAAACTGATAGCAGTAGCTCCAAATTCTCCTCTTTATAATATCAATAGTATTGCTGAACTAAACCAAAAATATATTGGTATTTCAAGAATTTTGGAAATATGGTTTTCAAATTACAAAGGGCCTAAGAACATGATTTCAAATGGTTTTGGAAATCTTAATCATGCCACCGAAATATTAAACTTAGCACTTGATTTGTATAACTTGAAATAGCTTATTTACAGTAAGTCAAGGAATTATACTTAGTCATTCATATTTGTGATAATTCAACAATTTCCCCTAACGCGTGTTATGGTACTATGAGAGGTAAATCATGGCAACACTGGGTAGAAAATACTTTCTTCAATGTTTTTTCAGAATCTAATCGTAAAATTATTGAGCGTATTACCATCAACATATCTGTTGCAGGATTTATAATACATCTTATTTTAATTCTTGGTAAAAACTATGATGTTTTTCATTCTAGAATGGACAGTATACTACTGGCAGACCCCATTTCCGCAATTTATACCCCATTTTCAATCATTTTGATTTATGAAATTTATCTTCTGGTTCATTATTTGCCGAGGTCTTTTACAACATCAGTTTCAAAACAATTTGAAATCATATCGCTGATCGTAATTCGTAGAATATTTGGGGAAATACCTCATATTGATCTTATGGCACCGTGGTTCAGCGCGAAGCCTAATTTACAGCTTATTTATGACCTCATTGGAATTCTAATTTTATTCTTTCTGATCTATTTATTTAATAAAAGTAGATCTAAATTGGTCAAAGGAAAACTTTCGGATAACCTCAAACGGTTTGTTAATTCTAAAAGAGCAGTTAGTTTGGTGTTACTTCCCGTTTTAATTATAACCAGTTTATACAGCTTGTTTTATTGGATTGGATCTCAGTTAACCGGAGTTGTCGTGACTTCATCATTTCATTTAAATGCCATCTTTTATAATGAGTTCTTTACGATACTAATTCTCGCCGATGTATTTATTTTACTGCTATCATTTCAGTACACGGAACGATACAGTCAGCTTATAAGGAATACAGGTTTTGTTATATGTACAATTCTTATTCGGTTGTCCTTTGCTACCGACGGATTAACCAATATCGCGCTTATTATTTCTAGTGTTCTATTCGGTCTTTTAGTGTTGAGAATTTATCAAGCTACAGAAAGTTCCTTACAACATCAGCAGTAACAAAGTTGGTATATAATTAATTGGCACATCATTTGTTTTATTCTAGATGAATCTAAGCAATTGTGAAAAAAATAACCGCTAGTTTATTATTGGTTTTATATCTCTTAATGACGCATTCTTTTTTTGCTCAAGTAAAGCCTATGTACCCTAATTTTGGGGCACAATTGAAACTTTGTGGATTACGCAGCAGTCCAAGAGAATTACTGCCTTCCCTATATTTTAAGGGAACCCATCTTTTTAATCATAATCGACTTTTTATATTCCCTAATTTGACAGTTGGAAATTCTATTTATCCAACACTTGCCTTTGCTGGGGATAAGTCTCAAGGTGGTATTATATTAGGTGTTGAAGTACCTGTGGCTTTGGAGATGTATTATGGAAATATTGAATCTGATTATTTCTTCTTGGGTATAGGTCTAGCCGCTTGCGCATATGCCCTGAGGGAGCACGAAAGTTTTTATGGTTTTGGCCCATATTTGGCTTTTGGAGGAGATATTCCAATTTGGAGAGGAGATTTTGGATGGAAGTTTGACTTTACACTTTATAACTCGGAAGCGCCTTCCTTACATTTTAATCTCGGGATTTTTTATCAAATTGGTTATGGCTATTAGATGATCTAGACAAGCTTAATTTTTTGTGCGCCAACTACAATTAAATCACCTTTAATGCATTTTGCGCGTCGCCTTAACTCAATGTCACCATTTCTAAGGACCTCTTCAGAGTCTACGATCATCTTTGCATGCCCTCCAGTTTGAGCTATACCTAATGCTTTAAGAAGTGCTAATAATTCAATGTAGGGACCTTCTATTTTAAATTCGGTATTATTTCCCATTGAGTTCCATTGCTTTGAGGGTATTCATCATCAATGAAGCAATTGTCATAGGTCCTACGCCACCAGGCACAGGAGTGATATAGCTAGCTTTTGAGGATGCGTCTTTAAAATTGACATCTCCAACAAGTCTCCATCCACGTTCTCTTGAGGCGTCATCCACTCGAGTTGTACCCACATCTATAATGACAGCACCTTCTTTAATCATATCTGCCGAAACAAATTCTGGTCTGCCAATGGCCGCTATTAATATATCTGCCTGAAGACAAAGTTCTTTAAGGTTTTTTGTTCTAGAGTGCGTTAGTGTGACTGTGCAATTTCCAGGATTGGAATTTCTACTTAGCATCATGCTGAGCGGTGTGCCTACAATATTACTTCTACCTATGATTACACAGTGTTTTCCTGAAGTTTCAATTTCATATCTGCGCATTAGCTCAATAATCCCTGCAGGGGTAGCAGGAAGAAAGCCAGGTAGATTTAGCATCATATTTCCAAGATTCATTGGATGGAAGCCGTCTACATCTTTATTAGGGCTTATTGTATCTGTGATTTTTGTTTCATTTATATGATTAGGAAGTGGAAGCTGAACGATGAAGCCATCAATGTTTTCGTCCTTGTTCAGTTCATTAACCTTTGACAATAAGGTGTCCTCTGATACGTTTTCATCGAAACGAATTAAAGTGCTATCAAACCCAATCTCTTCACAAGCTTTTACCTTTGCGGTTACGTAGGATAGGGAACCACCATCACTCCCAACAAGCACTGCGGCAAGATGTGGCGTCTTTTTATCCAATTCTTTTCTAATCGAAACTGTTTCTTGAAGTTCCTTTCTGATTTGAAGGGCTGTTTCCTTTCCATTAAGACGTTGCATGACTTTTTTTTACAAAGATAATAAGCGAAATATTTCGAAAGGTCTAAAACATCGTATCTTTGTAAAAACTATTTAACAATGAGATATTTTTTTCAACTAATTTTTGTTTTGTGTACATTCACTCATGTTGCACAAACTGAGTATGATGGTTCTGAAATAGGTGTCGAAGTTTTTGCAGCAAGAGCTGGTTCCAATGGCGGAACGATGGGTTTTGGATTAAAGTATGCTGCAATTCTCAATAAAAACTTTGCAGTTGGCCCTTCTTTTAGGTACCACAGAACATGGAATTATTTATACAATGGTTTGTCTGGTGATGTTCCTTCAAGTGCAAGTATCTACGGTGGTGGTTTTTTCGCCCATGCCCGATATAAGGATGCTCTTTTTGGTGGAGTTGAGTTTGAACTTTTAAAAACACCGTTTAATTTTAGCCAAACTGGTGGTGAATTTAAGCCTTGGATTGCAACGCTGTTTATTGGAGGTGGTTTTTCAAAATTGTATAATAAAGTAAGAATTAATCTAGGTGTGTTTTATGATGTGATTGACGCTGATAATAGTCCATTTCGTCCCAATTATTCAATCAGAATAAAAAATAGTGAAGGTCAAACACAACGAATTTTACCAGTAATTTATCGTATTAATTTCTTTTTCCCAATTGGTCTAAATAAAGAGTAAATAATGAAAATCGGAATTGTATTGTATCCTACCTTTGGGGGGAGTGGAGTAGTGGCAACTGAGTTGGGGAAAGCACTTGCGAAAAAAGGACATGAGATTCATTTTATTACGTATTCTCAACCTGTTCGCTTGGGTGGCTTCACAGAAAATGTGTTTTACCATGAGGTTTCTGTTTCTGATTATCCGTTATTTGACTTTCAGCCCTATGAAACGGAGCTTGCAAGTAAGATGGTCGATGTGGTTAAATATGAAAAACTCGATCTTATCCATGTTCACTACGCTATTCCTCATGCTTCAGCTGCCTTTATGGCGAAGCAAATTTTAAAAACGCAAGGGATAACAATTCCATACGTCACAACTCTTCATGGTACGGATATTACGCTTGTAGGACGAGACCCCTCTTTTGAACCAGTGATTACATTCTGTATCAATGAGTCTGACGCAGTTACAGCTGTTTCAGAAAGTCTTAAAGAAGATACCTTAAAACATTTTAATGTAAAGAATGAGATAACAGTAGTTCCTAATTTTATTGCTTTAGATAAAAAGCGTTCGGATAGTAAAATCAATAGAGGGCTGTATGCGTCGTCTGATGAAAAAATAATCAGTCATATTTCTAATTTTCGAAAAGTGAAACGTGTCGAGGATGTTATTCGTGTATTTGCTGAAACAATAAAAAAAGTACCTTCAAAACTCTTATTTGTTGGGGATGGTCCCGAAAGGTATGGTTGCGAGCAGTTATGTCGCGAATTGTCTTTGTGCGAACATATATTATTCCTTGGGAAAATTAGAGATACTTCCGATGTATTGGCCATATCAGATGCTTTTCTTTTGCCCTCCGAAACAGAGAGCTTTGGATTGGCAGCATTAGAGGCGATGTCGATGGGAGTGCCCGTTGTTTCTAGTAATTCTGGAGGAATCCCGGAGGTTAATAAAAATGGTTTTTCAGGATTTTTATCAGATGTTGGTGATATCAACAATATGTCAAAGAATTTGGTGCATATTCTTACCGAGAACAGACTTGATTCTTTTAGAGACAATGCTTTAGTTCAAGCCCAAAAGTTCACAATATCAAAGGTGCTGCCCATGTATGAAGATATTTATACTAAATTAGTAAGGTAAGCATCCAGTAATTTAATTGGATGTTCTGATTGTGCAATATGTCCTCAAAAAAGAAAATAGACAGCTGGATTTCTTCTAGAAAAAAAAGATTAGAATCTTTCAAGGCTGAAGATTTGTTTCCTTTGCTTCAGGCAGGAGATAAAAATGCATTGAGCTCTGCAATAACACTTATTGAAAGTACCCATCCCAGTGCAAGATCGGAGGCCATCAAGCTTATTGATTTATGTGCAGCAAATCCATCTAGCTCATGGCGTATTGGTATCACAGGTGTCCCTGGAGTTGGTAAAAGTACTTTCATTGAAGCATTTGGCGCTCAAATATTAGAGGCAGGTCATAAACTTGCAGTATTGGCAGTTGATCCATCTTCTAATGTCTCCGGTGGAAGTATCCTCGGTGATAAAACAAGAATGAATACATTATCACGAGAGGAGAATGCATTCATTAGACCCACGGCAGCCGCTGGTAATTTAGGAGGCGTTGCAAGGAGTTCGCGAGATGCAATGCTTTTATGTGAAACCGCTGGTTTTGATATTATTCTTATTGAAACTGTGGGAGTAGGGCAGTCTGAAACAATGGTTCACGGTATGGTAGATTATTTTCTTTTACTTCTGTTGGCAGGTGCAGGCGATGAGCTGCAAGGAATGAAGCGTGGAATAATGGAGCTAGCTGATACCATTCTTATTACCAAGGCGGATTCAGGCAATGAAAAGGCATCCCAACTTGCCGCACGTTCTTATGCCAATGCTGTTCATTTATTCCCTGCTAAAGAAAGCGATTGGATAACAAACGTATTAACAACGAGTAGTATAGATAATAAGGGGCTTAGTGAGGCCTGGGAAAATTTAAAAAGCTTTTTTAATGTATCAGTGAGTAATGGCTTTTTTTTAAAGAATCGAAGGGTGCAAAATGCACGTTTTTTAAGAGAAAACTTTGCACATTTAATTCTTGATGAAATTGATTCAAATGAGACATTGAAAAGCTATCTAAATGTACTTGAACAAAAATTAGCTGAAGGAACGATCAATCCTGGTCATGCAGTAGATTTACTTTTCAAAAAGTACAAAGAATTTCTATTGTCTTAGCTTAAAAAAATTACTGAACTAGAAGTTTTTTAATGTAATTGTAATCCCCAACTTTAAGGTATAAAAAGACAATTCCAGTTTTTAAATTATTAGGAATAGTTAAACCTTTTGAATGCGTCAATTCTCCCTTTTTAAGCTCATCTCCAAGTGTGCTCATGAAGAAATAATCTCCACTAATTGCCTCTGAAAAATTCAGCCTTTCACCAGGTCTTACATTATTTGGGTATACCGTAACTTTTTTTCTAATTGATTCTGATAGGTGTGACAATTCGCTAATCCTACAAAGGCCACCATTAAAAGTTCCAGCCCATAATGTATTATTACTATCGTATTTAAGACAAAGAATATGATTGTCAGTGAGGTCTGAATTTTCTGTATTCAAATGAGTATACTGGTTTGAAGTTTTAGTTACAATACCACCAGTTTCAGTTCCTATATAGATTTGGTCTTGCATGCCATGCTGCATACAAAGAAGGCTATTTGATTCGATGGGACTATTATTAGCGTTGAATATATTCCAAGGTCCACCAAAGCCGTCGTCTAAAATCAATCCAGCAGCAGGAGAAATAAACCATACTTTTCCGCTACTATCAATTTGAATATCAAGCACAGAATTATCAGGCAATTCTGAGTTGATAATCGTGTGATTTGTATAATTATTATCAGCATCAAAATAAAGCAGGCCACCGTTAATAGTACCAACATACTTTGTACTTTCTCCGATACCTATTGAGGTGATATTATTGGACAATAATCCGTCATTGCTTGTAAAAGAATACCAAGAAGTCCGATCAAAAACATAAATACCTTCTGTGGTTGCGACCCAAATGCCACCTGTGTTATCAACGTCAATTGCCCTAACAAGAAAATCACCCAATCCTGAATTTAAAGGGGTATAGTTGCTCCAAGTAATTCCATCATATTTGAATAAGCCCCCTTGAACAGTTCCTACCCACAATACGGAATCACCATCATTTTTTAAAGCGCGAATATCATCATCTAATAAACCACTATTCGTTACATTAAAAACAGTCCAGCTCGTCCCATTTTCTAACTTGGCAAGTCCTTGATCTGTTCCAATCCAAATATTTGACAAAGAAGTTTCTAAACATCTTATGGTATTAAATGGCAAAGGCGAATTTTCAGTGGTATAGCTTTGAACCAATTGTGCTTGCCCGTTAAAGGCAAGCACGATAATTGAAATGAATAAAAGAAACCTTAAGGTCTTATTCATTTTTGATGACTAATCTTTCTGAATGAATTACATTTCCTGAAGAAAGTACAATGGAATAAATCCCAGTTGAAATATTTTTCAAATGAATATTGTGATTATTCATTCCAGCGCTGCCTTGAAATCTTTTCTTATAAATCCGTTTTCCGGCGCTATTTATAATTTCTATTTCTACTTTTTCTTTATTAGCGAGTCCATAGGAAACATCAAACATACCATTAGAAGGGTTCGGAGAGATACCAATGGTGTTTTCAATAGTCAATCCACTGACATTTGCACAAGATTCTACAATTACTTCAACAATCACAGAGCTACTTGTGCAATTGTTCTCAACTGCTTGAACATAAAAGTTTGTTGTTTCAGTCAGCACTGGAGTTGAAAAAGTTGTACCTGTACCTAATAGATTTCCTGTTTCATCATACCAGTTCAATGTACCTGTTCCTGTTGCAGTAAGCTGTGCAACTTCATTAGCACATATGGTAGTGCCAGAAGCTTCAGGATCAGCTGGATCTGCGACTGTTATTTCAACTGGAACGAGATCACTCGTGCATGTACCATTTTGAGTTTCAACTTCCCAATCATAGAAGTAGTAATAATACGATGAGCTAGATGTTGCGCCAACAATTGAAAGAATATCTTCCAAAATATATGGATAAGTAGCAGAATTGTTGTTTCTGTATAGACCTCCATTCGGTAAATTGGTTCCTACCAATTGATAATTATAACCTACAGGAATTTCAAAATTTACATCTACACGACTCGCACCAGCTGGAACTGTTTCAGTTAAAGATTCAATTACAGTTCCGTCTTCATCTTGAAATTCTATTGTAACACTTCCTCCTTCTAATGCATAAACCAAGACACTCTTAAGTGTAAAAGGAATATAGGCATGGAATATGCCTCCTTGCGTAGAGCTAAGGTATCCTCCTCCACCAATTCCATTAGAATATGGTTCAGCATTTACTATTTCTGTGTATGAATCTGTATTTTGAACCCATACTGTCATATTTTCAACAAGAGGATTCGTTGTGTAGGTAGTTCCGCTAAGTAAAAAGTTTCCTTCATCATCAAACCATTCAACATCTCCCGTTGATGTTGCTTCGAGGCTGACATACGAACCTGTACAGCCAGAAGCATCATTAACTTGGGGCGCATTGGGCACGGCGCTGCTAACAACAAATGGAAGTGAAGTATTAGAGCCACAGAAATTAGTAACCGTGCATGCATAACTACCTGGATCAGTAACAACTATGCTTTGGGTTGTAGCGCCATTGGACCACAAGAACTCGGTACCCGCTGTTGCCGTCAAAGTAATGGACTGACCTAGGCAGAGGTTATTAGAACCATTTGAATTTATCGTTGGCAATATACCCGAATTTTCAGGGTGCTGCATCGTTAACGTTACAGGCACAGCAGTATAATTATTATCCTCGTTTTCTTCCTCGAAGTAATTGTTTTTGTCAACTTCCATTACGATGTAATAATCTCCATTGCATGTATTCTCTGGCACATTTATCCACATGCCATCTAACCAATAACCATAAACATCTGTCCAACCAGAAGAAATACCTTGCTCTACAACGGAACAACCATAGCTTCCTCCTCCAAGATTCCAATTAGTGAAATCGTCATTTGCCATAACATTTCCTCCATTGAAGGTCGTATTGTCATCTCTGCAATGTCCATAATATGTGCTTCCTGCGGTGTTTCCACATTGTCCATAATCCATTAGGCAAAATCCGATTTTAGCACCATCGCCAACGATAGGCCAATTTAATGGATTTGGATCGGTAGTAGGTATTCTTAGCGTCATTACAGCCCAATCGTCTACATGATTGTGTCCATGGCTTTCATGGTAGGTCATACTACCTGTCCAAGTATCTACATAATTCATGTTGTCGCCCTCTTTTTTGTATACCCTTTGTAAAAGCATTTGTTTCGGGTTCTCCTCTCCATTTGGACATGAAAATGAGCCTGAGCCATTTACGCCGAATATAGTATCATTTCCACATATAAACGCTCGATTACCATTTGAATCTACCCCTCTCACTGTAAATGAACCATGACCGATGTTAGGAGTGGAACCAGTTACTCTTAATCGTCCATCATCTGGACCTTGATTGTTAAAGTTTTGTCCAGCTCCACTTTGCGGATATTCGATCCATCCGTTATCGGCAATACCCTGCCAAGAGGCCGTTATATCCGGAAGAAGAAGACAATCGTTAGTTCCATCAGCGCATTCGCAGCTCGTTGCATTTGTTGTTGTGCATTGACCTAAGTAATTAAAAGAAAGAGCAATAACACTTAAAAGTGAATAGAAAATTTTCATAGTTTAGTTTTGTTCTCTCAATATACTGAATTCAGATGTGAAAAAATAATATTAGTTAGTATGATACGATATTGTTATCATCAAAAACAGGTTATCTTTGGTTAATATGATGCCAAAGTTGTATAGTATTGTCAAATTAAGATGTCCAAAATGCTTGCATGGAAAATTTTTTGAATCACATGTCTATGATTTAAAACGTATTGGAAACGTATTAGATAATTGTCCAAAATGCAAAACAAATTACATTCCTGAACCAGGATTTTATTTTGGTGCGATGTACGTGTCATATGCCTTGGGTGTTGCTATTTTTGTTGCGATATGGGTGGGTGCTAATCTTTTTTTTAGCGCCGTTTCTGTTTGGATCCAGATTTCAATTTTAACTGGCTTAATTATCATTTTAAGTCCTTTAATCTTTGCCTTGTCTAAAATCATTTATGCCAATATTTTTATCCATTACGATAAAGAGGCAAATAAGAAGAAAGGTGGGGATAATTAAAAGCTCGTGTGCTTTTTGTAATTTCGAATCAAATCGATGTAAATATGAAAAACCAATACTTTAAATTTTTATTTATTCTATCTTTTTCTCTGTTGATAAAGTTGGATTCTCAAGCACAAATTATTACCAATAATTTTTCTCCAGTGGTCGTTATCGATGCAACAGATGATCCTTACGCCTTTGATTTTAATGGTGATGGAGTTATTGAATTTTACTTTTTAGTTCAAGATTTGAGTGGAGATACAACGATTTCAGGTCTTCCTGCGACTTATGACGGGTCGGGATCACTTCTTGGTTGTGCCAATGGTATGCCAACTGGAGTAACATCTACCGAAACCTCAGCATTTGATGTCTCCCTTTTGAATGCAGGTGATGAATTAACTGTTTTCCAAGAGTATGGGTCAGATACAAGCTATGCATTGGGTATAGATCTTATAATTAATACTGCAGTTATAGGAAGTTTACCCTATCAATACGGTGCTTTCTTGGGGGCCCAAGGTTATTTAGGTGCTATGTTTGATATAGCTGGCAGCCTTCATTTTGGTTGGGTCGAAGTTTCGGTTTTGTCCGACGGTAGTCAAATTACATTACATTCTTATGGTTACGATACCTCTTCATCTGGCGACCCTTTAATAGTCGGTAATCCTAATGCAAACACCATTGAAATGAGCCAAGATATTTTGGAGATTAGTTATTTTCAAAATATATTAAATGTTGATTTGTCCGCGTTTGATGCTCATGCAAAGTTGAACATTGTTGATCCAAGCGGAAAAAATTGCGCTCAATATGGATTGTCAAACATGCATAATGAGTTTGATTTAAGTAGTTTTCATTCAGGTTTATATGTTGTTTCCTGTGTATCTAGAGGTACTGTTATTACACAGAAAATCATAATTCCTTAAGCACGTTTCTTTAGTTCCTTAAGTATTCTACTTTGTCAGAAAGTATGACAATTAGACATAATATTTTTTAATGCGTGCCCTTTTTGTCATAATAACCTCTTGTTTTTTGCTGTGGCATATTAATTGACACATGACTGAAAAAAATAATAACATGGGAAAAATTATAGGAATTGACTTAGGAACCACAAATTCGTGTGTTTCGGTCATGGAAGGAAACGAACCAGTGGTTATAGCAAACTCAGAAGGTAAAAGAACAACACCTTCTGTTGTAGCTTTTGTTGAAGGCGGTGAGCGTAAAGTCGGTGACCCAGCCAAAAGACAAGCCATTACGAATCCAACCAAAACAATTTACTCTATAAAGCGATTTATGGGGTCAAGCTTTGACGATTGTAAAAAAGAAGTATCAAGAATGCCGTATAAAGTGGTTAAAGGAGATAACAATACACCACGAGTGGAGATCGATGATCGTAAATATTCACCGCAAGAAATTTCAGCAATGATTCTTCAAAAGATGAAGAAAACAGCGGAAGATTATTTAGGACAAGAGGTTTCAGAAGCAGTAGTTACTGTTCCTGCATACTTTAATGACTCGCAGCGTCAAGCAACGAAAGAAGCAGGTGAAGTTGCAGGCTTAACAATCAAAAGAATCATTAATGAGCCAACTGCAGCGGCATTGGCATACGGACTAGATAAAAAAGGAATAGACCAAAAAATTGTGGTTTTTGACTTTGGCGGTGGAACACATGATGTTTCTATCCTTGAGCTAGGAGACGGTGTTTTTGAGGTATTGTCAACGGACGGTGACACACATCTTGGTGGAGACGATGTAGATGAAACAATCATCTCATGGTTAGCTGATGAGTTTAAGAAAGATGAAGGTTTAGATCTTAGAAAAGATCCAATGGCATTGCAAAGATTGAAGGAAGCAGCAGAGAAAGCAAAAATTGAGCTTTCGTCTACAACTTCTACGGAAATCAACTTGCCTTATATCATGCCTGTAGACGGTGTTCCAAAACATTTAGTTCGAACACTACAACGTGCAAAATTTGAGCAATTGATATCGGAAATCGTAGAAAGAACTATCGCGCCTTGTAGATCTGCACTTAAAAATGCTGGTTTATCTGCAGGTGATATTGACGAAGTAATTATCGTTGGAGGTTCAACTAGAATTCCAATCATTCAGGATGCTGTTAAAAACTTCTTCGGAAAAGCACCATCGAAAGGTGTGAATCCTGATGAGGTTGTTGCTATTGGTGCTGCAATTCAGGGTGGAGTTTTAACCGGTGAGGTTAAAGATGTTCTTCTTTTAGATGTTACTCCGTTATCTCTTGGTATTGAGACAATGGGTGGAGTGTTTACCAAATTAATTGAGTCTAATACAACTATTCCAGCTAAAAAATCAGAGGTTTTCTCTACAGCTGCGGATAATCAACCTTCTGTTGATATTCATGTGCTTCAAGGTGAGCGTCCTATGGCGAATGACAATAAATCTCTAGGTAGATTTCAGCTTAGCGATATTCCAGCGGCGCCAAGAGGTGTGCCTCAAATTGAAGTAACATTCGATATTGACGCAAATGGAATCATGAATATTTCTGCAAAAGATAAGGGCACAGGAAAAGAACAATCGATTAAGATTGAAGCTTCCTCAGGTTTGTCTGACGCGGAAATTGAAAAAATGAAGGCAGAGGCAGAAGCAAACGCAGAAGCAGATCAAAAGAAGAAAGAAGAAGTTGAGGTTGTGAATA
>Ga0206130_10001236_pt1 | contig 38171 bp, 38 predicted proteins | sample Helgoland_Spring_9_FD_148637 | JGI IMG/M metagenome (GOLD analysis project Ga0206130, IMG submission 148637) | Pelagic subsurface seawater microbial communities from Kabeltonne, Helgoland, North Sea - Helgoland_Spring_Bloom_20160512_1 | ecosystem: Environmental > Aquatic > Marine > Epipelagic ...
CGCCCTTGAGCCAAACAATTCGTATCAGATCGGGCCTTATATAGAGACAAAGCGAATTGAGACATGGATCATCCTGACAAAGGAGCCACAATCATGAATTCCAGCGAACAGCCCACTCCCCCATGGACACTTCCCTTCGGGCGACCCGATTGGGTACCACATGTAACCGATGGCATGTCTATTTTGGTGACCGGTGCAAGTGGCGGCATAGGGAGTGCCGTCGTCCGTATGCTGCTGGAAGGCTCGAACTGCACCATCGGCGCGCACAGCCGGGAAACGCCCTGTGCATTTGATGATGATCGCGTCATCCCGCTCGTACAAAACTTCTCCAATGCTGACGATTGTGATCGCATCATCGACAGTTTTGTTAACGCAGCTGGGCGCATCGACGCACTGGTCTGCCTGTCCGGCGCACTTCACTATGCCGATCATTGGATGAATATCTCAGAAGAGGAATGGACCAAGGAGATGCAAACCACTCTTGATCAGCCATTTTTTCTTGCGCGTGCAGCAATGCGGCAAATGAAAAAGCAGGCAAGTGGCGGACGCATTATCCTGACAGGTACGGAATCAGCGCTGCACGGTGGAAGTCCTATATCATTTCCCTACGCCGTCGCCAAACGCGGAACGGAATGTATGGTTCAGGGGATGGCACGCGAAGGCGCACCGTCTGATATACTCGTAAACGGTCTCCGGTTTGGCTTTATCGCAAGCGGGTTCCATGAACGCTGGCACGACAGAACACCCACTCAGATGGCTGAGCGCTCAGAGCTGGTCCCCTTAAAACGAGGCGGCCATGTCGATGAAGCCGCCGCACTAACCGTCTTTCTTTTGTCTGATTGGGCGCGATTTATCACAGGCCAGATGATACCGCTGACCGGTGGTGACTGGTTATGAGTATGAGGCCTTAATCCGACGTGCCTGTTTTATTGTATTCAGCACCCCCCGCAATCATGCCTGCCGATGCAAAGTCTTATTGCTGGGCTGGGCCGCACGAGGATTTGAATTGCGGTATTGCCGCCACAGAAAATTTGGCGTTGCGCTTGGAAGCTGCATTTACCGGTATTTATGAGCAGTGGCGCAGAATTGCGCTTACGCTTCAAACACAACCCAGCTCTGAGCTTGCGCACATGCCAACCATGAGCACGTATGCTTCAGATTTCGGTGTGATGCTGGCGTGGGTTAAAATAGTCAAAGAGTTAGGCGCAGCACCAGAGACGACAATGGTTTTCTGCTCAGACCCTTGGTTGTTTCGTGCCCTGGCAACACTTTCGAAAGTTACGCCGGTCAAAGCCCCCTCGATACGCCTCAAACAATTAAAACTCAGCATTCGCGGGTTTATAGCACGAAGCTGGGTTGCCCTTCGTATGATCTCTGCACGGTTTCGGCTCGGCGCTCAAAAATCTCAAGCACCTGAATCCGCAAATTGGATTCTCGTATACGGCCACCCAAACAGTACCAGCGATGGATACGATGCCTACTTTGGCAACTTGATGCACGATATACCGAGCCTTCAACGCATTATGCATACAGATTGCGGATTCCATCGCGCAGAAGTATTATGTCGCGATTCTCGATCGTTCTCGCTGCATGCATGGGGGCGATATAGTACTGCAGCAAAACTACCATTCGCTAAATGGCGGCCGGATGTTGCTATGTTTGATAATGCAATTGCGTCGCTCGTCCGACGCGCTGCGGCTATCGAGGGCAGCGGCGGAAGTGCTGCAATGACAAAATGGCAAATGTCATGTCAGGCCTCATGGCTCGATACGACCCGGCCACAAAATGTAAATTGGCCATGGGAAAATCATCCTTGGGAACGCCATTTTTCCCGGCGCGCGCGAAGCATTGGCACAAAGACGGGTGGCTATCAGCACACCGTTGTCGGACGGCACATGTATAATCAAGGTGCCGACGCAAATGCAGATAACCTTAAAAGCTTGCCAGATAAGATCATTCTCAATGGACCCGCTTATCGGCGCGATCTCGTTTCACGTGGCGTGCCTGAAAATCAGTGCGTCGAAGCTGGCTCACACCGTATCGGAGGCAAGAATCTTCCAATATACGCAAATGATGGTCCAGTTTTCCTTGCCCTATCGAATAATCCATCTTTCGCCAGGCAAATGATTGAAGCCGCACGGCCTCTCGCCAATGCCCAAACCCCGTTCTTGGTCAAAGATCATCCGTTAAGCCCTTATCCTGTCGACGAAAGTGCGTATTTCGAACACACCCGCCTTCCTCTTGATCAACTTCCGCCTTTGCGGGCTCTTATTTATTGTACAGGTACCACCGGGCTTGAAGGGTTTATTGCTGGCATCCCAACGCTCCGCTTTATCCCAAATGGCGGTGTCGCCCTTGATATATTGCCGCCACAGATGCAAGTAATGTCCGCATCGGCATATGAATTGGCGACAGCTTTGAAAAATTTGCCTGATCCGGGTAACCAAAATGAGACATCGCTCTTTCCGCCGCCGAACATAAAAATATGGCGAGAGCTTCTAGAAACAGAAACATCAAAAATAGGCAGCCTTATCGATGAAAAATAATTTAAAAGTTGCCTTGATTGGATGTGGTCGAATCTCTGGTCATCATTGCCGCTCGATTGCTGCCGTTGACGGTATATCTCTTGCGGCAGTGTGCGATCTTGAAATTGAAAAAGCCAAAGCTTATGGCGCTGAGTTTGGCGTTCCGGCATTTCGCGATTACCGTGAAATGTTTCACGATGTCCCGGGCATCGATATTGCGGCTGTTGTCACTCCTTCAGGTATGCACCTTGAACACACAATCGAGGTTATTGAAGATTTTGGCGTACATGCCATCGTTGAAAAACCGACATTTATGAAGCCAAGCCATCTCAACGTTGCATTTGATCACGCGGCCGCGGCGGGACAACGAATATTTCCCGTCTTTCAAAACAGATATAACAAGGCGGTAACACGTGTTCGGGATGCGATCAAAAATGGTGAACTCGGAGAGATCCGAACCGTTTCCGTCCGCTTAAGATGGTGCCGGTCACAACGCTACTATGATCTGGCACCATGGCGCGGCACATTTTCCCATGATGGTGGCGCACTAACCAATCAGACTATTCATCATGTCGACCTTTTGCGTCATCTTGGTGGCGAGGTAAGCGCCGTTAACGCAACGATGCGCACGCTTGGCGCAAACATAGAAGTCGAAGATACAACTGTCGCGACCCTGGCGTATGCAAATGGTGCGGTTGGTGCTTTGGAATCGACAACCGCTGCGAGGCCCGATGACTATGAGGCATCAATCTCGTTCGTCTGCAGCGAAGGTCTCGCACAGATTGGTGGGGTTGCTGTAAACGAACTTCAGGTATTTACGCCCAATCCTGACGCGTGTGCTGCTAACAGTGAAGATTTCAAGGCATTCAAAGGGAACGGAGCCGTATATGGGTTTGGTCATACCACAATGTACCGTGATATCGTTGCTGACCTTCAGGGTGGCTCGCCATACCCTGTTGACCGGGAAGATTGTTTGAATACGCTAAAGCTCTTACACGCATTTTATCGTTCTGACGAAGCCGGTAGTTGGATTGACGTCTCTGATGATGCCGAGTCCGAGCGTCTCGGGAAACCCGATGAACAAATTTCTACTCTTTACCGGACGCCGCGCTAGAAGACGTGTCCCATCGTTCAATTCACTTGAGTAATTTTTAAATCATGGTTCCATTGTACATTCATGTCGGCTTTGCAAAGACCGGAACGACCTGGTTGCAGTCGCGCGTTTTTTCCAAGAATCCGCACATTAATTACAGGCCCTCAAGAGGCCATATCACAAACCTGCTCATTCCAACTCACCCTCTGTCGGACATTGTTGAGAAGGTCAATTTAATACGGGAACAAGCATCGTCACCACTACTGTTTTCCCATGAGAGCTTGGTCGGACACTTCTTTGCTCCGGAGCAGGATCGTCCGGACATTCTTGATACAGCGGACGTCGCAAAAAGGATTCATGAAGCGTTTCCCGACGCGCGCATAATAATGACCATTCGCGAACAAGGAGATATGATCGAATCAATGTATCGACACTATATCTTCGGCGGCGGCTCAAAAGACCCCGCTCGCGCAATCAAGGATGACCTTCTCGTCGATCCTTACCTTCATTATCATAATGCCATTAATTCTTACGAGGGCCTTTTTGGTGTTGAGAATACTTGGGTTGGTCTTTTTGAGACGCTTAACGATGCGCCAAAATTATTTTTAGAATCGCTTTGGTCATTTATGAACGTTACGCCTCTTAAGTTGGACGCTGAAATATTTACAAAGCGCGATAACGTCGGCTTATCATCGAAAATGATGACCGTTATCCGCCTTTACAATCGCAGCATTAGAAAGCTCACCCTGCAAAACCCTTCTCTAATTGGCTTTGCACATCGAAACTTCAAACGCATGGACAAAGTCCTTGGCGGGCGTTCTGAACATACCCCGTGGGCAACTAAAGGCGCTTTTGATCTCAACGGTTTCGCCGAAGGAAATCGTCTGCTCAATGAAAGTCGCCAATTGAATATGGAAAAATACGGGTACTCGTTGTGACAGATACTCAGCTTAAGGTCGGCATTGCGGGATACGGGATCGTGGGCAAGCGTCGCCGCGACATCATTGATGCGCGGGATGACATGCAGGTTGTAGCTGTCTGTGATCAGACGCTTGATGGCACTGGCACCTTCGATGATGGTGTTCGGTTTTATGATGTTTATACGGACCTTCTGGGCGAGTCGCTGGATATTCTGTTTGTCGCCATGTCCAATGATATGGCTGCGACCGTCACAATTGCAGGGCTCGAAAAGGGCTTACACGTTTTCTGCGAGAAACCGCCTGGCCGTGATGTTGCCGATATAAATGCCGTCGCAGAATGCTACCAAAACCATCAAAATCGAGTGCTCAAGTACGGCTTTAATCATCGCTATCATGATTCAGTTCAAGATGCGCTTGCCATTATTCGCTCAGGTGAATTGGGCGATGTCATAAATCTTCGAGGCGTTTACGGAAAATCTCAACTCATTACGTTCGATCAAACGTCATGGCGCACTGAGCGCGCCTTAGCCGGTGGTGGAGTTCTGCTCGACCAAGGCATCCATATGGTTGATCTACTTCGTCTTTTCTCTGGTGAATTCACCCAGGTCCACAGTTTTGTTGAAAACAGCGTTTGGGGTCATGATGTTGAAGACAATGCATACGCATTGATGCGGACGGCCGATGGAAAGGTCGCCATGTTGCATTCTTCGGCGTCTTCATGGCGACATCGGTTCCACCTAGATATCACATTGAGCAATGGCTCTTTGGTCTTATCCGGTATCCTCTCCGGATCAAAAAGTTATGGCGAAGAAACCCTGACCGTTATTCGTCGCGACAAAGACAATATGGGGGTTCCGCAGGAGGAGACGACGCGCTATAACACCGATCCATCGTGGGCGCTTGAAGTCGCTGAGTTTGCAGATGCGATCCACAAGAATGTGCCAATAAGCAATGGCTCAGTCGAAGATGCGTTGAAAACCATGCAATTGGTGTATCGCATCTATTGTGCTGATACGACATGGACAGATAAATGGGCCCTTGGGGCCGAGGACGTATAATGGCTGTGCGCCAAACAGACAGGGCCTTCGGGTACACATTTGCGGTTGTCTTCACCATCATTGGTGCCGTCATTTGGTGGATAACGGAAACTGCCAGCTTATGGCCGTTTATCGTCGCGGGCTGTTTTGCTGGAACAGCGCTTGTAGTTCCAGGCTTATTGCTGCCCCTCAATCGATTTTGGACCTTATTTGGTGGCAAATTTGGTGCCATAAATAACACGTTGATCCTGGCCTTATTTTACATATTGTTTGTCGTACCTTTCGGCCTTGTCATGCATATTTTTGGCCGCGATCCATTGAAGCGGAAAACGAAAGCAAACGAAGAAACTTACTGGTCAACGCCGCCTCGCCAGCTCGACCAGACAACATTTAAAGATATGTATTGAACGTGAGCATTGAATGATTTCCTTAATTAAAGAGCTTTTCCGTTTCATGCGGGCCTATAAGAAATTCTGGATGGCACCATTGATCTTTGGATTGCTTGCGCTTGGTATTCTATTGGTGGCTGCACAAAGTTCGGCCATTACACCATTCATTTACGCGATCTTCTAAGCGATGATTATTCTCGGCCTTTCCGCTTTTTATCACGACAGTGCTGCCGCCATCATTCGGGACGGCGAGATCATCGCTGCTGCCCAGGAAGAGCGGTTCACACGTAAAAAGAATGATGCCGACCTTCCAATTAACGCGGCAAAGTTTTGTCTCGACGCCGCCAACGTTAATTTTGATGAGATTGACTACATCGCCTTTTACGATAAACCCCTGCTAACCTTTGATCGCTTGCTCGAGACCTACCTGACCTATGCGCCAAAGGGCTTTAAATCGTTCGCAAAAGCGATCCCGGTCTGGGTCAAAGAAAAGCTATTACAAAAGAAACTGATTATCGATGGTCTAAACGGTCTGGGCCTCGGAATCATCACCGAAGACGATATATTGTTTGGGTACCATCATCACTCTCATGCGGCGGCTGCCTATTATCCGTCTCCGTTTGATCATGCTGCGATCGTCATTATGGATGGCGTTGGCGAATGGGCGACAACGTCCATTGGTGTTGGTGAAGGTCGCGATATCCGCCTTGAGCGCGAAGTAAGGTTTCCGCATTCGCTTGGCATGCTTTATTCGGCGTTCACATTTTATCTCGGCTTCAAAGTAAACGATGGCGAATACAAAGTGATGGGCCTGGCACCCTACGGCGAGCCGAAATATGCCGATATCATTCGTGAACAACTTCTCGACACAAAACCCGACGGGTCATTTCGCCTAAAAATGGATTACTTTAATTATACCACCGGGCTGACAATGACGAACGAGAAGTTCGCGGACTTGTTTGGGCAGCCGCGCCGGGAAACCGCTGATCCATTGACACAATTCCATATGGATATCGCACGCTCTGTTCAGGTGGTTATGGAAGACCTGGTGTTGGGCGTTTGTCACGAATCGCATCGACTGACAGGCGCGAAAAACCTTTGCCTCGCTGGAGGCGTTGCCCTGAACTGCGTTGCAAACGGCCGCATCCTGAGGGAAGGCCCGTTTGATCATATCTGGATACAGCCTGCATCTGGAGATGCGGGCTCCGCACTCGGCGTTGCCTTGGCCGTTGAGAATACAATGAGTGAAGGCACAGCCCGCACGCCGACACGCGTGAATGGGCAAGACGCGATGCAGGGCAGTTATCTGGGTCCCGATTATACCGAAGATCAAATTCGAGTTGCGCTGGACGCCGCGGGCGCTACCTACACCTTGGTTGATGACGCCCGCTTGTTTGTGGATGTCGCAGATACCCTTGCCAAAGACCAGGTTGTTGGCTGGTTCCAGGGTAAGATGGAGTTTGGCCCACGCGCGCTTGGCAATCGTTCTATTCTTGGCAACCCTGCGTCTTCAGCAATGCAGAAAACGCTTAATTTAAAAATTAAATATCGCGAGAGCTTCCGGCCTTTTGCGCCGGCTGTGCTGCGCGAAGATGTTGCCGAACATTTTGAGTTAGACGGTGACAGCCCTTATATGCTGATCGTCGCTCCCGTTCGTGAGAACCATCACACCCCACTCAATGCGGATGATAAAAACCGCACCGGCCTTGATCGTCTGGACGTTGTCCGCTCGACACTTCCCGCAATTACGCACGTCGATTACTCCGCGCGTATCCAAACAGTCACACCAGAATCAAATCAACGATTCTATGATCTTATTAAAACATTCAAGAAACGAACCGGGACCGGGATGCTGGTGAACACAAGTTTCAACGTCCGCGACGAGCCCGTCGTATGCTCTCCGCTCGATGCGTATCGGTGCTTTATGGCAACCGAGATGGATATGCTTGCTATTGGAAACTTCATTTTGAAGAAGCCAGATCAATGACCACAACTGCTTTCATGCCCCTATTTTCTGATCGCGTTTTGGCGAACCTCAAAGCGCCCGGTGCATCCAATGATTCGAATTTGGTTGTTGAGGGCGACACCATACGATGCGATGAAACAGGTGAAACATTTCCTGTCATCAATGGCATTCCGTCACTCTTCGCGCCGAGCCCGGGTGAGGGCATCGAAGTGACCGAACGCGTACGGTCTTTCTATGAAGAGAATCCATTTCCAAGCTATGAAGGCTTGGAGGAGTTTGGCGAGTTGGTCAGTAAAGGTCACGCCAATCCGTTTTCAAAATCGCTCCTGGATGCCATCGGATATAATAAAACGATCCTTGAGTGTGGGTGTGGCACAGGTCAGCTATCGCATTATCTCCAACTCAATAATAACGCTGTGCTCGGGATTGATATGTCGCTTGCCAGCCTCGGCCTTGCCATTCAGCACAAGCAGCGAAACGATTTGAAACGTGTTTCTTTTGCACAGATGAATATCTTTAACCTCGCCATCAAAGAAAATAGCTTCGATGTGGTGATTTCTCATGGTGTCCTGCATCACACGTTCGATGCCCGGCGCGCATTCGGACAAATCGTCAGTATGCTCAAGCCTGGCGGCATTGTTCTGGTTGGCCTTTATAACCGTCCTGCGCGCTTGCCCACCTTGATCCGCTCTAAATTGATTGGCTTGTTTGGCCCAAACATCGATTTCGTTGTACGCAATCGAATTCGCGATAAGAAGAAAGCGGAAATCTGGATTGCCGATCAATATTATAACCCGCACGAGACATGGCACTCGATCGATGAAGTCATGGAATGGTTCAATGAAAATGGAATTTCATATTTAAACTGTTCTCCTGCGATCCTCGGCACAGACGGTGAAGAGGCCCCTGATATGTTTGTGGAAACGTCTCCTGGCACACGCTATCAACGTGAAATTACTCAGTTGTCCTGGCTAGGCACGATTGCCCGTGAAGGCGCATTGTTTGATGTCATCGGCAAGAAAAAGGCCGCCAATGTCTGACGTTAAAGTATCCCTAAAAGGACGTATTATCGCGCTACTTCTTGGCTGTGTCTTCCTTGTCGCTATTTCAGAGATTGTTGTACGAAGTGTTTGCCCATCCTGGAGCGAGTTTTATGCAGGCCAATATATGGTCACCGAAGCTGTGCCTGATCATGGCATCGTCGCCGTTGGTAAAGCTGGTTTCGATGGGCATTTTGCACAAAACAACGGGGACTTTCGTGCGCATATAAAGATCAACGACTTTGGACTACGCAATCAAGAGCCCGTCGATACCGCAAATCAACGTGTCTGGATCCTTGGTGACTCCATGGCTTTTGGTTGGGGCGTTGAAGTAAATGAAATGTACTCATCCGTAATCGGCGAGCTTATTGAAACACCAACCTATAATGTTGCCAGCCCTGGAACCAATGTCTGCGGCTATCAAGCGCTCGCGGCACGCATGCCGGACACGGTAAAACCTGCTGCAATTGTTGTCGGCCTGATTATTGAAAATGATCTGGTGAATTACGATTGTCTCGCAACGGCAAAAGCAACCGCGACGGCAGATCGGGTGAATGCCAAAAGCGCTTTTAACGTGGCCACCATTAAACAAATGCTGACCGAACATTCTGCGCTATATAACTTTTTCGCCGTTAGCCTGAAACGCGTCAACATAATGCGTGAAGCTTTGATCTGGCTGGGGGCGGTCGAGAAGAGTCACGCCTATCGCAATCCACTAGAAGGCAAAGATGTAGACCAGATCGCAACAGCAACAGCCCATGAGCTGAACCGCCTTCGAAGCATGTTTGATGCAGACACAAAATTCGTTGTGCTGATCGCTCCTGCAAGATTTGAAATTGTAAACGCCGATAAAGCGTATGCAAACGCACGCATTAAGATCAAGGATGCGCTCACCAAATTGGATATTCCGTTTGTTGACCCCTTGGCACGGTTCCAGGAGTTAGGATTCGAAGCGACCCATTTCATTCATGATGGACATTGGTCGGCAACTGGCCATCGTCTGGCCGCTGAAGAAACGGCAACATGGCTTCGAGCACACCTTACCCAATAAATATTTAAATGGAAAAATAGATGAAGACGATTGGCATTGTCCCCGCACGCATGGCTGCAAGCCGCTTCCCCGGAAAGCCATTACATCCAATCGCCGGACGCGCAATGCTCGAGCATTGTTATCTCCGCGCGAAGATGTATGCGAATTGGGATGTACTCGCCGTTGCAACGTGTGACGAAGAAATTCGCGCCTTTTGTGAGGAACATGGCTTTCCTGTCATCATGACCGCTGACACTCATACTCGCGCACTCGACCGCGTTGCAGAAGCCGCGACGAAATGCGGTGTCGATGTGGCTGAAAATGATATCGTTATTTGTGTTCAGGGTGATGAGCCATTGCTTGGACCTGACGTCATTGAAGCCGTTATGGCACCGTTCGATGATAATTCTGTCGATGGCACGATGTTGGCGGTTCCCATCCATGATGAAGAAACCTTCAATAATCCAGACATGGTTAAGCTTGTCCATGACCTCAAAGGGAATGTTTTGTATACATCACGAAGCCCAATTCCATATATGAAAACGTTCAGCAAAGATGCCGGAGCAAAACGTGTTGGGGGTGTTTTCGGATTTCGCTGGCATTTCCTCAAGTGGTTTACCGAGCAGCCTGAATCTCCTTTGGAGCAAGCTGAAGCCTGCGACTCAAATCGCATATGTGATAATGGGTTTTTTCAGCGCATCGCGCCGATGACGTTCAGGCCTTATCAATCTGTCGATGCGCCCGAAGATGTTGCCCGTGTTGAGGCCGCCTTGAACGATGATCCACTCTGGGGAAAATACTAATGATCGACGCTATTTTGTTCGACCTGGACGGCACTCTTATTGACAGCGCGCCAGGCGTTGCCTGGTCACTGAACAAGGCGCTCGCAGAAGAAGGCCGAGCCGCTCTAAGTGTTGACCGCATTAAAGATTTAGTCGGCAAGGGCGCCGTAAATCTTGTTGCTGATGCGCTTAAAGATACCGGTGGAATGGAAAGTGATGCGCAACGCGATAAAGTCAAAGACGCCTTTTTGCAGATTTATAGCGAGAACCCGGTTCAGGATACTATCATCTTTCCAGGCGTCATAGACGTCTTGGACGAGCTTCACGCCAAAGAAATACCCATTGCACTTTGCACCAATAAACCCAGAAAAACGACAATGCCGGTCTTGGATATATTTGGCATGACAAAGTATTTTCCGATCATTGTCTGTGGTGACGACGTCCCCAACAGCAAACCTGACGGTCGGCATTTACTTGATACATTGGCCGCCATGGATATGTTCGACGCCACGGCAATAATGGTTGGCGATAGTGAAAACGATATTCTGGCAGCACACGATGCCAAGATGGCGTCTATTTGCGTTAGCTTTGGCTACTGCCATATGCCTTACGATGAGTTGAAACCAACCATCTTGATCAATCATTTTTCTGAATTTCCTGCCGCCCTCGCAACACTTCATGAGCAAGCATCCGCAGATAAATGACCAAAGTTACTGTTTTATCTCGATCTTTTTCACGCCATCCAGTTCTTCGAGCTGAATTGCTAGCACGCTATCCAGATGCATCGTTCAATGACGCTGGTGTGAGCTTAAGCGGCGAAGAACTTATCAAAGCGCTGCGCGGTCATCAAAAAGCGATCATTGCCCTCGAGCCAATATCTGCCGAAGTGTTAGACGCCGTGCCTGAGCTCCGTGTCATTGCAAAATATGGCGTAGGGTTTGATAAGATCGACCTCGCTGCACTGATTACGCGCGATGTTTCTTTGGGCTGGGCGGGTGGTGTTAACCGTCGGTCTGTGGCTGAGCTTGTCATTGGCTTTGCCATTTCCATGTTACGCAAACTACCTGAGGCGAATGATGCTGTCTGCAATGATAATTGGCACCAGGTCGTTGGGCGCCAACTTTCAGATTGCACCATTGGCATAATTGGATGCGGCCATGTTGGCCAAGATTTAGGTCGAATCTTGCGCGCAGGGTTTGATTGCAGAGTCCTTGCTCATGATATCCAGGATCATCCTACATATTACACAGAGACCGGCGTTATGCCTTCGTCACTTGATGCGCTGTTGCGCGAAGCTGACGTGATTTCTGTTCACCTTCCTCATGATACATCGACAGCAAATATTCTGGACGCCACACACCTTAGTATGATTAAGGCCTCTGCGATCCTAATCAATACAGCGCGTGGCGGTCTTGTGGACGAAATGGCGATAAAGAAAATGTTAAAAGCTGGTACACTCGCTGGAGCAGCATTCGATGTGTTCGCATGCGAGCCTCCTGAAGATCAGGAATTACTCGATCTGCCAAACTTTTTTGCAACACCTCACGTTGGGGGAAGCACGCAGGAATCCATTCTTGCTATGGGACGAGCCGCTATTGATGGCTTAGATGATTATCGTGTCCCTAAGAAAGGCATTTTTCCACCAGGCCTTTAATAAACCATTGGCAAGAAAAGCTTTTTAGCTTTTTTAGCTTTTTGGCTTATTCGCCGTTATAAACCATGACCACCCTATATGTCGGCCGAGCCAGTATTCAAGCGGAGATTGATACGGCCAAGGCTCACCATAGACCAACACACCGCCCGGATGCGTCCCATATTTTTTAATCTGATACTTTCGATAGAGTTTTCCAATTTTTGGAATTAGATAAAAATAGAACTCAGCTTTGCGAAAATTTGGATCTTCAAATCTTGCAAACAACTTGCGTAATCCGGCCGCCGTATAGCATCGCGTAATCGGGTTTTGAACCGTCTGCTGATCGCGCCCACCCCATTCGGTCGCCTTGCCCAGCCAGTTCTTATCGCCAAACGCACGCCCCATTATCAACCCAATACAGAGATACATATTGATCCAATAATGCCACGAGTTTTTACAATAGAGCATAATCACGGCACGGCCGCCGGGCTTCAGTACGCGCCACACTTCGGCAATCGAGGCTTCGGTATCCGGGGTGTGATGCAGAACGCCGTTCGAATACACGATATCGAATGTGCTATCCGCAAACGGAAGATCTTCCGCATCACCCTGGAGGGCACCACAACCAGCTGCCATATCGCCCATCAAGTTGTATTTTGCCTGGGTCGCACGCGCCCGCTCCACTGTGATATCGATGCTCGTCACATTGGCACCATGTTTCGCAAACAACGCCGAATGGCCACCTGCGCCGGGCCCAATTTCCAAAACTGCCTTTCCCGACAATTCACCCAATGGCATATCGGCCACCGCCATATGTCTACGCAGACGAAACATGTCTTCCAGATCATCCAGCGCTTTCAACAAATCTTCACGACTAATGGCGCTATCGACGTGATCGTAAAGCGACTTATAGAGAGAACCCCAAAAGGCTCGAACATCCGATTTTGTGTCGACCGCTTCGGTCATAAATTAGCCTCCGAGATTAAGGCATAGATAAAGGATGATTTCCCATCTCAAAAGGAAAATCGGACAGGTCGCTTCAGATTCTGTGTTACGGAAATGGCTTATTGGGCGCGTGCTTCTGCAACAAAAAGGCCCAATGGCATTTACACCCCATCAGCCGCCATACGTAAATTATCTTCTTCCGCTTGGTCTCGAAGCACCTGAGTGGGATATTCCATCTTCAGGACTTGCCGCAGATATCCCCAAGCGGCCGATGTCGCTCGAGCTTCTGGGCATATCCGTTTCTATTGATCCAGAATATCCTGAAGCCTTCTTCGATGTCTCTACTGGCGATATTGAGGTCGAACTGGCACAACACAGGTTTGCCTGGATTCCGCTGACATCAACACTGGATCCAACGTGGCTTAACGCCTTGTGGCAGGCATGGCGGGCACGTTACATGGATACAGAGGGCTGGGCCTGGCACCCTTACACAGCCGCTGAGCGCGCCGTAAACCTGCTTGATGCGGTTCGTCGATGTGGCATGCCAGGTGACATCCGTATTTTTGCCGAAGATCTCGCACGCCACGCGCCAAAAATTGCTCACCAGTTAGAATTCTTCGGCGATCACGATACTTCCAATCATTTGGCAAACAACGGCCGGGGGCTGTATCGGCTTGGATGTGCGCTCCGTATGCCTCGCGCGCAGGAGCTTGGTTTTAAAATTTTATGCCATGAAGCAGAACGCATTATTCTTGAGGGCAGCTCTCTTCGAGAAGGCTCTACCCATTATCATATGCTTTATGTTCGAAATTACCTTGATGTCTGGTTGGCTGCCCACCGCCATGGGCACACTCAGGAAGCGGCGAGACTGAGAGACATTGCAAAGCGATTACTTACCGTGGCTAAAAGCATCGTCCTGCCGGGAGGATTGCCGTTGATAGGTGATATTTCTCCTGATTGCCCGCCTGCATATCTTGAAGGCATCGAAATAGGCACTTGTCCATGGACCCAGACACTGAGCCATGACGAACAAGGGCTCGTTCAGACATTGGCGGCAGAAACGCGGCCTGTAGCATCTGAACACCTGCAGCGTGATGGCTGGGTGCGCGCCGATTTTGGTCGCTGGTCCATACTCGCACCCGCAACGCCAAATGGATGGCCTTTTATGCCAGGTCACGCGCATCAGGATATCAGTAGCGCCGAAATTCATATAAATGGACAGCCGTTGTTTGTTGATCCGGGACGCGGCGCATACGGCGAGACAGGCGAAGCCGCCCAATATAAATCAGCCGCTGTGCATGGCGGTCTCAGGGTAGACCAACAAGACCCGTATCCAGCGAACAAACCCTACTATAATGACGTGTTTCGCCAAGCTGTCGCAGGGCTTGCTTCGTCAGAAATATCTTCCAAAAGCGTTACAGTGACGCATGGCGGGTACCAGCGTCTGGGCATTGAAACCACCAGACGAACATGGACATTCAAGAATGACGTTTTATCCATCACGGATACTGTTCAAGGGCATGGACATCATGCTTTGGAACGGGCATTGGTGACGCCACACGATGTAAAAACCAAAGGTGATAAAGTCATTATCAACAATACATTTATTGTGACCGCTTCGGACGCCCGCCCAAGCATAACGCCCATTAAGATTTGGCATGCTTATGGGTGTAGTACGCATGGATCGCGCATTGTCTTTGAACATTCTGTGTCGCAATCGTGGACTGGCATGATTACTGTAGAGGTCATGCGCTGATGTGCGGGATTGCTGGAATGTTTGTGCCTCGAGATTCCAACGTGCCAGAGGTTGCGCTCACAGCCATGGCTGATGCCATGATTCACCGTGGGCCTGATGGTGAAGGGCATTGGATTCGAAATGATATGCGCTATCAGACAATTTTCAGGCGCCTTGCCATTATTGATTTGAAAACTGGAGACCAGCCGCTTGCCAGCGCAAATGGCAAGGTCATTTTGAGCGGCAACGGAGAAATTTATAATTACCTGGAGCTTCGCGCACGGTTTTCAGGTTATCGCTATAAATCCCGGGGAGATATGGAAACCGTGCACGCTGCCCGTGAAGCACTTGGAGATGATTATCCTGGTGCCTTGAATGGCATGTATGCACTCGCGCTCTATGATGATGCCAAACATTCCCTGGAGCTCCTCAGAGACCGGGCAGGTGTGAAGCCGATTTACTGGGCTGAACTTGACGGTGGCGGGATCGTATACGCATCAGAAATAAAGGCCATCTTTGCTTCGGGCTTAATCTATCCAGAAATCAATGAACACGTTATATCCGCCTATCTGGCACACGGATATGTTCCAGGGCCTGATACCTTGTTTAAGCGTGTTAAAAAGCTACAGCCCGGCCATCGGCTCAGTATTGATGCAACAGGCAAAATCAACATCAAGGCCTATTGGCGTCCGCAACCTGGCGATCATGGACCAGCGCGTGGTGACGTTGCCGAGCATTTACTGAGCCTGCTACGTGACAGCGTTCGTCTGCAACTTCGAAGCGACGTCACGATTGGCACATTATTATCCGGCGGTCTGGACTCCGGGCTTCTTGTCGCGCTTGCTGCGGAACAAACATCCCATCCGCTTAAAACATTTACGGTGCGATTTGATGGTGGTGTCGATGAGACCCCACTCGCGGGCGCAGTCGCACAACGTTACGGGACAGATCATAATGTCATTGATGTAAATGCAGGGGATGCCATCGATCATTTATGGACGATGACCTGGCATCTTGAAGAACCTATTAACGATGCAGCGCTCCTCCCAAACTTCCTTATCGAGCGCGCACTCGGCGAGCACGTGACCGTTGCCCTTAACGGTACAGGTGGCGATGAATTGTTTGCCGGATACGGACGATACTTTCAGATTCCGATCGAGCAGGCATATCTAAAAGTCCCTGCTTGGTTACGTGACATGATTGAAAAAATCATCGGCCCTGTATCGCCGATGCGCGCATGGCAACTTGCGCGCGCAGGCCTATTCGACACAGACCGTGGAGAATATATTCATGCCCACAGCACGCATTTTCCAGATCCGATGCGTTCACTTATCGGAAACAACAGTGAAACGACCACACCTGCACAATCCCGAGTAACCCATGATTTTCTAAAGGCCTTCCCGAATGCTGATCTGCAAACGGCTGGATTGGCAGGGGATATTGGAACTTACTTGAATGAAGACTTGTTGACCCTCCTGGATCGCACGAGCATGGCCGCAAGCGTAGAAGGGCGCGTCCCCTTCCTTGATCACCGATTGATCGAAGCGGCACTCTCTATCTCGTCACAAGAACGAACGCCCGGAAATCAAGCAAAGGCTCTTGAACGGGAAATGGCTAAAGGGCTCTTACCCGAAAGTGTTATTCATGCACCAAAGCGCGGTTTTGTTTCTCCCGTTCCCCGGTGGGTGCGCGGTGACTTTGGCCAATGTGCGGAACGTATTTTAACGTCGAAAGACGCGCTGGACCGCGGCTGGTGGACCGCCGAGGGTGTTCGGCAGCTTTTGCATGATCCTGACCGGCACGGTTACAGAGTCTATACCCTGCTCGCATTAGAATTATCTGTACGTATGTTTACGGGTGCGCCCATTCCATCCTCGCCACCAGCCGCTAACCTAAGGGATATTGCCGATGCCGCGTGATGCTGCGCCCGTCAGCGTAATTATCCCAGCCTTCAATGCAGCAAAGTCTATTGAGCGGGCGCTTCGTAGTGTCGCTCTGCAAACCCTGCCACCCTCAGAGGTTATCGTTGTCGACGATGGGTCAAGCGATGATACGACTGCGGTGGCGAAGGCGATGCAGGACGAGTTTCATGAGACCCAGTTTGTCGTGATTTCGCAACCGAACAAGGGTGCCGGTGCCGCACGTAATCGTGCCGTTGAAGCAGCTACAGAGCTATATGTCGCATTTCTTGATGCCGATGATGAATGGCTCCCCAACAAACTTGAACGCTCCATGGATGTGCTGGCGTCCAAAAATTATACGCTTGTTGCACATGATTATATGGATGTAACGCCGAGTGGAGAGATCCATGTTGACTGTGCTCAGCGTTTTAATGAGGGACCTGATCCTTATACGTCACTGTATCTTAAAGGGTACATCCCAAGCATCTCGGTGGTTGCCCGCAAAGAGGCCGTCCTGGCGGCAGGGGGTTTCGATGAAACGCTGCGCAATGCGCAAGATTTTGATTTGTGGTTAAATATTTTGGCCGACCCGATAACCACATTCACCGTATTTGGAGAGCCTCTTGCCCGCTATTACTATACGCCTGGCGGTATCATGAGCCATACAGAACGTCGAATTACGTGTTGTGTTCAAATTGCATATCGGTATTTTCCTGCGCTGCGTGCACGACATGAGAACGCTGTTTCTATCCTCATCCGGCGATTGGTTAACGTCTATTGCGAAGCGCTTGCCGTCTATCTTGGGTCCGGGAAATACGTCCGCGCAACGGCGATGCCATTCCGTTTAGCTAACGCAGCCATTAAGGCAGGCCTTAATCCTGAGCCCACATCTAATCACAATGGGACGATCCCTTTCGTTGTTTATTCTGTCTGGGTTATCGCAATCCTTGGGCTTTATCTTAGCCAATTTCAGCATCTAATTGACCCCTTGATGAACGTCCTTAGAAAAGCGGTTGGTCTCGAATGATCGCATTGCTGGCATTCGCTTTGCTCGCAGGTGGCGCGCTTGGTGCTGGGTCATTGGCTATGCATGTGTCCGGCATTCGCAGAACACTCTCGCTTGGTGAAGACATTGTAATCTCCCTGACCTTAGGCGCCGGTCTTATCGGTTGGCTTATGTTCTTTCCGGGTGTGATGGGATACTTATCCCCACCTGTAATCACCGCAATAATTGCCGTATCATGCCTTGGCATTATTCCATTCTGGCACCGTTTCATCAAAAATAAAGAAACCGTCCCGAAATCACCCTTTGATTTCACTGAGAAAATATTAGTCGGCGGTTTGGCCATCGTTATCATTTTCGATCTGCTTGAGGCCTACGCACCTCAGGCCGATGCTGATACAATGGCATATCATTTTGCAACACCTTCGCTGTTTCTACGTAACGGCGCAATTGAGTTTATTCCGCGCGCCATTGATGGTGCTGTCCCACTTTTACAGCAAATGGGATATGCCGCCGCATTATCTCTTGGTGGTGAGTTCACCACAAATTTGTGGCTCGCCTTAACGGGTTGGACCGTCGGTGCAATGACGTTCATCGTGACATCACGTTTGGTTTCCAGGACATGGGCGCTTGTCGCAACTTTACTCGTCATGACGACCCCCGCAATTGTCTATGGTGCTGGCACCGGTCAAGTTGAAGCGCGCACAGCTGCATATGTTATCGTCGCCGCCTTTGCTACCTATTCTGCCTACAAAGAAGACCATCTTGGGTACGTATGGATCACGGCGATTGCGACAGGATTATTCTTTGGTACAAAGTATACGGGACTATTACTCGGTTTTGCCTGTGGCGTTATCTTTTTGCTTCAAGATAGACGTCACATTAAACGCGCCGCCGTATTTTCGATTGTCGCACTTGTTTTTGGCGCCCAGTGGTACGCATTTAATTTTTATCATTCAGGCGATCCCATCTTTCCGCTTTTATGGGGTATCGTCGAATATCCTGCACATTTTCCCTGGAATGATGCACAGAGCCATCGCATTCGTGAGCTATATGATCTTGCCGAAAGCCCTGCTCCAAAGAACGTCCTTTGGTTTTTTGCATATCCTTTTGTTGCGACATTGGATCCGTTGCCACAGTTTGAATCATTACGGACCGGTCTCGGTGTTACTTGGTTATTACTCTTGCCGTTTGCGATACTGGGTGTCTGGCATTTGGGGCGGCGTTTCTTTAGATCCTCAGCCGCGACATTCCTCGCGATTTGTCTGATATGCTACGGAATCTGGTTTTTCTTTGGCCCTTCTCAGCGTGTGCGCCACATGCTCCCTATCTATCCTCTATTACTTGTCGCATTGGCCAGCCTATCGCATCACGCGATACAACATTGGCGCACTCTTTCAATTCCCTGTGCCATAGCCTTAATTGCCTTGGCGTTGATACAAATAGGTGGGCAAACCGTATTTTCATTGAAATACATTGATTATGTTATATCAAAGAAATCTTCTTCGGCATTCCTAAGAGACAATATTGTCGGGTATGATGTCGTCCTTGCACTGAACACCTTGCTTGGCAAAAACGACCGTGTTCTGATTACAAGCAGGCAGTGGCTTTTTCGACTGGAGGTTCCTTATTTCTATGCTCATCCAGATTTACAGAGCGAGGTCATGCATCTTCCGAAAGACAATGATCCAGCTTTATTTTTGGCACAGCTAAATAATAAATCGATCACACACGTTGTTGCTTTACCGCCAAGTTTGGATAAACCCCAAAACGGTAGCCCTTTGCAAGAATTTTTGAAAACCCTGCATTCGAAGGCATGTGTTCGTATTGTTCATCAATTAGACACGCCTGCGTGGGGGTCAAGAACACTCAGGCAATCCACACAAGAAACACAAACTTTTTTAATCTACAAGATAACACCCGACACATGCGACCTACATTAATCTCCGCAACTAATTCTCTAAGCTTCCTACAAACAGCATGTGGATGTTGAGCATGACCGGAATCATCCTCATGGCGATCGGGGTTTCATTTTGTATTGTTATTTTTGGTATTCCAATTTTGCGCCATGCCTTGATTTCAAAAGGTGTTTACGACACGCCAAATGCACGGAGTTCTCATAGCCTCCCGACACCAAGAGGCGGCGGCATTGTCGTCATGACCTCAATAATAATAGGTATTGCGACGCTTTGGTGGGGAGATGTCGTTCTACCCAAAGGCCTTATCATCGCTTTGGCAATCTCGTGTGGGTTAGCCTTTATCTCATGGATGGACGATCTATGGAGTATCTCTGCTTTGGTGCGACTCATATGCCAGGCCATGGCTATCGGCGGCATTCTCTATTTAGACCCTGCACTTGCTATCGACACTCTCCCATTCCTTCCCGAATGGAGCGCCTTCCTTATCATCGCAGCGGCGTGGGTCTGGTGTGTGAATTTATATAATTTCATGGATGGCATTGACGGTATGACGAGCGTCGAGACTGTGAGTATTTGCGCAGGCCTGAGCTTACTCGCTTTAACGGGCATTCTTTCAGACGATATTCTTCCGCCTCTTGCCGTGGTCGGTGTTGCCGCCCTCGCATTTCTATACTGGAATTGGTCACCCGCAAAAATTTTTCTGGGCGACGTCGGCAGCATCCCCCTAGGCTTTCTTCTGGGCTGGTTCATCTTGAAAGCCATCAACGATGGGGCCTGGCTGGCTGCGTTAATTATTCCTGGATGCTACTTGGCAGACACAACGATAACGCTGGCAAGGCGAGCAATTCGTGGTGCGCCCGTTTGGCAGGCACACCGTGAGCATTTTTACCAAAAACCAATCACATATGGCATTGCTCACCAGCGTATTATGCTTCGTATCATACTCACTAATTTAGTTCTCATCATGACTGCCGTCTGGCTTGTTTCAATAAATGCCTGGCTTGGAATCGCCGTTGCAGTAATTACGATTTGCGCCTTGTTATGGAACCTTTCACAACTGCGCTCATGAATACCCAACCGCACTAATATTTGGATACAATTAAAGTCGAAAATGGCAAATTCCTTGACTAAACATCAGCAGCAAGATTGTCTACGGACATCATCTTTAAGGACAGAAAACTCATGAAAGTCGTGATACTTTGTGGTGGCCAAGGGACTCGTATTCGCGATGTTAGCGAAGATGTTCCAAAACCAATGATTCCAATCGGAAATCGCCCGATTCTATGGCATATCATGAAAAATTTCGCCACTTTCGACTATCAAGATTTCGTCTTATGCCTCGGTTATAAAGGCAGCACCATCAAAGATTTTTTTATAAATTATGATATGCTGACTCATGATTTCCAACTCACTCTTGGAAAGCCAGAATCGTTAAGCTTGATTGATCGTGCGGAAAAAGAGGCTTGGCATGTCACTTTAGCTGAGACCGGCCTTGAAGCCATGACAGGTGATCGTGTTCGCAAAATCAAAAAATATATAGGTACTGATGAACATTTCATACTGACTTACGGCGACGGGTTAAGTGATATTGATATTAATGCACTTGTCTCCTTTCATAAATCACATGGAAAGATTGCAACCGTCACTGGTGTTCGGCCTCCCGGCCGTTTTGGTGAACTTGAATCAGATAGCGATGGCCAGGTCATCGAGTTCAATGAAAAACCGCAAGCAACAGGAGGACGAATCTCGGGCGGTTATTTTGTATTCCGGCGTGAAATATTTGATTATCTACCTGATGAAGATGGACTTGTGCTCGAAGATAAACCCCTCAGAGCACTCTCTGCCGACAAACAACTCATGATCCATCGCCACGATGAATTTTGGCAATGTATGGACACTTATCGTGATTTCAAATTATTGAGTGGTTTATGGGATAGCGGTAAGGCCCCATGGAAAAATTGGTCATGAATTTACCTTTTGATCCGAGCGTATTTGCCGGCAAACGCGTATTGGTGACTGGCGACACTGGCTTTAAAGGGTCCTGGTTGTCTTTATGGTTAAATAGAATTGGTGCCGATGTTTGGGGCCTAGCTCTGCCAAATGAAGACGAGCGTTGCCATTTTTCATTGCTTGGGCTCGATAAAATTATCACACATCGCGATGGTGACGTTCGCGACCGCAGCGTCGTGCAATCAATATTTGATGATGCCAAACCTGAAATTGTATTTCATCTTGCCGCGCAGTCCCTTGTTAAAAAATCCTATGCTGATCCAAAACTTACGTTTGATACAAACGTAGGCGGATCCATTAATATTCTTGATGTTGCCCGGGACTGTTCTTCTCTGAAAGCTCTGACGTTTATTACGTCGGACAAATGCTACTTGAATAAAGAATGGTTGTGGGGTTATCGCGAAAATGATGAACTTGGTGGGCTTGACCCCTATAGCGCATCAAAGGCCGCTGCAGAAATCGTGTTTCGTGCCTATGCAGCATCGTTTATCGATGCACGCAATGACCTGGGCGCTGCAACAACACGAGCAGGCAACGTTATTGGTGGCGGCGATTGGGCGGCCGACCGAATTGTACCAGATTGCATCCGTGCACTTGAGGCCAAACAAGCTATTCGCATCAGGATGCCCCATGCTACGCGGCCTTGGCAGTATGTACTTGAACCTCTAAGTGGGTATTTGTGTCTTGCTGCAAAGCTACTCGAAGACCCAAAACAATATGGCGGAGCCTGGAACTTTGGCCCAGGGGATGACGCGGTACGAACAGTCCACGAGCTCACGAAGCAACTCATCAATGGCTGGGGAAGCGGCGAAATTATCTTAGATACACCTAAAGATCAACCCTACGAAGCAACCCTGTTACATTTGAATATTGATAAAGCGCGTATGAAACTAGGTTGGTCGCCAAAATGGCACGTCAATCGTTCTATCGAAGAATGCGCCATCTGGTATAAAGAGGTTCTCGGCGGTGCGAATGCACGAGATGTAAGTTTACGCCAGATTGACGCGTATATGAGTGACGAATGATTAACGGCGTTTCAGCACGGCCGCTTCGCACAATCCCTGATCCCCGTGGGTCAATAAGACACATGCTGCGCCGTGATTGGCCTGAATTTAATGAGATCGGTGAAGTTTACTTTTCATATGTTGAATCAGGTGCAATCAAAGCATGGCGAAAGCATACGCGCATGGTCATGCAGCTAGCGGTACCTGTCGGCGCTGTGACTGTTGTCCTTTATGATGCGCGTCCAACCAGCTCGACTTACAAAGAGCTCACAGAATACCACGTTGGCACAGATGATCATGCCAAATATATACTGCTGACAGTCCCCCCAGGAATCTGGAACGGCTTCAAAGGAATCTCACAAGCGTCTTCTTTAGTGGTTAATTGCGCATCCATTTTACATGATCCAGATGAAGCCGAAAGCGCGCCCATGGATAGTCTGAAAATTCCATACTCTTGGACCTGAAATCAAAATCAATAGCTCTCACAGGCGGCTTTGGTTATGTAGGAGGACGTATAGCGCGAGCTCTTATTGCTAGAGGGGCGAAAGTCAACATCTCAACACGTCGTTCAAATGATCAAATACCCGCGTGGGCTAAAGGCAATCAACACGTTCAATGGGGTTCTGACCTGTTAGAGCTCAGTATAAATGCGGATACAATTATCCATTTAGCCGCACCTAACGAAATTGTTGCGTCTAAAGCACCACAACAATGCATTGATGAAACTGTCGCATTAACAAATGCTGCTTTAAATGCTGCCGAAGCGGATAGTGTTCAGCGCTTTATTTACTTTTCAACAGTTCATGTCTATGGCGCGCCGCTCATAGGTCGGCTTAACGAAATGAGCCCTGTGAATCCTACACACCCCTATGCTGCTGCACATTACGAATCAGAGAGACTGGTTCAATCACGCTGCAATTCAGAGATGCAGACTCTGATTCTAAGACTTTCAAATAGCTTTGGAGCACCTGCTGATCAAAGCGTTGATCGCTGGTCTTTATTGGTGAATGACCTGTGCTTCAAAGCAGCAAGCACGCGGTGCATGACATTAAATACATCAGGTGCTCAGCTACGTGATTTTATTCCATTGACAGACGTCGTTGATGCAACACTTAATTTCATGACAGCTAATGATAATGGATGGCGCAACCAGATTGTTAATCTCACAGCTGGAGAAAGCATGACCGTCCGTCAAATGGCCGAAATGGTATACGCGCGCGCGTATCAAATCATCGGGCCTGACGTCATTTTGAAACTCCCAGACAACGGGCAAATAGAAGAGATTGATAGCTTATACATCGAGAACGATCTTTTGCACCAAACGGGATTTTCTCCAGCTTTAAAGTTTGAGCAGGAAATTGACTACCTCCTTGAATTTTGCCGCAACCTTTGAGACGGTCCATGAGCATAATCTGCATCTAGTTATCGTCTAGCATTGGCCCTGCCTATATGTTACGCATCCAGCTCAACCGTTGGCGGTGGCCGTTTCTTCTAACGTAGAAAGCGAAAACTAAGATGAATAATATACCTAAAACGCTAACCATCGTCATTCCGGCGTACAATGAAGCACAAACCATCTCCGAATGTATTCGGAGAGTTCAAGAAGCCCCAAAACGCGGCCTAGAATGGGACATTGTCGTATCCGATAATGTGTCTACAGATGGCACGCGGGAAATTTTGGAAGCCGTTGATGATCCAAAAATCACTGTTGTGCTTCGTGATACACATTCAGGAAAAGGCGCGAATCTGCGTTCGGCATTAGCCAAAGCCAAAGGGGATATTATCCTTTGGCAAGATGCAGATCTCGAATACAACCCAAAAGATTACGAAGACGTACTTGAGCCATTTTTCGAAACCGACGCTGATGTTGTATATGGATCACGCTTAACACGTGCAAAATATTGCAAAGTTTATGGCGCACCAAATTTCATTGCTAATATTATCCTGACTTGGACAGCAAATATTTTGTTTAATCGCATATTCACAGACATCGAAACTGCAATTAAAGCATTCCGGCGAGAAGCCATTATGTCTATTGAACTTGTTTCAAACGGGTTTGAGATTGAGCCAGAAGTTACTGCTAAAATCTGCAAAGCAGGCTTTAACGTTTATGAGGCACCTATCTCGCACGCAGCGCGCAGCTACGACGAAGGTAAGAAAGTACGTTGGTGGCACTTGTTCACCAGTATATGGAGTTTGATAAAGTGGCGCTTCGTCGGATGACCGTTGCCGGCGAAATGCCAGACCCTACTGCTTATGAGGGCCGGGAATTTGAAGCAGCCGCCAAACTAGATAATTACTATCAATGGATCACAGATTGTTTTCGCCCTTATCTGCGAGGGGACGGAACCGAAATTGGTGCTGGCGTTGGTAATTATTCTCAATACCTTTTACCATTTTTCGATACACTTGATCTTCTTGAACCATCAAGTTTACAGGCACCTACTCTCCAAGAAAAGTTTTCTGCAGATGAACGCGTAAGTATTTTCTCTGAGACGATCGATTCTTATGCAACATCGTGTACACCTAAATCACGAGACACGATTTGTATGATCAATGTGCTCGAGCATATTGAAGATGATGCCTCCGCTCTAAAGGTCTTGAACGGGCTCCTTAAAAAGAATGGGCATCTTTGTATATTCGTCCCTGCGCTATCTTTTCTCTACAGCAAGCTCGATGAAATATTTGGGCACCATCGACGATATAGCAAATCAGAACTTCAAAATGTAGTTGAACAAAGTGGTTTCAAAATTCTTGAACTTCGATATATGGACATGGCCGGAATTTTCGCCTGGGGCCTGATAAATACCATTGGTGGAAGCACATCATTAAACCCGCGGGCGACGCAGATTTATGATCGCTTTATCATCCCTCTTACAAAAGCTGTCGAAACAACTTTACCTGTGCCACTAGGTAAAAGCCTTATTCTTATCGCACAGAAAGATGATTAAGTGATTGATATCAATCGCATTAGAAATTTTATTTTTGGCCCAGGCGATAATAATGGTATCGGAGTGGGGCGTGTTTTTAGTATCGGCGGATTCGCCTTTCCGCTTGTTGCACTATGGAATCCTCGTGCCGTTGTTCCATTAGTCGCTTTATTATCTCTTTGGAGCGTTTTTAATCTTGTTCGCGCTAAGCAGCATCTGCCTCTGAAAAAGTTCGATATACTATCAATTATTAGTGTATCAGCTTTATTCGGCGCCGTAATTATTTCCAGTATACAAGCCCCCGATTCTAATGGTGCATTCATCACGTCCAGCAAAATTTTCGGAAATCTTATTGTTGCCATAGGACTCATTTTTGCAGCATCACATTTAACAGATCAGGAAACATTAAACGCCGCGAAATCTATCCTTATCGCAACTTGTATCGTTGCAGTGTTTTTCCTCACCGACATTCTATCTCAAGGTGCATTAAGTCTATTTTTTACAAATATGACTTACACACCCAAATACAAATTCTTTTGGTTTAAGAGCGCATCATCATCTTATGCGATATGTGCATTTATCGCTGCGTTTTATTTAGTACTTAGAAATAAGATATGGTGGGCATTGGCACTGCTAGGCGTGTCTATCTTAATTACAGTTGAGATAGGGAACCGGACCGCCGCAGGTGGGCTTTTCCTTGGAGTGTTAGTCGGCGGGATTTACCACTTGCTTGGACGTTGGCGGAAACAAGTTATATCAACAGTTATTATTGTTATCGTCGCATCCCCTTTATACTTATTTGAACTTGGCTTTTCTGCTGAACGTATCAGCAATTTTATTCACATAAGAACGTCATCAACTCTGTCTGTTGTTTATCGGATGCATACTTGGGAATTCGTTCTCAATCGTATCCAGGAAAAGCCTCTTCTCGGTTGGGGGGTGAGGGGTTCAAAGTTATTTGGTGAAGAGTCTTCTCTGATTATTTCTGATCCATTAATGGGGGAATTAGGCGAGGCCATACCCTTACACCCACACAATGGTGTGTTACAAATATGGCTTGAACTCGGTGCGTTCGGAGCATTCGCTCTGTTGATGGTCTTTCTGCGCGCAATTTATGTTATTGATAAGCGTTGCACGCATAGGAATACGCGAATATGGACTTTTGGCATCCTCACATTACTCGGTTGTTTTTTTACATTCAGCTACGGCGTTTTTTCCAGTGCATGGATAGCTATCTTAATATTCTCTTTCGCGATGACAACTGCACTGAGCTCAATTCAGTCAAATATAGCAACGGGCCATCGCGGGGGATCCTGACATGACAAAACAAAAGAGCATACAGCTTACCCACAAATGGCAAATGACCCTTGTATATTTTGGCCTTGTTTCTCTAGGACTATCACAGCCTATCTTTAATAATATTGAGTTGTTTCGCCGTGAGTTCCAGATGAATGCTATGGACGTGGTCGCAATAGTGATTATCTTTCAATACGCCATCACGGGCTTTCTTCTACTGATACGTAAAATTTTAAACCGAATATTTTTACAACAAGGTTTCGATTTCCTTATTGTCATCGGCGCTGTTATTTCATTCATCAGACAAGTTCAATTACACCACCTAAAAACGGAAGGAATGCCATCCAATGATAAAATCTTCCTTGTTGTGGGCTTGTTAGTTATCGCAATTATCGCTGTCGTTCTGTTTCGAAGATTTTTAATACTTGCAGCTGAATACGCGGGATGGATTTCTCCAATTTTTGGCATTGTTTTTGTTTACAACTTGATGAACCACCCATTGCCGCTCAATCGCGGTGGTGATGAAGATATGCCTACTACCGATAAACCGGCCGTATTGCTTGTTATAATGGATGAGTTTGCATTATCAATGATCTTGAATAAGGCGGGACAAATAAATGCGAACCGCTTTCCTAATTTTTCAAAAATGAAATCGCAGTCAATTTGGTACAAAAATGCTATTACCAATTATCCGACATCATCTTTTTCATTTCCGAGTTTTCTCACATCCAAAATCAATTTTAATTACAATCTCTCGATGGTAAATGACCTCGAAACACTACCACCGAACAATATATTTAAAGTGTTAAATCAAAATGGCTATAGCATCAAAATATATACCGACTATTTTGGCTGTGCTGGTCGAACTTTTTTTTGTGATAGCTATCTCAATGGCAGCGATCCTCAATTTTTCTTAAAAACATTTTTTAAATTCGTTGAAGAATTTGGTCCTGATTTTCTTGTGGATCGAATTTTTCCTAGCATTCACGGGGCACAATTAAAACATCAAACACAAGAACTCCTTGAAGCTGCCCGAAACCTTAAACCTGGCAATTTCCATATGCTGCATATGATGACAAGTCACGCTCCTTATGTTTTAAGCCCAGACGGCAGTAATCGTCATTCGAAGAACTTGCGCATGGCTCCTGGCGTCGATTTCAACCTTGCGTTAGAGAATTATGAGAGCCAACTGCTATATCTTGATAGTGTCATTGGAGATTTCCTTGACATTTATGAGGCGCGGTCACCTGACCTGCCTCTGATTGCCATGTTTGTTAGCGATCATGGTAACTGTTGGACAAACGCGTGTCCTGGGCGTGTTCAGCCCGCGAAAATCAAAACAGTAATGCCTTCTCTTACCGGCATCCCAGCTTTTCTAATGGTTCCCGGACAAACGCCGCGAACAGATAATCATGACTTCCAGCTCATTGATTTATCTCCAACGCTTTTAAATGCCCTGAACATCGACACGTCCCTTTTGGGTGCTGATATTGATGGCGTGGCTCGCCTCAATTCACCTCCAAAAGAACGATCGAGGGCGTTTTTTCTTTCCATCGATACAAAGCCACTTCATATCCCGATACCAAATCGTGCAGTCGAGGTTGAATAATTAGACGCAGGGGCTATTAACCACTAGCATTGTGATTATTCTGAAATGCCGAATAGTTGGTATGCTCAGATAGAGACAATATTCATTTGAGGGAACTCATGACTAATAATAACTGGTATCGATGCGCGTTGATTGCCCTGATTTCGACCTTTATATATGTGCCCGAAGCACATGCCTATATTGATCCCGGCTCAGGAAGCATGATTTTGCAAGCGATTGTCGCGTCTATTGCGGCTGGTTTCGCATTCTTTGGTGTGTTTTGGCAGCGCATAAAGGCGCGATTTTTTAGCGCCAAACCTGAAGTAAAAAAAGATGAAACAGACGATGAAATAAAGTGACTAACATACCTGAATTTGTAGCTGGATCATTTCGCGATCCAAACGGTCGTGTTTTCGAACATCAAGGGCGTATATATCGTACAATCTCAAAATCTGCTGTAGACGATTTCAATGCAGTCGTAGAATCTGGCCTGTATGACGAGCTTATTCGTGATGGGCTACTTGTAGGCTGGTCAAAAGCTAACAAAAATGATTTCGACCTTGAAGACGACATTGCTGTTGTCATCGAACAAGAAAAGCTCCCATTCGTTTCCTATCCTTATGAATGGTCTTTTGGTGCACTTAAAGCTGCAGCACTATGCCATCTCGATGTACAATTGCGCGCTCTTCAGCTCAATGTCGTCCTTTCTGATGCTACCGCATATAACGTTATGTTTGTTGGTAGTCGTCCAATATTTATTGATTATCTTTCCTTTCGACCTTATCGCGATGGTGAATTCTGGTTAGCTCATCAACAGTTTTGCGAACAGTTTTTGAACCCTCTTTTGATGTCAGCACGGCTAGGGGTTAATCCCAACGCGTGGTATCGCGGCAATCTAGAAGGCGTTGCCTCACAAGACCTTGCTATATTGCTTGGATTTCGCGGCTGGTTGAATGGAACAACGCTTATCAACACAATGCTTCCAAGCTTCTTTGAACGACGAGCCAAAACGAAGAACAGTAATGCTGAGACTGTGGAAATGGTTCAATCTCGAAAGCTAGCTAAATCTGCGTACCAAGGCATGATTAAACGGCTTCACGCAGGGATTTCAAAACTTTCCGTCACTACGGATACAACCGTTTGGCAAGACTACGCAAACAATACCAGCTATTCATCTGAAGAAACTACATCGAAAGAAGTCATAGTTGCGCGCTTCACTAATACAATTAAGCCTGCCATTTTATGGGATATTGGCTGCAACACCGGGCGCTATTCAAAACTTGCACTTGAGAATGGCGCCGCCAATGTTATTGGATTGGAATTCGATACAGGCGCACTTGAAACTGCTTACGCGATGTCCAAGCGTGAGCAGTTAGCATTCACTCCCCTATTAATGAACGCCGTTAACCCAAGCCCAGCGCTAGGATGGAATGAGTGCGAAAGACACAGCCTTAAGGATCGCGCTAATGCTGAGGCTATTATTGCGCTAGCGGTTATTCATCATATTTGTATCGGACGCAATATTCCTTTATCGGATGCCGTTAACTGGTTCGTTGATTTAGCGCCAAGCGGCCTGATCGAGTTTGTCCCGAAAGAAGACCCAATGGTTCAAGAACTTCTTAGTCTCCGTGAAGATATTTTTCCTGATTATACTTATGATGCGTTTTGCACCACTTTATTAAAAAAAGCCACGATCAAGGAATCTGAAACTGTGAATGCACATGGCAGGCGTCTTGTTTGGTTTTCAAGATTCAATTAAATCGCTACGTGGCGATTTGGAGCAACAAGATAAATTACAACACCTCTTACCATTTTAGAGTAAGAACCCCAGCATATAGAAGCAAAAATCCGGTCATGCCCGCCTGAAATCGCTCATTCCCTAAATTGCGAAATAGACGATTTCCAACAATCAAATAAACGACTAAGCTCATTGGGGCATAAAGGATACCATTTTCAAATATCTCCATACCTTCGCTTGCAAGCACAATAGCAATTTGGATGGCGACAAATGCCAAATAATAAAATGTGGTAATATAACGTGCATATATTTTCTCTTTGTGCACCGTTGCCGCCATCACCCCAAGGACTGACCCGCCCATATTCGTCATACCATGTAAAATACCCATCCCAAGGTGATATGCCGCTAGATTATTTTGAATGATTGATCTGAGCTTTTCTTTCAGCGCCGGCGACATCCGTGCCGCAGCAGCGACAAACAATGCGCATGCTACTAAAAAATACGTACTACGCACGAATTCCGCTGAAATCGAAATAAAAAGGCTAATGCCAATTGCGGGCAAACAAATTACCCAAAGTGATTTCGATACAGGAGGCCTGTACTCTTTATGTAAGGCGACCTGAGCAACAGAAATTACGAATGAAGCCGGAAGCAATAAGCCAAGGTGTCTCAGAAAAGCTATAACCCAAAAGTAAAAATGTTGGTGTGCCAAATACAAGGATTCCCATCCCAAATACGGACTGGACGCATGACAACAGTAGAACAATTAATGCTGGAAATAAAAATTCAAACGATCCCATTAGGAATATCTACTCATTTATGTGGATGCTCATATTCAAATCATATAAAAAGTATCTGTCTGCAGGATATGCATAGTTTGTGGATGAAAAGAAAGTTTTTGTCTATATCATTAATTTTTAAAATATTTTGCAGCCAGACGTTTGAAAATTAACGTCTTATCACTGGCGACATAAATGAAGATTTTGTTTTTCACCGAAAATTTTCCACCAGAAACAAACGCAGCTGCAACGCGTGTTTATGAGCGTGCATTATATTGGGTAAAATGGGGACATGATGTCACCGTGATTACCTGCAATCCTAATTTTCCCCATGGCCGTATTTTTGAGGGTTATCAAAATGATTATTGCACCGAAGATATGGATGGCATCCGCGTTGTCCGAGTAAGGACTTATGTTTCGCCCAACCTTGGATTTTTACGGCGCATCGCAGATTTTTTAAGCTTCATGTTCAATGGATACCGTGCAGCAAAGCGTGAACCCGATCCAGATGTTGTGATCTCTACATCCCCACAATTTTTTACTGCTGTTGCAGCTTGGTGGTTCGCCAAGCTTCGCAAACTTAAATACGTTTTTGAATTAGGCGACTTGTGGCCGGCTTCGATTGCCGCCGTTGGCGCCATGCGTGCAAATTTTGCGCTTCGGTTGATCGAAGCGCTAGAGCTCAAGATGTACCGAGATGCAGATGCCGTTGTTGCTCTGACGCAATCCTTTAAAGACAATCTAACGTCAAGAGGGATTTCTGATGGAAAAATCTCCATTGTTATCAATGGCGTCGACTTGTGGCGTTATGCGCCCCGCCCACGGAACGCAGAACTAGCAGTGCAAGCCGGACTTATCGGTAATGCCTGCGTTTTTGGATATATCGGAACGCATGGCATGGCGCACGCCTTGAATAATGTATTGGATGCAGCCGCATTGATGCGTGATCGCCAGGACATCCAGTTCTTATTTGTCGGTGCAGGCGCGGAACGCAATGCTTTGATTGAACGTGCGCATCAAGAAGGCCTTTCAAACGTCGTCTTTCTCGAGGCCCAACCTAAAGAACGCATGCCTGATGTCTGGTCATTGTGTGATGTGGCATTGGTTCACCTTAAATCATCAGAAGTCTTTGCAGGGGTCATTCCCTCTAAAATTTTTGAAGCCATGGGTATGAAGCTGCCAATTTTGTTTGCCGGGCCGAAAGGCGAAGGCAGCCGCATTGTGTCAGATGCAAAAGCCGGCTTAGTTGTGAACGCCGAAGACCCCAAGGCCCTTGCTAAAAGCGCTCTTAAGTTTGCAGATGATGCCGCCTTGCGCGATGAAATGTCGAAATATAGCGCTGCAGCAGCGCCCCGTTATAGCCGAGAAACTCAAGCCCGGTATATGATCGAGGTCCTACAAGCTGTTATTAACGGGGATAGTCAAACTGTAGCACGTATTAAACTCGATGATAGCGTTCAGTCATGAAAGTCGGCGTGACAGGCGCAAATGGATTTGTAGGCCAACATCTAATTCAAAGATTAGATAAGGCAGGACACGATGTTACGGCATTGGTGCGCAACAAAGCCTCAATGCTAGGCTCAGCAACATGTTCTATCGTTGAAATACCGAGCCTCAATAGTCGCGTTAATATCCAAGACCTTGTTGTCATATTGGCGGGACTGGATGTTCTCATCCACCTAGCTGGCCACGTGCATAAAATGAATGACACGGACGACGATGCATCATTCCATGATGTAAACGTCGTTGGTAGCGAGAGATTATTCGAGGCCGCTGATACAGCAGACATAAAACGGTTTATTTTTCTTAGCAGTGTGAAGGCTGCTGGAGAGCGCTCCAACGACATGCCTCTCACCCTTGAAAACAGCCCCTGCCCTGAAGATGCTTATGGCCGCTCAAAACAAGATGCTGAACAAGTCTTACAAGATATGGCGCGCGAAAAAACCTGTGATTTGGCGATACTCCGAGCAACATTTGTATACGGCTGGCCACCTGTTGGTAATTTCAAATCCGTCATCAACGCTGTTAAAAAGGGTATACCCCTTCCATTAGCATCCATCCAGAATCGCCGCCATATGGTATTTGTTGGCAATTTAGCTGATGCACTCTGCCATACCAGCGTAGCGGATAGCCTTTCGTCTACCCCATATTTCATCGCCGATGATCAGCCTGTATCTACGCCTGAGCTTTTTCGATTAACTGGCCAGGCTTTCGCATCACCCGCGCGGCTTTTCCCGATGCCTTTATGGATGTTGCGCATGGCTGGAATATTGACGGGCCGCAGCATTACTATTGCGCGCTTAACCGAGAATTTGGAGGTCGATACAGCACCGTTCCGCCGTGACGCCAGCTGGTTCCCGCCTTATAACATGTCAGAAGGATTAAGTCTGAGCGCAAACATGGACAATCCATCGACGGAAGATAGGAAATAACGAGCGTGAAGTGGGTGCACCGCATTTCTGGTCGAGGTCTAGTTGCCTTTGCACATGATATTATCATGGCAGGGCTCTCTTTCATGGTCGCCATGTATCTCCGTGTTGGCGCCACCGATTACAAGATTAGTTTTGAACTCCTCCTAGAGGGTACCATGGCCATGGCCCTCATAGGGGGCATCATATTCTGGCTATCTGGTCTTTACCGAGGCGTTTGGCGTTATGCATCCATGGATGATTTAATGGCAATCACCCGCGCAGCGACTATTTCAATGCTGCTTTTTCTGCTTGTGATGTTCGTCTGGTCACGCATGGATGACGTGCCTCGCTCAGTGCCTTTCATTAATTGGTTTGTACTTATGGCGCTGCTCGGTGGACCACGTTTCATTTATCGGTTCTGGAAAGACCAGCGTATCGATCTTTCCATGACAAGTAACAGCAATCGAGTACCTGTCCTGGTGATTGGTGCATCAGACGGCGCCGATCAATTCCTCCGCGGCCTTAGGCAGACTGGTGATAGCGGCTATACCGTTGTTGGTATCTTGTCTGAACACCCCGAGCGGGTCGGCCGCACAATTCGCGGAGTCAATGTAATCGGTACGATCGAAGATCTTGAAAAAACGTTCGTCGACCTGAAGTCAAAAGGGCTCACACCGCAACGCCTCATACTGAGCAAGGACGAGATAAAAGGCGCGCCTGTCCGCGACTTATTAGAGCGCGCGGCAGCATTGGGCATCACGCTCGCGCGCATTCCTCGCCTAACAGATTTCCAAAATCCCGGCCAAGACAAGATGGAAATCAAACCTGTTGCCATCGAAGATCTGTTGGGCCGCCCGCAGACACCGCTAGACCGCGATGCCATGAAGGCCCTGATTACCAACAAAAATGTCGTGGTAACGGGCGCAGGGGGAAGTATCGGCGCAGAACTCACCCGACAAGTTGCATCATTTTCTCCAATGTCACTGAGTTTAATAGAGAATAACGAGTTTGCGCTTTATACAATCGATCAAGAAATCTCTAACTTACAACCTGAGCTTAAGCGACGCGCGATCATTGTGGATGTTCGGGACCGGGATCGAATTCTTGATACCATCGATAACCTAAAACCCGATCTGGTTTTTCATGCGGCCGCGTTAAAGCACGTGCCTTTAGTTGAAGACAACCCTGCAGAAGGTGCACGCACAAATATTGCTGGAACCATTAACGTTGCCGATGCATGTGCCAAAAGTAACGTTAAGATGATGGTGCAAATCTCAACTGACAAAGCGATCAATCCAACCAGCATTATGGGCGCAACCAAACGTGCCGCAGAGATGTATTGTCAGGCGCTTGATCTGGCAAGTTATGGAAAAGGGTGTCGATATGTCACTGTGAGATTTGGTAACGTGCTTGGATCGACCGGAAGCGTCGTGCCGTTATTCCAAAAGCAGCTCGAAAACGGTGGCCCATTAACAATTACCCATCCAGATATGACGCGCTATTTTATGACTATACGCGAAGCCGTGGAATTGGTTTTGGAAGCCTCCGTTTTTGGGGTCGAAGGTGATCAAACTGCAGGTCGTATCTTTGTTTTGGATATGGGTGAGCCTATAAAAATTGTGGATCTCGCAAAGCAAATGATCCGCCTTTCCGGCAAAGAGCCGGACCGGGATATCGCCATTCAATTCACCGGAACACGCCCTGGTGAAAAATTATTTGAGGAAGTTTTCCATGACGGGGAAACAACCGTTGAAACAGCCCGTGATGGCCTGCTATTAGCTGCTCCACGTGTTGTTGCCATTGAGACATTATACCGCCAGCTGGCACCCTTATTAAAAGCTGCTGTTGCCGGCGACGATACAAACGTACGCCGCTTAATCAAAGATGTGATCCCAGAGTATTCAAATGAAGGTGGCAATTAGCAGCTAATGAATTGTTCAAAAAGGAAATGAGCCGACCATGAGCGACGCAAAAATTAAACGCGCCCTTGTTAGTGTTTCTGATAAGACTGGTTTGTTAGAACTTGGTCAGGCACTTGCCGCGGCTGACGTTGAAATTCTATCAACGGGCGGTTCAGCAAAGGCCCTTCGAGATGCCGGTGTACCTGTCACTGAAGTCAGCGATTTTACCGGGTTTCCAGAAATTATGGATGGTCGTGTCAAAACTTTGCAGCCAAAAATTCATGGTGGCCTTTTGGCAGTACGCGGCAATGCCGAGCATGAAGCTGCCATGCAAGAGCATGACATTTCACCCATCGACTTGCTTGTCGTAAACCTCTACCCGTTTGAAGAGACTGTCGCTAAAGGTGCTAACTTCGATACATGTATTGAGAATATTGATATTGGTGGACCCGCAATGATCCGGGCCGCATCCAAGAACCATGCCTTCGTCACTGTTGTTGTTGATTCTGATGACTACGCCCAATTGGTTGATGAGATGTCGAAAAATAATGGTGCGACCACGGCACAATTTAGAACTCGGCTCGCGGCAAAAGCCTATGCACGTACGGGAAGTTATGACGCGGCGATTTCGGGCTGGTTTGCTGGCGAATTGGGCGAGACATTCCCAGCACGCAAAGTTATGTCCGGCGAACTTCGTCAGGTCCTTCGATATGGTGAGAACCCGCATCAGCAAGCTGCATTTTATACCTCAGCAGAAAACCGTCCCGGCGTTGCCACTGCTACTCAGCTACAGGGTAAAGAGCTTAGCTTTAACAATTTGAATGATACGGATGCAGCTTATGAATTGGTTGCTGAGTTTTCTGAGCGTCCAGCATGTGTGATTGTTAAGCATGCGAACCCTTGCGGTGTCGCGGTCGCGGACGACTTAATAACAGCATATAAACGCGCATTTGCTTGCGATACTGAAAGTGCATTTGGCGGTATTATTGCTTTTAATCAACTCCTTGATGGCGCCACAGCAAAAGAAATTGCTGAGCTTTTTGCTGAAGTCATTATTGCACCTAAAATCTCTGATGAAGCAAAGGCCGTTTTCGCAGCCAAGAAAAACCTCCGCGTGCTTGAAACTGGTGCCCTGCCAAATCCAAACGCAACCGGCATGACCATGCGTTCGTTGGCAGGTGGGTATCTCCTACAAACGCGCGACGCTGCGCTCACAATAGATGAATTAAAAGTCGTAACCAAGCGTGTACCTACCGATGCTGAGATGAACGATCTTCTCTTTGCGTTTACCGTTTGTAAGCACGTGAAATCAAACGCCATCATCTATGTCAAAGATAGCGCGACTGTTGGCGTGGGTGCGGGTCAAATGAGCCGCGTAAACTCATCGCGTATCGCCGCATGGAAAGCGACCGACGCAGCACGCGTTGCAGGCGATGTAACAAGCTGGGCAATTGGATCGGTTGTCGCTTCAGACGCATTTTTCCCATTCGCGGATGGTTTAATCGCAGCTGCAGACGCTGGGGCGACGGCTATTATTCAACCGGGTGGGAGTATGCGTGACGAAGAAGTGATTGCTGCGGCGGATGAAAAAGGTCTCGCCATGGTCTTTACCGGCATGCGGCATTTTCGGCATTAAACCACGATTGGTGATTTTAGAATTTTCGCTCGTCAATAAGATTAGCTGGCATAGCAGCAAGACGTAAATACTGTGCGAGGATATGCATAATTGATTGATGTGCATCTTCAATGACGCCGTAATTATCGCCTTCGACATGCAAGTTTATATCTGCGAGGTCAGCCGATCGCCCTCCAGAGAATCCGGTAAAAGAAATAACTCTAACGTTATTATTCTTTGCCCACGTTGCAGCTTTAATGATGTTTTCGCTATCCCCCGACGATGAAACTGTAATAAGTACATCGCCTGATTTCGCCATCGTTTTCAACTGATATGAAAAAACGTCGTCATAAGAAATATCATTTGCGATCGCTGTAAGCGTTTCAACTGTAGAAGATAACGAGACCACTCTGGGCTTGATCGCCGTATCCGTTTGAACACCTTTAAGATGGTCACAATGGAAATGATTTGAGATCGCAGCAGACCCCCCATTTCCACATACGTAAACAATCTGACCGCTCTGGTAAGCTGTATTTAAACAGTCTGCCGCAGCGGCCATTTTTTTGCGATCAATGGACGCAAATGCGCGTGCCGTCTGATCTGCATAGGCATCAACAAAATCGCCAATTGAGCCGTAAGGTTTGTCTGGAAATGTCATAACCTTGCTATATCTCCTTTGCCGCACTCAGGCAACTGTTGCCCGCCGTTCTGGCACCATCAGCAACACCACCCCACCAACAATAAAGAACACCAAGATAGCGGACATTCCAACCCGTTGACTATCTGCCATAAGTGTCAGTCCACCGACGAGCATCAGCCCCATAAATGCCGTCGCTTTACTGGACAACGCATACTGTAGATATGTCGTTACTCGCGGAACATTTTCATTAACCTCTTAATTTTCTGAGGAGAAGATGTTTATGAACACCGATCAGCGCGAGATTCAACGCAAACTACGCATTCTTAGATATGCTGAGGAGA
>Ga0206130_10001240_pt1 | contig 38120 bp, 27 predicted proteins | sample Helgoland_Spring_9_FD_148637 | JGI IMG/M metagenome (GOLD analysis project Ga0206130, IMG submission 148637) | Pelagic subsurface seawater microbial communities from Kabeltonne, Helgoland, North Sea - Helgoland_Spring_Bloom_20160512_1 | ecosystem: Environmental > Aquatic > Marine > Epipelagic ...
AAAGGCCATTGAATCTGTCCTAACCCAAGCCTATGAAAATTGGGAACTTTGTATCGCAGACGATGCTTCGAAAAAAAAATATATCCGTCCCTTACTCGAGACTTATGCCCGCAAGGATTCTCGAATCAAGGTCACATTCAGAAAAACCAATGGTCGCATTTCGGTGGCTTCCAATTCGGCATTAAAATTAGCAACGGGTGAGTTTGTAGCTTTTTTGGATCATGACGATGAACTGCGTCCCCATTCACTGCTCGAAGTTGCGAAAGTAATAAATCGTAATCCGAATGCTCAATTGATTTATTCAGACGAAGACAATGTGGATGAGCAAGGCGGGAGATATAACCCATACTTCAAGCCCGATTGGAATCCTGACTTATTATTGGGGCAAAACTACATTTGTCATCTCAGCACATTTAAAACTTTACTGGTTAAGGAACTTAAAGGACTGAGGAAAGGTTTCGAAGGAGCCCAGGATTGGGATTTGATCTTACGTGTCACTGAAAAACTATCCAAGGAATCGATCATTCATATCCCTAAAATTCTTTATCATTGGAGAGCAATAAAAGGTTCTACCGCTCTTGGAGTATTGCAAAAGAAAAATATTTTTGAAGCTACAGCTCTCACCATTAACCAAGCCTTAGAAAGACGAGGGTTGAATGCAAGTTTAAGTTTTCCTGATAGAAGGTACAACTATCCTAAGATCGGCTTCAAAATCGATAAAAGGCAAAATCCCAAAGTATCGATTCTAATTCCTACCAAAGACCGAGTAGATTTGATGAAGAAATGTCTCTCATCGATTCTAAAAAATATTTCATACGATAATTATGAAGTCATTATTATAGACAACGAAAGCGTGGAGAGCCAAAGCATCAGTTTTTTCTCATCTATCAAAAAAGACAGAAGAGTCTCTGTAATTCGGGTGGAAGGTGATTTTAATTATTCAAGACTAAATAACATAGCTGCATCCAAGGCAAATGGTGAAATCTTACTCCTTCTAAATAATGATATCGAAAGCATTAAAGTTGGTTGGTTTGAAGAAATGCTCGTTCATGCACTGCGTCCTGAAATTGGATGTGTCGGAGCCAAGTTGTTATATCCGGATGGTAGGTTGCAGCACGGAGGAGTCATTGTCGGATTAGGTGGGGGTGCGGGGCATTCGCATAAATATGCTCAAGGAGGAAGTCTGGGTTACGCTGGTCAACTCTCAGTTGCCCGCAATTCAACGGCTGTGACTGCCGCTTGCATTATGGTTCGGAAACAGGCTTACATGGCTGCAGGCGGACTTGATGAGTCGCACCTGAAGGTAGCCTTTAATGATGTCGATTTTTGCCTGCGAGTAGAAAAAATTGGATACCTTAATTTCTGGACTCCTTTTGCTGAACTATATCACCATGAATCAGCATCTCGTGGGAGTGATGAAGCAACAACTCAAAAGAAAAAAAGATCAAGCAGAGAAATTCTAGGATTGAGAAATAGGTGGAATCTCAGATCTTTCAGCGATAACAACTATAATTCAAACCTAACCAACTGGTCAGAGCAATTTTGGTTTGGAATAAGTAAAAAATCTTCTGCATATCCTGCAGATTTGGAGGATTTTAAGATGGTTGAAGAAATCGATGATACAGCCAATTCTAAAACAAAAATTCCAGACGGATCACCTCATAAAAGAAATGCTTCTTCAAGCTTAGGCAAAAAACTAGTAAAGCAAGGGCACCTAAAATTAGAATCGGGTTTGAGGTGCAATAAGGAAAAAAAGATCCCCCTAATATTTCCTCTGCTAAAGAAGCAATTCCAGGGGCGATGGAGGGAATACTTTTACGATTGTATGCCTCAGAATGCAGATAATCTGCACGGCGTGGTTGAAACGGAGAATATCTCTAAGCATGAGTATGACGGCCATGCAATGAACATTATCAATACAGTCGGTGGAAATGGGATGATTTTGGACTGTGGATCAGGACAACGTCCCACTTACTACTCGAATGTTGTGAATTTTGATCCTGTTGCATATGATAGTACGGATGTAGTGGGTGTTGGTGAGCATCTTCCCTTCAATGATAACAGTTTTGATGCAGTTTTCTCTTTGAATGTTCTTGAGCATGTACGTGATCCATTAAGATGTGCTAGAGAAATTGCCCGAGTTTTAAAGCCAGAAGGTAACCTTTACTGCGTTGTTCCCTTTATGTCACCTTATCATGGATACCCAGATCATTACTACAATATGACGAAGTCTGGATTGCATAATCTATTTAAGGATTTCTTCGAGATTGAAAAGCAAGATGTATTGGATAGTGGGCACCCAATTCACTCGATCACTTGGGTTTTGAGAAGTTGGGCTGAAGGGTTAGGAAAGAAAGCTCAAAAGGAATTTTTAGGAAAAAAAGTTGCTTCATTGGTAGGTGATCCCAATGGCTATTTTAACGAGTCTTTTGTGAATGATTTAAGTCTTGAAAAAAAGTTTGAATTAGGTGCAACCACAGCACTTTGGGGCAAGAAAAAACAATTTTCATTAGAAGACGAAAACCCAGTTTTAGAAAGTAAATGGAAGCAGAATTTTGAAAGAAATGATTACAAAGGGTCTTGGAACCGACTGTCTTTAGACTTTGATTCCGCACGTCATCATGTTACGGGAGATGCTGACGAAGAAGCCCTAAAAAAATCTTCCAATGAAACGATTTCCAAAATTGATAGATATGTCAAATTTAACAAAAATGATATCGTACTGGAGATTGGTTGCGGAATTGGTCGGGTGGGGAGAGAGTTGGCTGCTAAGTGTAAAAAATGGATTGGGTGCGACATCTCAGGCAATATGCTGGGGCATGCTCAACGTCGCCTGTCCCATTTGCAAAACATTCAGCTGGTCGAGTTACCAGAATGCAACCTGTCTCCCATTGCTGATAGTTCCATCGATGTTGTATATTGTACAGTAGTTTTTATGCATCTCGATGAATGGGACAGGTATGAGTATATCAAGGAAGCTTTTCGGGTTCTTCGTGACGGTGGAAGAGCATATTTCGATAATTTTTCTCTTACAACAAAAGAAGGTTGGAGGATTTTTGAGGAACACTATAAAATGCTTGATCGTCCTAGTCACATCTCCAAGTCATCCACGACTGAGGAATTATCTCAGTATATGGAGAAGGCGAAATTTGTAGAAGTAAAAACTGAACTTGATGATCCGTGGGCGATCGCATCAGGACATAAAAGCATAAAGAATTATAAAGATGCCAATAATTTAAGTTTAAAAGCACAGAATGCACTGCCCATTTTCAGCCTACATGTTCCGAAGACAGGTGGCACATCATTCGGAGTATGCTTACAAAAAATTTATGGTAATAGTTTCATGTTTCATTATCCTGAATCGGACAGCCAAAGAGGGGAACCAATCGAGGTTTTAGAGGGGAAGGGATGCGTTCATGGACATCTCATCTTGGATTGTTATCAAGAGCTTTGCCAAGGAGCAGACATTGTGACATGGCTGAGAAATCCAGTAGACCGAACTCTTTCGCTATATCATCACATTTTATCGAATCCGGATTCTAGTAATGAATTTCATCAAAGAGTTTACAGGCAAAAACCTTCAATTATTGAATTTTGTGAAATGCCAGAAAACCAAAATCAATTATTTTATTGGATCGGAGATCGAAATCCCGAAGATTTCAAATTTATCGGTTTTTTGGAAACTGCACAGGCATCAATTGTCAAATGTGCTGCCGCCTTAGGATGGTCTTATGTACCCCAATTTCCTTGGGACAATAAAACTAAAAAAAGAGATCAGCTGAAGGTTTCTAGTAAGGATCGAGAATTCATCAAAGCGAAAAATCAGGGCGAGATGAGTTGGATTGAGAATGCGAAAAAATTATTTGGGTAGTGTTTATTCCTTACCAAGGTGATAGTCGAAATATTCTACCCAAAGTTCAGGTAATTCTCCATTTTTAAGGCCAGGAGGATTTAATCCTTGGGCCCAATTCAAAAGCTTTTTCTCAAGATCCACTGATACCAAAGGGAATTGGTGAATCAGGTTCTCTCTTTCCGAAAGATCTTCCTCAAGATTGAACAGGTATTCCCTATCTTCACATTTTAGGAACTTCCATTTACCCGCTCTAATCGCAGCCTGAGCGATCCATCGCCAGCAAAGGAATGCATGAGGTGGTTCTTCCTTATTACCTCGGAGATAAGGAAGCAAATTAATCCCATCTAGACCTTCTTTCTCGATTCCAACCTGTTCAAGAATAGTTGGTGCGATGTCCAAGGAAGTGACAGGATGATCATAGGATGACCCAGGTGGGATTTTGCCTGGCCAACTGATGGCAAAGGGGACCCGTATTCCGCCTTCGGTCAACATCCCTTTCTCTCCGTTAAGTGGTGCGTTATAAGATCCATTCCATCCCAATGCAGGATGAGTGGCGTTCTTCGCTTCAAGTTTCAAGGGAGCTCCGTTGTCGCTGAGATAAAAGATACAGGTTTCCTTAGTTAAATTAAGTCTACGCAACTCTTCCTGAATCAATCCTATTCCATCATCGATGGCAGCAAACATACCCAAAGCTTGCCTGCGAGCCTCTGGTAATTTTTTAGGGAACCTATCGGAATATTTATGTGGTGCATCAAGAGGTACATGAGGAGCACGTAACGACAAAAAAAGAAGGAAAGGTGCTTGAGCAAATTCCCTAATGAATGTGACCGCAGTTTCGGAACAGCCTTCAATGTGATACTTGGAAGAGTTTATTTTCTGATTGTCAGTAAGAGCACCTTGATCCGAGAAATTTGCCCAGAAAGGAGCTGTGGAAATATGGTTATAAAAAAAACGGAAACCATGGTCTGGAATTTCCTTTGGCGGGCCCAAATGCCATTTTCCAATTAGTGCACTAGTATACCCTTTATCCGAAAGTAACTCTGCAATATTCTGCTTTTCCGCAAACCTTTCTAGTGAATCGCCGTTTTTTTCTATTTCAAGTTTGTTTTGTACTTTACCTAAAAGTAAACCCGCTCTTGTAGGAACGCATTGGGGTGCACTCGTGTAAGCGTTGGTGAAATTAGCTCCAGCCCGAACCAGTTTATCAAGGTTCGGAGTTTGAAGGTTGCTGTTTGGGGAGTTGGCCGAAAAATCTGCCCACCCTTGGTCATCAGTTAGGATAATTATGAAATTTGGCTTTTCGGGGGGTGCTCCTAAGAGCATCGCATTCTTGAAAAGAAGAAAGAATATGACTGCAAAGAATCGATACATGAAAGCTTAATTCATGAGAGTTGTTATTGCTTAAACATGTATGACGCCGAGCCCAAATCCCTCTTGATGGGATTCCGTTTTGTAATTTTTTGAAATTTCTTTCCAGAATTCTTTTACGCCAAAGTCTTCTCTTTCTACCAAAATGTCATGAAGGAGAATCATTCCACCTTTTTTAATTTTGGGGAGCCAGTTCCCAAAATCGTTTCGCACACTCTGATACTCATGGCTCCCGTCGATGTGAAGGAGATCAATAGAGGAAGTTTCAAATGATTTTAGGGCTTCTGTGAAATCTATCCTCAGGAAAGTTGAGTTTTGGGAATGAAACTCTTGGTTGTATTCATTGACCTCCTGAAAAACATCATCTCCATAAAACCCTGCTTGCTTGTCTCCTTGCCAATGATCAACGCCATAAAGTTGGGTATTGAGTTCGAGTTCATCGCAGGCTTGGCAGAAAGTGAAATACGAATCACCGTAATGAACACCAAGTTCTACTATAATTTCTGGTCTAAATTTCTTAACTAAGTTGTAGGCAAAGTCTCGATGAGGGTGCCAAGAAGTTATTGTGGACTCAAATCGAGGGCAAAAACTAGATGGAAGTTGGGATTTTAGCTGCTTAATTGGGGCTAGAACAGAAAGGCATTCCTTTTTTTGTTTTGTAGTAATTATATGATCTTTTAATCGAGGGAAACTAAAAAGATGGAATATGTCATGAAACAATTGATCCATGTTATTTTGAATAATAGGTTCCATTTCCGTTAGAATCATTTGGACAGACTTTTCAACATCACAACTGTCATAAGGACCGGTCAATTCAAGGTTGTGCACCCCCAGTTTTTGGTCGTAGGAGATAGTCATTCCATAGAGGGGCACTTTCGCCAGCTTTGCCAACCTGGCAGGGGCTGTTTGTAGTAAAATGTCATTGTATAAAAATGTAAAAGGATGAAATTTATGCTTCTTCCCTATCTCAGCAACGTCAAGAGCAGCTCCAACGAAACTGCCTTTTTTTAGGGAAGCAAGTATTTCAGAGGATTTTGTATGGTTAGAGAGAAACATTTTTTCGGAGTACAACCGGTTCGAAATTTTGTGTACCTCCTTCCAGAACTTACTTTCTTCTCTATCCATTACCTTAAAGTTCTCAGTCGAAGCAATGGCAGTGTATTTTATTCCGAGTTGAGCAATTAATGAAACTCCCGAGAGAAAAAAACTTCCAAAGTGTAAAAATAAGAAAACTCCACCCTTTGATTTATCTAGTTTAGTTGCTCCTGTAATCGATACATGATGGGTTGCATATTCCTTGCTGTAGCAAGCAAATTCTTCACGCATGAAAGTTGAAAAATTAAAAGGTTTAGTCATGAAAGATAAATTTTTAAAAGTTTTATTCGGAAATAAAAAAATGCACACTATTTTCTAATCCTGCAAATGGTGAATATTTAAATCTTTAAGAGACATTTTGACGGGTGTTTTACATTTAATTTCACAATTTGTGTATACTGTGGCTTTTTAACTAAGTTCACAATGGTAACAGATATAGTTGCTTGAAAAGAAAGAAAAGTTGATACATTCCATATTGTTATTGAAATTGCAATGAAACTAAGGATGATTGCCTCTATGTTAAGGATTTCTTTGTTTGCGACGCTAGCATTATTCACTGCTTTTAAGATTTTTTCGAGTCAAGCACCTACAGGAATTCTATTTTCCTCAAGTATTGCAAATGCTTCCAATATTTCTTCTACGAAGTCATTAAACTTGGTTGATCTTGATGGAGATGGAGACCTCGATCTTTTATCGGAAACATCATCAGGAGAATTCTTTTTAGATGCCAACCTGGATGGTGCTTTTTCAACATCACAAAAGCTTTACCCGCAGGGTGAAACCATCATTAAGATTTTCAACCCGGAAGAAAGTATAGGCGTTTTCCATGCCTACGATCCTGATGACCCCACATCCCAAGGGAGTTATGATTTTGAACTCGTAACTGGAACCGGTGATATCTCTAACGATCATTTCAATCTTTCTTCCAATGGTGATCTCGAAACCAATGCCAACCTTCCTGCGGGAGAATATTCCTTGCGGGTTCGTGTTACTGATTCCACCGGTTTGTTTTTAGAGCGATCATTCAAAATCCTCAAGGAAGACGAACTGCATGGTCTCGTGCTGACCCCTTATATCCCGCTAAGCATTTCACCCCCCGGATATCAAAGTTCCAACTTGAGCGGAACGGAATCTATGTTCTTGGTAGATTTGGATAAAGATGGAGATTTAGATCTGATTGCTGAAGACCTGGTTGGTCGCTTCTTCCTAAATCACAATCATATGGGAAGCTTTTCAAGAAATTTACTGTTGTTCCCTAACCCGACAATCTCATTTGAAATAAATGCCACAATTGGCTCTTCTATTGCTTCAGCTTTGGCAATCGCATCCGACAATCTTGATTCCTCCCCAAAGACTTCTTTCGCATTAACGAATGATACTGCTTATCCCGATAATCAATACTTCACCATCAATTCTGATGGTACGCTTCTACTTCAAGGGGCCCCATCACCAGGTATGCTATTGATTAAGATTCAAGCAACGAATAGTGCAGGTCAGTCTGTATCTTCCATCTTTAAGCTAGAAGCATTGGAACCTGAGAGATTCGCCCCGTCATTAATAAAGATCACCAATGCATCCATAGTGGAGAATTCAAGTGTGGGAACCATTGTCGGGAAATTACAGGCTGAGGATCCCAATCCTGGGGCAACTCATGTTTTTTCCCTCGTGGATACAGATAGGAATTTTGAAGTTTCTGAAACGGGCGAGGTCACATCCCTGAAGGTTTTTGATTATGAATACCAGGGGAAATACACAATATGGGTAAAAGCTACGAATCAATATGGTAAATCTATTGAGCAGGATATCGAAATCGATATTGCCGATGTAAAGGAAGACTTTGATCAGGACGGTATAGAAGATCACATCGATACGGATGACGATAATGATGGATTTACAGACCTTCAGGAAACAGAACTTGGTAAAGACCCATTTAATCTCAAAGACTTCCCTCAATTTCCACCTAGTGGAATTTTAATTAGCGTTAAAACTGTGGAAGAAAATAAACTCATTGGATCAGTGATTGGATACCTGGAGGCTTCAGGTTTGAATATTGGAGTTTCTCACGATTTTAAATTAATTTTGGAAGCAGAAAATACTTTACCTATCAAAGTAGAAACCAACGGAAGTCTTGTGATCTCTGACCTCATTGATTACGAGAAACGAGAGTTGTTATCTTTTAAAGTCCGTGCAACCAATGAATTTGGGCTTTATTTGGATCAGGATTTTGAAATTGAAGTCTTAGATGTGGATGAAGTGAAGAGAGCGATGCCCCGAACTTCTCATGTCTCCGTTTTACCTGATGGGAAAGTTGAATTGTATGGAGAATTACTGTCGGATGGGAATAGTGATGAGGTGGAAACTGGGTTTTTGATTGGTTCAAGATTGTCGCTGTCTATTGAAGATCCTGCTACGACCAAATTAACTGCCACTTTTGATCCTGCAATGTCTACATTTACTTATTCCTACGAGCCCCAAGTTACTGGGAAAATGTATTTCAGAAGTTATGCCTTAAATGAAAAAGGCTTAGTTTTGGGGTCAGTTCGAAGGTTTAGCGTGGAAAAACAGCCCAGTTACGAGGAAGAGCAGTATGGTATCTGGGGTGGTTTCCTTGATCCTGAAAATGGTTGGCTTGTATCTGATTGGTTCGGGGCAGTGAAAGTCTATCCAAATGGATGGATTTTTCATCATGAGCTGGGTTGGATTTTCTCTTCAAAAGCATCCAATGGGGTTTGGTTATGGCGGGAGCAAAATGGTTGGCTTTGGACGGGAGAAGGAATCTTTCCTTTCTTCTATAAAAATCAGGTGCAGAACTGGCTGTACTATTTTGCCGGAGGTAATGAAAATCGTTATTTTTATGATTACCATCTGGAAACCCTATTTGATTACAACGCCGTTCATTATGAAGTTTCTTCAACGGAGGAGGTTTCTGATGCAATCCTTACCACCCAGACAGGTAAGGTTGTGGTTGAGGAAATAGGAGGGAGCTATCGTTACAAAAACCTCGATGGCACCACCACCTGGACTGTTTTACAAAATGAAACTGGTGGATGGCAGATAAGAACAGGGTTTCATGAAAATGGACAAACATACGGTACAGAAGGAGCCTTTGAGAAACTTCCTGATGCCGATTACATGATACATGGTTATGAAATTGATGGAGATGGAGTTTATATTTATCAATACAAGTGGTTAGATGATATTTACTCTACATACTACAAAATAGAATCTGTAGAAAATGGCGTAGTGACTTCCAATTACGGACCATCTAGAGACCAGTTATCTAGACAAAGTTACTTTTTTACTGATAAGGCTACAGCTGAAGAATTTTATAAATCCAAGCATCAACTGGTGGAGTCTAACTAGTTTGCCTGAACACAAACATTTATGTTATTAGAGAAAATTACTAAGATGCTTCTCTAATTTTTTCTTTTTCTGCTTCTGCTTTGGCTTCAAGTTTAGCAACTTCCTGGGCCAGTATTGTCCGGGCTTCTTCCGCTTCACTTAGATCACTTTTGGCGAGCGCATCCTGTACGCTTTTTTCTAAAAATATTTTCCGTTCGGCAATCTTAGCTTGATACTTCGATTCAATTTCAGAAATTTTTTGCTTTTGCTCGTCGGTTAATGGATTTTCATCTCCACCCATTCTTTCCATTGCTAATTCATATGAACTTTTCATGCTTATAGTGTAGTGAAGGAAAACGAGAATTGCTCAAGGTTTTTCTTGGGTTGCTTCTTCTTGAATATCTAAGGTTAAAGTATAAGTTGCCCCAGGAATCATGGAAATTTCCCATTGCATATCTTCTGCTTCTGAAAATTTAAAATGGGAAAGTGACACCCGTAGATAACTAGGTTTGTAGTCAATTGGGTTGGTTGGTGATAGTTGTTTGAGCACATTTTGTTTGCCTTCTGCCAGTGCTTTTAGAAATAAACTAAACCATTTCGACCGTGACCGAAAGGATTGAATGAGGTGATTGTAATTGGCGATTACTTGATTTTGTACCGCTGGAGGGGATTGTTGGAGAGCCTGGAATTCTCTGACTCCCAATACTTCCCGCAGGTTTGAAAATACAGAATCAGAATGACCCCTTACCATGATCTGTAAAAACCGACCATAGAGAAATCGCGGGAATGGGTGCTGGGCATAGTTTTCAAAGTTGAGTCCTTCAAACCACATTTGCCAATCAATACGGGGCATATGTGGACCCGTGAAACCTAAAGATTGATTTTTATGACTGGGCTTCCATTTGAATTCATAGGTCTGCCAGCTTGTACCATCTCGGCTTGCTTCGATAATAATCTCGGGCCTTGTTGTAGTCATGACCCGAAAGAGGCCATAAGAGTTAAAACAGTGGAAGGGTCTCACCTTCGCTTGTAAGCTTTGTATCCACTCAGGAACCACAAGGGATTTATTCGAAGAAGTTTGATTGCCCTGTATATCTTTTATGAGATGAGCAAATGTGGTAGCGATCATGACAAAAGCGAAAATGCAGGCAATGCCCGTTCGTAGGGTTGGAGTAAATATTGCATTTCGCTTTTTGTACTGATTCTTTGTTTTGAACAAGGAGGAGGGGAGAAGTTGGTCATCGATTAAGGGAATGCATAAGCAAAGAGTAAGCAGGTTAAAGAATCCATAATTTCCCGATAAAAGAATAACGACTTGTAGGATAATTTGACCGATGACACCTATTCTTCTCCAATTGCCCGGTAAAAAAAGAAAGAAAGGCAAAACCAGTTCGGTTAGGTACATCAGGAAAAGTGAAAGCTGATCAAACCAATCAGGTAAAGTATGTATCCAAGGGCTCAATGTATGAGGAATCGGTTGGGTCCAGTAATGAAAATTGAGGGCGGTTAATTCCCGCCAAGTATTGGAGCCATCCCCGTCAAAAAATGTAAATTTAACAAGGCCGGATTCAAGCATTAGCTTGGCCAAAAGAGTGATAAGTAAAAAGCGTCCAATGATTGGGGCTACCTGTGAATCCGAAAGTTTATGAATCCGTGAAATCGGTAAAAAAGGGAGGGAGATAAGCAAGGTCTCCAGTAATAAAATATCCCATTGGAAGCTAAGGAAAGGCCCTCCCACAACCATAAGAGAAAGATAAGTGATGTAAGCAACGAGGGCACTAAGGGCAGGAATAAATCCAATTGTAAGCAACCCAGCCGAAAGTGTACCTATGGCAAAGAGTAGATCATGGTTGCTCAGAAGCGGAAGCCATAGCAGAGTCGGGCGCAGTATCCATTTGTTAGCTATTTGCTCTTGGACAGCAGGAAGGTTCTCTATGAAATCAAGATCATTTTCCCAGGCATTGATCCCTGAAGGACCGATCAGTGCGTCTGCCTGAATCCAATAAGATATAAAAGCGAAAAAACAGACTAACCCGAGGCCACGCCCAAACAACCAATGAGCAAAGCCATAGGTGTACTTAGATTTTTCTGTAGTCTTCTTGGAGGTAGGCTTTGAACTGAATAAGGTAAGAAGGGATGCAAGTATGCTTTTCGGAATTCGGAGCATTCCGAAGAATCTAAGAATCTTAAATTGATGGCAAGGATCACTTCTTTCTTTTGCGATGGAGGGATTCAACTTCTTTCATCAAGGAAGCGTAGTAATCAGGATCAAGGGCAAAAGACTCAACGGCAACAGGCTGTTGACTTTTAGCTTCCTTGGGTCGGGCTAAAGTGAAAGACTTTCTGCTATGAGGGGTGGAATAAGTGACCTTTGCACCGTCCAATAAATTCTCTGGTTCGTGGACTTGGATTAACTTAGTCATAAGTTATTTATATAGATTGACGGGTAAGCAGGCAAAATAACCCACAAAAAAAGCCCTTACCGTAAAACGATAAGGGCTTTTATAAAGAAAGTATCGAAACTTATTCGGAAGCGTTACCTTCGTGGTCGTGGGCACCTTCTTTGCAGCATTCGCCGTCTGCTCCGCAGCACTCTGCTTCAGCAGCACCGCCGCCACAGGAGGCAAATAATCCGATGGAAAGTAATCCGAGAATGAAAAGCAAGTTTTTCATGATAGTATCAATTTATTATGTATATTAATTATAGTTCAAAGGGTCGCGTTAACGACTTCTCCAAGGCTTTCATATCAGCCGTTTAAGTCAAGTTGAAATTCGGGGGGTAAAAAAAGGGTAGAGTCTTACTGTTACCGTAAAAAGTTTTGAGAGGAAGGTAAGGCTATGATTTTCTGGCCATTGGTGAGAAAAATTTGTTCGTCGCTTTCCGGTTTAATATTTTTAAGCCCGGTAAATGAGCCAAAAGCTGGAAAAATGATATGATTCTTGCCCATTAGAAAACAGGCACTTCGTAGCCGATCCCTCCCTTTACCTTGTATAGAATAGCCCGGATGTAAGTGTCCGGCGAAATATGGTGCCGAAAAATGTGGTGCAGGATGATGCCTGCATTCCCAGCTGTATCCAGTCCATGGCTCATCGTGGCATTGGATGTTAAGCTCTGGCCATGGGTCTCCTGAGTTGAGGTCATGATTTCCCCGGATTAAATGAAGGTCTAAGGAGGAGAATTCTTCCCTCCATAGAAAAAGTAGATTTCTAAGGACCTGGGTTTTGGATTGTCTGGCATGAATGAAATCGCCGAGAAAAATAATTCTAAGTGAACCAGTTTCGTGAATGAGTCCGGATAATCTATGGATATCATCTTCTGTCGTTTGTTCGGTAATGGGAATACCGACTTTCCGAAAAGCCGCAGATTTTCCAAAATGTGGATCTGCAATAAAAAGGGTTTCTTCTTTTTCCCAATAAATTGCTTTTTCCGGGAGCAGGTGAAACCTCTCATTTTGCCAAATAACCTCGAGTGAGTTAGTCATCATTTGTCCAAGCTTTCCAAGTCTTTGGCCATTTGAGTAACTCGATCGCTCCATGATTCGGTGCTTACTTGGGTACGCTGTGATTCCGCCCACAAGGGAAAAGCAAAAGGGGTAAGGCTCTGGGGGTAATTCAATACAAATTTCTGTTTTTCAATTTCTTGTAGTTTGTCGGTGATTCTTGCGACTTCAAGCTGTCTTTCCAAAACCTCCCGCCGAGACTGGATAAGGAGTAGGTTGCCGGGGTCATATTTTGTGAAAACATCAAAAAATAACCCGCCGGACGCTTGTACTTGGCGAGCTGACTTTTGAGCACCAGGATATCCTTGAAAGATTAAACCGGCCACTCGGGCAACTTCCCGGAATTGTCTTTTCGACATTTCGCTCAAGTTCATACAATCAAGCAGTTCATCCACCACCCGATCCGGGCTGAACAACTCAACCCATTGCTCGAGGTCAAGGTCTATGTCGGCATTCGAGCAAAGATGGAAACCGTAATCATTGAATGACATGGACAAAGTCATGGGTTTTATTTTCGATAAGCGGAAACTCACAAGGGCTGCCAAGCCCTCGTTGGCCAATCTTCCTGCAAAAGGATAAAGAAACCAATTTCTGCCTTCCCGCGTATCAGTAGATTCAATCAGGAACTGGTCTGCAGAGGGAAGAGTAGACCCTGTTTCCTGCAACCGAAGGGTAGGAGCAATCGCTTTCATCTCTTGATTTTCGTACAGTCCTTTCTTGGCCTTTTCTAATTGATTCTGAACCGCGTTTGCGAGTTCAGAAGACAGGGGCGACTTTCCTCCGCCCCAAACAGGAAAGGCACCTTTGCCTGACTTTGCCTGACTTACAAGTGCGGTTAGGTCACGAATCCTTTCAAGTCTAAGTAGTCTTCCCGCAAAGAAAAAGTTTGATTTTGGTTTGATCCTCGAAATGAAGGATTCTTCGATCGTTCCCAAATGTTTGCCTGTTTTAAACTTTACCGAAATCGCTGAATCACTGGTAATGGTACCTATAGACATGCGGTGAAAACGACCAATAATTTTGGATTCAACATGATGAAGCCCTTTGGTCACCATCACTCGTTTAAATTGATCATAAGCCCGGAGTGTTTTTCCTCCCCGAATTATAAAATCAATTGTCCAGGACCACTCCTCATCAGTAAGGTGCCGGTAAGACCAAGCAGAACGAATTTCTTCTAGGGTTTCTTTCTCTCGAAATCCACCGGCCAGAGCGAGGGTGATAAGGTGCTGAGCCAATAGGTCCAAGGGAGCCTGTAAGGGAATACGGTCTTCAATTTTTCTTTTCTCCATGGCATCCCTCGCGGCTGCATATTCAACTAATTCCATGGCCTGAGTGGGTACGCAAATTACCTTACTTACGGCTCCAGGTTGGTGCCCGCATCTTCCCGCTCTCTGAAGTAATCGAGCGACTCCCTTCGGGCCACCAATTTGAATGACTTGTTCCACAGGGGAAAAATCCACCCCTAAGTCTAAGCTGCTGGTGCACACCACGGCTTTAATCGATCCAGCCCGTAATCGATTTTCCACTTCGGTACGATCCTTTCGGTCGAGAGAGCCATGGTGTATACCTATTTGTTCTCTCCACTTGGGTCGGATGGAAAGAAGGGCATGATACCAGTACTCAGTTTGAGAACGTACATTGGTAAAGATCAAGGTAGTCTTAGCTTGTTCAACTTGGCAGGCCACCTCCTCCACCAATCGACCCCCTAAGTGCCCAGCCCAAGGAAACTTTTCCATATCTTTGGGGATAATTGTTTGGACTACAAATTTTTTCTTAAGATCGCCGTTGATGAGGACTCCCTTTTCTTTCGTACCCGTCAGGGTGGTCAGGGCAGTGTCCAGATTTCCCAAGGTTGCAGATAACCCCCAACTTTTAAGTGCTGGGTTCCACTTTCGTAAACGGGCAAGACAAAGTTCGGTCTGCGTTCCCCGTTTACTGGATAAGAGTTCGTGCCATTCATCTACAATAATAGTTCGTAAATCACTGAAAGCTTCCTGGGTTTCAGGGTAGGAAAGCAGAAGGGAAAGGCTTTCCGGTGTGGTCACTAAACAGCTAGGAAACTTTTTTCGCTGGGTAGCCTTCATTGAACTTTTTGTATCCCCCGTGCGTGATTGAATACTCCAAGGTATTTCAATGCCCTCTGCCAATTCTTGTAGGGACCGGGTGGTGTCCTCTACCAGTGCCCGTAGCGGAGTAATCCAAAGAACCCGTAAATTAGGTGCTCTCTTCGGTATCCGGTTTCCTTGCTGTTCATTCATCCACTCAATTAAAGCAGGGGCCCATGCGGCATAGGTCTTACCAGTTCCGGTAGGGGCATGTATTAGTCCACTTTTTCCTTCCTTGTAGGCCCTCCATGTTTTTTTTTGGAAAGGAAAGGGTTTCCAATTCTGAGCCTTGAAAAACGCTTCCACTTGCTTTTGGCCATCGTTGGCTTTCATGCTTGTAAGTGGCAACTTATTAGAAGAGCAAGGACTGCCTGCCGTGTTCTGGTTCCAATAAATCTGGGCCATCATTGCTTGTGGAATTCACCTTGGGTCCTACCTGGAAAAAGGTAATTGGAGGTTGTTTAGAGCCAAGGATTTTCAGAAGTTCCTGTTCAGGTAAATCGGATTTTAGCCATATATCCCAGAGCCCAATGGGTAAAACCAAGGGGGCACGATGATGGATATGAAGGATTTCGGGGGAAGCGGAACGAGTGAGAATGGAAAAGGCAGAGTCCTTACGGTTGGGGTCGGTACCTTGGGACCATATGCCAGCAATGGCAAAGGCAGTATGGTTTGAAAGTTGGTGGTAGAATGGGTACTTTTGGGTTTCAATCAGCTGCCATTCATACCACCCATCTGCTGGTACTAAGCATCTGCGTTTATGAATAGATTCTTCAAATACCTTTTTTTGAGTGACAGTTTCTGATCGGGCATTGATGGGAAAGAAGGGTTGGTCGTGCCTGGACCTTCCCGGGAAGCTTCCCCAGTTCATAGATGTCCAAATGTGCTGCTTCTTCCGATCGATAATAATCGGGTGGGCTTGCCCGGGTGCCCGGTTATATCTTGGCAGGTTTAGCCCATCAAAAGCGCCGTATTTGGTAATGAATTCCTTCGGTGTTGTATCTTTGAGTGAATATCGCCCGCACATATAAGAACCTAGGTTATCGGCTTAAGAATCTTCTGGCAAATGGCTCAGGCTTGCTTCTGGCTTACTCCTTTTATCTTCCTGATCTGATTTAAAAATTTTGTGCAGTTGGAAACCAGCTCGAAAAGGAAATCCGTTTTCTTTTACCCATTCATTTATCGAGTGTAAAACCATTGGGTTTTTACTCTGTGACCATTCCGGGTGCAGCCACACAGGAGTGTCCATATTCTTGAGAGGAAGTACTTCACACCACTTGGCGATGCTATGTTCATCTTCCACGATAATCTTCCACTCATCTGCCCTTTCTAGGTTCTCCTCGATGGGCGGAGCCGCCCATTTGGGGCTGATCGTAATCCAGTCCATTTCTCCCATGATTGGATAGGCTCCACAGGTTTCGATGTGGACGGGTAAATTACGGCTTCGTAATTGATAGGCTAAGCCTATTAAGTCATGTATGGCAGGTTCTCCTCCCGTGATAACTACAATTTCAGGGCATGCGAGAAAGGCTTCATCTGCAAGATCATGTGCGGGCATTCGCTTAATGGATTGGGGTTTATGATCTGGGTGCCAGGTACCAGCTGAATCGCACCATGGGCAATGAACGGGGCACCCATGCAAACGTATAAAAAACGCAGACTTCCCCATGTGATAGCCCTCGCCCTGCCAAGAATGAAAGCGTTCATAGACAGGTAGTTCACTCATGATAGGGGAGGAGAGTAGAGAGCAGAATTTTTACTATCCTCTTCCAAGTGCAAAGATTGAATACGAGCCCGCCCTTGCGTTTTTGTTTCAACCATCGATTGAAAAGTTTCAAACAGAAATTGAGCAATTCCTTCACAGGAAGCAGATGATACCCAGGTGATTTGAAATAGGCCATCTGTAGCGAGCTTTTCTAGTTTCCCTTTTTCCGGGTCATTGGAGCAAAGGACGATCCCATGGTCTAAGTGCTGATCAATCCAGTCTTCAATGAAATGAAGGTCGCCAAAATCGATCACAAAGCCATTGGTGTCCAGGCTTTCCGCCTCAAAAGTTATGGTAATCGACCAACTGTGACCATGGATCCGAGAACACCTTCCCGAGTGAAAAGGTTGGCGGTGGGATAGGGGGATATCGCGATAGGTTTTACTGCAAGTAATCATCAAAAAAATTAAGTCTCATATTTTGTGGGGTCTGGGATATTTGCGAGAGAAAAGGCCTCTTTTCTTTCCACACAGGTTCCGCATTTCCCACAATGTAAGTCACGACCTGCATAGCAAGACCAGGTTTCATTTAGAGGTGCTCCCATCTTATGTCCAAGTTTAACCAGGTCTTGCTTCTTCAAGTTCACAAACGGACGGTGCAACCGCAAGGGTGCCCAGTCTGCTAGATTAAGCACGGTTTCCATGGCATTGGCAAATTCCGGTCGGCAGTCAGGGTAGATGGTATGATCCCCGGCATGGGCAGCATACGCAATCGTATCAAACCCGATGGAAAGTGCATGCCCGCCAGCTAAGGAAAGCAGGATCATGTTGCGATTGGGAACAACCGTGGATTTCATTGATTCCTCCGCATAGTGGCCTTCGGGAAGAGAGACGGTATCATCGGTCAGTGAGCTACCACTGAGCAGCTTTCCCAAGCTTGAGAAATCTAGAATTTGGTGAGGCAGTCCAAGAAGTTGAGCAATGCGCGTACTGTGTTGTAATTCTTTGTGGTGCCTTTGCCCGTAGTGGATGGAAAGAAGGCGGACATCTGCCTTTTCTTGAACCAATTGTTGTGCCAGAACCGTGGAATCCAAGCCACCTGAAAAAAGAATCACTGCTTTCATGGGAATTGTACTTTTGATTTCATCGTTACTCAAAATGGAACATTATTCCAAACTAGAGGTCTAACCTCAATCTAACTTTTTATCAGGTCTGGGAAAAGTGCTTCGGTGGATCTTATAAATCCTTTCCAGTTCCTTAATAGGTTCTGGATGGTCATCTACCCGAAGGTCCCGAAACCGATCGTTGAAACCGCCATACCCCCATCCCTTTCTTACGACAAGGAGGGCTGCAGACTGTCTGCCTCTTTTATCCCCTCCGGCATTTTGCCCCGCATGGAGGGATTCAATCATTCGCTCTGCGAGGCTGCCAGTGGTTTTTTCGAAAGCGGTGCTCATGGCGAGTATGACTTCTTCGCCCGTGAGAATATTACCTTGCACTGCATAGTTTAATGCTGTTTTGCCACCCGCCCAAGGAAAGCATTGATTTCCTGTATGGAGAGATGCGTTTCCATCTTTCCCAAGGATGGCAAGTTGCCTGTGATCCCGTCGGGGGTCTTTGGAAGTTAGTGCAAGAATGACTTCTTTAGGTCTTATCCCCTGGGCTAAAAGTCGGAGTCCTTGTGGTCCATAACTTGGATTTCCCCAGGCTTGGGACGCGATTGCTCCTACATTGGCCTGAGCGAATGAAACAACGGCTCCCACCGCCACAAGCTTTGATTGAACGGCTACGCCCAATTCTCCCGTTGACGAGTCTCGGGCAACGATAGAAAAAGTGCCAATCGGTGGTGGTGGAGCAGCATAGGCGACAACAAAACAAAAGAGGCTGAGAGAGGGAATTTTGAAATTCATTCGCTTTGAACCTAATGTGAAATCACTTCCTTTCAAACCTTACTTTTTGCCAGGTTAGTTCAATTGGTTAAGCAGTTTAATCTTTTTGTTAGTACAATCCGCTTGTTGACTGTGTCTCGGAAAAAAAGAGAGACATAAGAAGACAGAGGGTAATAAGAATCGTCATTTTCTGATAACTCGAGAGCCGTAGAGTCATTCTATTAAAATTGATTTCCTCGCCCTACTCTTACTGGTAGGCGTACACAAAAAAGTAACAATCAACTTTCTTGTCTGGTTTAGTTGCTGGATTTTCCCACACAATCGTGAAGAGGGTATGATTAATGTACTCGGACTCTGATCATGAACGGAAGGTTTATGAAAAAAATTTAGACAATTGAAAACTGGCCTCGCCTCTTCCAGTTAAGGGGAGATTAACTCAAGAGTGGTGACAACGAATTGATTGCCGAATAGGGAAGTTGCAATGGTAGGGGCGGAGGGGCTCGAACCCTCGACAAACGGATTAAGAGTCCGCTACTCTACCAACTGAGTTACACCCCCGAAAGAATATAGACTATAGAAGTCACACTTTTTGAATCAATGATAAAAAAATATTCCTTGAAGAAGTACCAGGCATGTTCAAGTGGAGCTCTTTCTTTATCGCCTCTGACTAAGGCCCGGTAATGCTGGTCAATTACTGCAGGAAAATTCACCGCCCACTTCTCAAGTTCGTACTTAATGTATAGTTGGTTCGGGACTCGATTCACTGGCTCGATACCAAGAACCTAAATAGTTTTTTACTTTAAAAAACTTTTTTCTCTAAGGTTGTGATCTGATCTTGCCTTAATCTTTCGCTCTCTTGTATCTTCGTGCCCTTACTCCAATCCTTGTCTTGTGAAGATATTCTTCCCATTCCTAGTCCTTCTCTTATTATCTTTCGGTTTATGTTCCGCCAATGTTTACCCGTGGACTGATTTGAACGGCAGAACTTTACAGGCAAAATTTTTACAAGCGAGTGGAACGGCGGTCACCATTGAAGTAAATGGGCAACCCTTTGATATCCCAATCAATACTTTAAGCCAAGAATCCAAGGCATTGGCCACCCTGTTACAGGCTCAACAAAAAAAGCCTACGATGAAGCAGTATGATTGGACCGATACATCCGGCCGAACCATCAAGGCAGGTTTTGTGAAAGCCACCCTCAAAAGCATAACTTTGGATGTGAATGGGAATCAAACAACTTTACCCCTCTCTATGTTTAATGATGCTTCCCAGGCTTTGGCGGAAAAATTAGGCGGGCAGGCCATGAGCACTCAAGCACAGGTGCCGCAGCCTTCCTCCACCACCAACTCCTCGCCAAAGATAGATCTCTCAGGGAAACTTGACCTTTCTATTGTCTATCCCTGGTCGAATCAAAAAGGGCAGGTAGTGGAGGGTACATTCATTGAACTATCTAAAGAAAGCCTAAAGATTGCCACAAGTGCAGGCCGGAGGGAAATCGCGATTCTTTTGGGTAGTTTATCCCAAGAATCTTTAGCACTGGCCAAAAAGCTAAAAGCATTATCCCTCGCAGAGGCCAAAAAGCTTCTTGTTCTGACTAAGAGAAGAAAATCTATGAAGGTTCCAACTCTTCAGGAAACTGATCTTGAGGCCGAGCACAGCCTGACCAACACCAAAGGGCAAACTGTGAAAGCTAAATTTATCGAATCCAATGATAAGGAAGTCTCTCTCCTTTTGGGCGGAAGATCCAATGCCATTGAATTACCGTGGAATACATTTTCCGATGAATCAGTTGGGATCTTGGAAGCACTTCGACGCCTCAGAGCACAAGTGGATGCGCGGAAGCCCAAATTTGTACCGGGAAAAAAGAACAGCCTTTCTTCCTATTCAAGTGGGAAATACAAGGGCTATCATGCCATCATTGAAGAAGAAGGATTTATTGTAGCGGTACGAAGGTCTGGGAGTGGCTTGGAGGTTTTTAGAAATGTGGGTGAAAAAAGTTCCAGCTCTTTAGGTTATGCCCGGATCGCTGTTAGTTTTGGCACTTATTACAGGGATAAATCAGACCCTGATCCCAAACGCCACCGCACGCGATCCAGGGGTATTAAAAGTTTTAATACTTACCGGGATCCCTCCATGGAGCCTCAATTAATTGAACTGTCCGGCACCTACACCAACGGTGGTACTTTTGAGTACAATATTGAGTTAAAAAAGACAGGGGTATCCTTATGGTCGAAAATGAAAGACCCTTCGGGTGAGAAATGGCCATCCTACCATCGCATTAATATTGGTGTTCGAGGGGTTGTGGCCAACGCGATTAATATGACGATGCCTCAAATCAATACGGCCGTGGGTAATGGCACTTTTGAGTTTCATTCTCTGGGAGGGAAAGCGACCAAGGTTCCCATGAATATGAAATGGACAGATGTGCGTAAGAAGATGAAGATCAATACAAGCAATCTTCAATCCTTTTCAGTCTATGGAAAACCTTATGATCCCTTTAAGGCAACTATTACATCAGCCAGCATTAAAGGCATGAGGTTAGATATGGACAAGGCCTATGCTAAGACTTTCCCCTTACAAGGAGTAAGTTATGAGTACAGATCAGTTGAGGAAAGAAACCGCAAGCAAATCCCCAAAAGAAACGCCCTCAAAATTATTCTGTCTTCCGAATAGGTAGACAAATTTACAGTTCAAAGCTTGCCTTTAAGTTCTTCAAGCTGATACGGGCACAGTCTTCGGGGGTGGGGTGGTAGTCAAAGGGTTCAACTGATACCCATCCTTGGTATTCGATGTCTTCTAGGGCTTGGGCCACAGCCTTGAGGTCGGTTGGGCCTTGTCCGGGGCCTCGGTGGTTGACATCATTACCATGAAAGTGGGCCACTTCCCAGCGGTGGTCGTAGATCGTGGCGAGGGTGCCGGCGGGTTCATGGGCCATTGCTTTCATATCCAAATGCATGCGACAGGCAGGGCGGTTAACTGCGGCAATAAAACGGCGGGCTTCCTGACAAGAGGCAAGAAAACTTGTTTCGACTGGGGAAAGAGGTTCCATGGCAAGAGTGACTCCAAGTTCGCGAGCCAGGTCGCAAACTTCACGAATGACCGTTACCGCCCTGGCAAAGGCATCTTCATAGACGGTGCCTGGTTCAAGGTTCCGTTGTTGAGGGCTGCCTAGTACCATAACAGTTCCCCCCATTTGAGCGGTCAGTTTGGTTAGTTTTTTGAGGTACTCTGTGGCTGCTCTCCGCATGTCCTGGTTGGGGTGGGTCAAATGTAATCCTTCAGTTTTGGCCATAAGCCAGTGAAGACCGACAATTTCAATGTCGGCAGATTTTGCCGCATTTATACATCTCTCGGCATCATCTTCATTAATTTCGAGGGGGTTTTCCTGGAGAGTGAAAGGGGCAATTTCAACACCCTCATATCCAATCTCCTTAATTTTTGAAAAGCTGTCCTCGATGGAAAGGTTTTGGAGGACTTCATTACAGAGGGCGAATTTCATAAGTAAGGAGGTAAGAAATTATTTTGATTTTTGGGAGAGATAATCTTCGGGGTATCCAGGGTGGGGGGGCATGATGGAAGTGGGAGAAAGGGGTTCCTTGGCATATTCTGCATAACGTTGTTCAATGTTAACATCCTCGACGGATCCTTTATGAAATACAAAACGGTATCGCAGGGTCAAGGTTTGCCCTTTCTTTACGGTGTATTTTCCATCTCCTCCTAACTTTTTGGGAGCAAAAGGGTTGGCGGCAATGAGGCCATAGTCCCGTGCATGCCACCAGGCTTTTTCCTTTTTGGCAGTGATATTTTTTGGGTGACTGAAAAATGCTATGCCTGCTTTCTTATCATCAATGGTGCCGTAGTAATGAACCCAGTCTGCTCTTTTACCCCAGACACTTTTCCCTTGGATCCCTTCGCTGTTGCGAGATTGGCCAAATACTTTTTTAACTCCCAGTTTGGGTTTCGCTGTAAGGCGCAGGTCAGGGTGGGTACGGATGCCTATGAAGCCATCCTTAAATTCATTGAAAACTAGATCTTGATTGGTGGCATGCATATTTATCTCTATGTCCAAAAAGCGTGCAATCTCATCTCCCCCAAAGGTCATGGTTCGGGTATCAGCACCAATGGTCTTTCCTTGGCTGTTTTTCCAGGCATTCAAGGTTTTAATTAAAGCTCGGTCTTCTCCAGATCGAGATTCAATCACTTTTATGTGTTCCACAGTACCAGAATTTTTGTGCTGGTAGTGCCAGAAATCAGCCCGACTCATTTCCTGATGGCCAATAAAAATACCCCGGTGGTGGGGGTGATCGTTGGCTTCGCCAGGCGTGTTCTGCTTCAGGGGGTAATCCCGAAGCATTGAAATTCCACCAGGTGCCTGTATTGGCCAAATGATAGGCTGTCCTAGCTTGGAAAAGTGGTACTGAGCAAATGACTTTCCAGCAATTTTAATTTCAATTTTTTCTCCGGTTTCCGTAAGGGTGGCAGGGAATTTAGCGGGCGGGCGTTGAAGACGGTTGACAGTGTAATGGAGCAATCCATTGTTCATGGATTCTCCTCTACTGGACAGTAAGTCCGAGCTGAAATTGATCTCATATATGCGGCCAGCTTCTAAGTGATCAAGGTGAAATTCGAACGAGCTGCTTCCTGTGACTTTTGAGATTTTGTGGTTCTTTTTGTCTTTCTCGCTCGAACCATATCGATACCCGTATTCATACCGGTAACTACTTATTGTGGTTTTTTGTCCAATATTTGTAGGGTTCTTCAGCGCCTCAGTGAAGGTTAGCTTGAACCCGTCGGGGGTGAGCGTGCAGGCTTTCACGTGAAAGGGAACTTTTCCATTAAAAGTGATGCGTTGGATTCCTTCATCTGGTCTCTGCCAACCTCTGGCTGTTGAGGCGTAGTAAAGAGACTTACTGGCTGCTTCCATTGCGATACGTACTCCAGCTGCCCGCAATTTATTGCTGCTGAGGAAGACAGTGGAGGCTCCCTGCCAGGCACCATCTACTTTTTCGAGCATGACCCGGTTGATACGACGGCCATTTTCATCAGGCACCAGCATCTGTCCAAGGAAAGGACCAAAGTTTTCGCTTTGGATAATAAAGGGTTCACCACATGAGTACATGGTTTTCCTGGAAATCTGCACGGCTGGCTGGTTATGGAGGTCATCGAGAAGAATGCGGGGAAGAAAAAGGGGCGTACCAAATTGCTTCATGTCAGAATCCCATTCCAGGCTGGAAGGGTGACCGTTGAATGAGTTGGCCCGAACATTGTAGATAGGAGAGCCTCCGCGCCAATCGCCTTGGTTGTCACCACACCAAAGCTCTCCATCGGGTGATGTCGAGATGCCGTTATGCATACGAAAACCACTGGCAAATGGGGTGAGCTTTCCATTCTTATCAACATGGACAACCCAACCCCGAAGGAGGTTGGATGAAAAGTTGCGGCCACGGCGACCATCCTTTGAGTATGTAGCCCGGGTATTGAAAAAAGTGGGCCCATTATGAGAAGCTGTTCCCAAAGCCATGTAGTAACCACCTTTCCCATCCTGACAAAGAGCATTGGTTTCGTGGTAATTTCCACTGATACCAAACTGAGTGGATATGTTGTTGTACTGGTCTGCTTTACCGTCCTTGTCCGAGTCGATAATTTCGGTCAATTCTGCCATTTGGGAAACCAGAATATGTCCAGGAGCGAGAAGGATCATGCCCATCGGATTGTGTAAACCGGTGGCAAATACTTTCCATTTGGTTGACTCAGGGTCCTGCCCAGGTTTTGTCACCACTACATCGCCCCGGCGTAAACAGGCGTAGAGATAGCCCTGTTTGTCAAAAGCTAGCCCTCCAACCTCTGCAGGCATATCTTTGGGAAAGGCAATGTTTTCGATGGTGTAACTGGCAGCTGAAGCAAGAGATGCAGTAAGAGTTATGGAAAGATAGAGTAGGGTCTTCATAGGTAGATTCTAAGCTTAGCGGACAGATTTGATGAAGAGAATAAGGGAATCATATTCTGCTTTTTGCAGTTGGTAAGGTGGCATCATGCCACTGGTATATCCTTTAACCGTTTTGGCCATGGGTTTCTCGATGGATTCCCGGATGTAGTCTTCATCCACCACAAGGGGCTCGGCCTGTTGGAATTCTCTTTTTGCACCGTAGGAACCTTTCAGAGTGGGGCCATGGTTTTTACCCCCGTCCAATGAGTGGCAGGCAATGCACCCAAGTGTGGTGTAAAGACCTTCTCCAATGTCTTTGGTTGGCTTTTTAATCTCAACTTTCTTCTCTTCTGATAAAAAGTTTTCTCCCGCATTGGGGCGAATGACAAGGTGAAGTAAACCGGGTGAACTCTTCAAAACCTGTACTTGGGTATTGGGGGATTTAAAACCCAACTTTTCCTGCTCTGTGGAGGCAAAACTGAGTTTTAAGGTTTGAGTAGAAGGCCCGGGTTCTACCTTGATTGTGATCTGACTGTTTCCAGCTTTATATTTGTAAGTTGGGATACGGTCATGTCCCAGAGTGAAACCAAGATAAGCGGGAGTTCCGAGACTGGAAAGAGATTGCCCGTTTATTTCTACAGGATGGGGGCCCACGGCTTTGTAGAAAACAAAACCATAGAGATTGGGCACATAACCGAAGCCTCTCCTACGACCACTGGTGGGATCTCCCCAATAATTTTTCATGTTTAGGAAACCATCTCTCCAGGCATAAAGAAGGCGGCATTCTGTTGTATCCCAAACATAAGATAAGGTTTTTCCCATGTTCACAGCAATCGCAGCAGGGATTCCATGAATGGGAGGCGTTTGCTTACTCGCTTCCTTACCGGAGCGAGCACTGTATTTAGGAGATGCTGCACCGGTAGAATGGTTCGGGAGTACATCACTAGCCGATAGACCAATCGTCGGCACAAAAGTTCGTAAAACCAAAGGCTTTTCCTCACTGCCCATGGGTAGGTTATCAAAGGTAAGATATCCTTTGGAGGGATAGTCTTTCCCCGGCACATTTACAGCAAGAAAGCCAAATAAAACGCATAAATGCGGTAAAGCTAAGCACTTCATAATAAAAATGGTGGTATCGGAATGATTGGAAGTTCGCAGGTAAGAAGACTTGATCGTGTTACAGGTGTAAAGCACTAAATGCCAAAGTGTTTAAAATAAGACAGTAAGGGTTGTGGTATCATATATTATTATAATTTGACTTCTTCTTTATTCCTGTATCAGCTTGAAAAATGACATCTTCCTCCCAAAGTGAAAAAATTCTCTTTGTGGATGATGAAGGTTCAATTCTCCGTGCTTTCAAGCTTACATTAGGGAGGGAGTTTACCTTATTCTTTGCATCTTCTGGAATGGAGGGGTTGGATGTTTTTCAAAAAGAAGGCCCATTTGCCGTGGTTGTGTTTGATTTTATGATGCCGCAAATGAATGGAGCCGAATTTTTATCCGAGATCCGTAAGTTGGATCAGGAAGTGGTTGCGATGTTACTCACAGGTGCGGCCAATTTCGATTCTGCATCCCAAGCCATTCGAAACGGGAATATTTTTCGGCTTTTGTCTAAACCATGTAATGGTAATGAACTCAAGGAACATTTGGTTGAAGCCTTGAGGCACTATCACACCATAAGGGCTGAAAAAGACATGCTTGCCCAAACTATGAATGGTGCAGTTCGGGCGATTACATCCATTCTTTCAGCGTCTAAGCCCCTGTATTTTGGTCGGGCTCTTCGGGTAAAACGTCTTGCTTTTCAACTTGCAAAGGAATTGGGAGCCCAGGAATCCTGGAGATTGGAGCTGGCGGTTACTTTTTATTATCTCGGGTATTTATCTCTTCCCGAAGAAGTGCAGGAGCAAGTATATCATAAACAGGATGTGGCTCCGGGTTTACAGGATATCATTCGGGGTATCCCAACTTTCATGGAATCGATGCTTCAAGATATCCCGCGTTTGGATGAAGTGATTGAAGTGGTTAAGTATGTGGACCACAATTTTGATCCATCTACTATGGAAGAACAAGAAACACTTAAGTTGGCTTCGATCATTCGATTATCCAAGCACTATGACGAAGTGGCGAGTGCAGGGCATGCAAGGCCTATGATCTTTGAATGGTTATTGAAAAACCGAACCATTTATTTACCCGGTGGTCTGGAAGCCTTGAGTCGTGTTCGTCCTTATGCAGATGGTGGACCTCAAGTCCAATCGGTTGATCTAAAAGACCTTTGCCAAGGAATGCGTTTGAAGGATGATTTACGAATGTCTAATGGCTATCTCATTGCCCCGAAGGGAACGGTGGTTACAGACCGATTTTTAGGGGTTCTACAAAATTATCGTCTTTGTTATGCGGGTGACCCCTTTCCTCCACGAATTGAAGTGACCATGGGTACAAGTTATCTGGGTACTTCTGACTAACTTTTAATTTTTTCGTCGAGTTGCCATAGAAAAGTTTTTCTGTTTATAAATTGGGATGACTCTTAGTATCCGTTCCCTGTTTTTTTGTCTAACCTCGATTTTCACCCTCTTTACTTTAATGGGGGAGAATGATATTGTTGCTGAGACTTTACCTATCTCGGTGGGGAGTAAGGTGCCACTGACCTATGATGAAATGTGGCAGGGATTTGATCCGCGAAAAGAACCCCTTGAAATTGAAGTGCTTCATCGCTGGGAAAAAGATGGGGTGGTACTACAAGTACTGCGTTACCGCATTGGAATCTTTAAAGGACGAAAAGCGATGATGGCTGGTGTCTATGGATATCCAAAGGGTGCGGGGAAGCTACCGGGCTTACTTCAGATTCACGGGGGTGGTCAATATGCGGACAGTAATGCCGCCCTGACCAATGCAAAACGTGGTTATGCTACTCTTTCGATCGCCTGGGCCGGTCGTGTCTCAGCTCCTCAGTATCGGGTGACTCCGAATGAGGTGAAACTTTTTTGGGATGGAAAAACCCAAGACCCCAAGTATAAACTCACCACGGATTGGGGGGCGTTGGATGCTTACCATGCACCAAGCCGGTATGGTAAAGATGCTTTTCCTTCGATTCCGGTAGGGGACTGGTGTCTTGACCCGGTTGCGTCTCCACGGAATAACGCATGGTTCCTGGTTACGCTGGCAGCCAGAAGAGGACTTACTTTCCTGGAAAGACAATCCGAGGTGGACGGCTCCAGACTTGGGGTGTATGGGCATTCCATGGGCGGGAAACTTACGGTTGCAACCGCAGGCTCAGATAAGCGGGTAAAAGCGGCTGCTCCCTCTTGTGGAGGTATTAGTGACCGTTACTCTAATGACTCTTTACACCTTGCAACCGTAAGTGATCCACCCAGTTTAAAAAAGATTACCTGCCCCACAATTTTTCTGAGTCCAGCCAATGATTCTCATGGACGTATAAATGACCTGCCTTCGGCTATTAAAGAAATTAAAACCAATGAATGGAGAGTAACCTGTTCACCCCATCACAATCATCAGGATTCACCACCCTATGAAGTTGCCACCCAAATCTGGTTTGATCAATATTTAAAGGGAGGATGTAAACTGCCCCAAAGTCCAAAGATTTCGGTCAAATTAGAGGAAGGTAAATCTCCTTTGGTGATGGTTGATGTGAACGCCTCCCGCAAAATTTCTTTTATCGATGTTTTCTACACGCAACACGGACAGGTCGATGGTATGAAAGATAATTCAACGAATACTAAAAATCGTTTTTGGCATTATGCTCCAGTTACTAATGATCGAGGTGAGTGGAAGGCCCACCTACCTCTTCACTCTTCAGAAAAACCACTTTGGGTCTATGCCAATGTAAGCTATGAACTTGCTGATCCTATTAAAGGTGCGGGGTATTACTATGGGACTTATGAGGCAAACACATTTAATCTTTCCTCCCTTCCTGCCTTGATTAAACCCGAGAAGTTACGAAATGCAAAGGTAAGCACACATCTTGGGTCAAGGCTTATAATCGAGGATTTTCAAGGTGAATGGCAAAAGGAGTGGTTTTCATACAAGCCGGCACAATGGGGGATTAAAACCCACAAAATATACGACCCCGTATGGAGGGCACCAAAGGGTGCGAAACTGGGTCTCGATGTGCAGGCAGAACAGCCAAATCAAATGATTCTTGGGCTGGATAACTATGCCACCGAATTTGAAATCAAGGGGGGAGGAGCTTGGACATCGATCCTTTTACCGTGTCTGGTCTTTAAAAATGCAGAGGGGCAGGCTTTAGAATCCTGGCAGGGATGTAGGGAATTACAACTGGATGCTAAGGTAAGGCTCAACCCGGGTCGAGATTCTCCGGCAAAACCCTTACATCTCGGAGCTAACTGGAAGGGCACAGCCCCAGCATTCCGTAACTTACGCTGGGTGAGGAATTGATTTAGGGAGCATTGGCTTCTTTTTTAGCTTTCCATTCCTTGTCTCGTACGGAAGCTCTTCTTCCCTGGTTGGGATCCCCGAGATCCCCACCTTTAGCAATCATCTCTGGGTAGGTTGACTCCCACCACTGCTCGTAGGATGCGGAGAGCTTGGCGATAAGTTCTGGTTTTTTTTCGGATAAATCATGGCGACAACCCGGGTCCTTTTTGACATCAAAAAGGACCCATTTATCCCGAGGGCTCACGCCCCAGTGAAACTGAGCAGTTCCGCGAGCATAAACCTGATTTTTCCCCCCTCTTTCAATAATGCGCAAAGCTTGGCATTGGCTCATGAATTTGAGGCAACCCTGGTTTCCACAGTGGTAGCTTCGAAGCATTAAATGGTTCCCTTGCCTGACTCCGGCCATGGTATATTTATGAACCTTGGCAAAGCCACTCGGCCATCGGGCGACATGATGGTAAAGAATTCGGTTCTTCTGCCAAGTGTCGACTGGCTTGGTACTCCGTAAAAGGGGGAGTAAGCTAAACCCCTCAAGTTTGGGCCTTGTTTTCTCGGGGATGTTAGCTCCTGCCAATTTGCAAAGTGTGGGTAAAACATCCAAGTGAGAGGTAAGGTTGTCGACGACTTTGGCTTTCCATTTACCCGGCCACCTCCAGAATGAAAAAGCACGGGTGCCACCTTCCCAGACGGTGCATTTTGGCCCTCGCATATTGGCGTTGTAAACATCGAGCCCTTCCGTGACCCCATTATCGTTCACCATTATGACGATGGTGTCCTGGTCCCGTTGGGTTTCTTGTAGGAACTTCATCAGCCTGCCCAAGTTGTAGTCAATGTTTTCAATCATTGCCAAGTATGTGGCATGGGTATCATTGAGTCCGGCATCCCGAAAGGGTTTGATGAATTTTTCTGGAGCGTCCAGAGGGGTATGAGGTGAATAGGTGGCAAGATAGCAAAAGAAGGGCTGCTCTTTGGCTTCCTCAATAAATGTCATGGCTTCATCAAAAAATACATCTTCCCTGTAGCCTTTAGACTGAAACCTTTTTTTGTTTCTCACAAAGGGGGCATCAAAATGCTTCAGGGGCCCAGCTTGGTTGGTGGAGCACCAATTGAATCCTCTTTTTTCTGGACCCGGGTTAGAACCGAGGTGCCACTTTCCAATGAAAGCGGAAGTGTACCCGGCGGTGTTTAAAAGTTCTGGGAGTAAAATCGCGTCCTTGTGCAGTTGTTGACGAGGTACAATGGTGTGGGTGACCCCATTGCGGAACTCGTGCATACCTGTGAGTAACGCGGCCCGGGTGGGAGAACAGGAAGGGCTGACATAAAAATTATCAAAACTTACACTTTCGGTACGCAGCTGATTCATGTGGGGCGTCTTTAAATATGGGTGGCCGTGGGCGTTGACATCGCCATAGCCTTGATCATCCGTCAGAATAAATATGATATTTGGTTTCTTAGCTTGAAGAAACAGAGAGAGACAAAATGCGACGAGAGGGAGGGAGATATATTTTAACATCATAGTTGTTAATCTTCTCGTCTCTGTGGAAATGGTTGGCAATGGAAAAAGAAAGAATATAAATTGTTTTGAGATTGCAGCCAAGTGATGGCATGAAGGATATTCACCTCTTTAAAATTGTAATGCCTTCAATCCACCCTCTCATGAACCGTCCTTTCCTTACACTCTGCATTTCTTTTTGCGCTTGCCTTGGGCTATGGGCAAATGAGCGACCTGAAAAGCCAAATATTGTATTAATCTTGGCTGACGACCTGGGTTGGCAGGATGTGGGCTGTTATGACCTAGACGAGCCCACTCCTATGGAAACTCCCCATATTGATTTACTTGCAAAACAAGGGGTGCAATTTTGGCAGGGCTATTCCCCAGCCCCCACCTGTGCCCCCACTCGTTGTGCGATAATGAGTGGGCGTCATCCGGCCGTTTTACAAAAAACTCATGTGGTCGGTGGAAACCCGCCAACACCCTACAACAAAACAGCCCATCCGATCATGGACCCGTGGTTTAGTGGGCGGATGAAGTTGCAGGAAGTTACGATTGCGGAAGCGTTGAAGACCAATGGGTATATTTCGGGCCACACTGGCAAGTGGCACATGGCAATTGACCACAATGCTTTTCCCCAACCGCAAGATCAAGGGTTTGACTTCACCCGTCATCATCTGGGTGCAAGTGCGGCAATGCGTCCTCACCGTCTGACCGGGTTTGCCACCAAGGCCAAGGGGGATGCTTATCAACTTGATCAAGACGGGTTCCCTAAAGATCAGACTACACTCGATGCACTCAAGTTTATGGAAGAGTCGAAAATAAAGCCTTTCTTTCTCTATTATGCCGCTTGGCTAGTGCATACTCCCATTCATAGTCGGAGCGAGGAATTACTGGCTAAATATTGTAAGAAGCTTGGCGTAGATTTCCCCGAAGATCCAAGTAGTTGGACCCTTGAGGGGCAGAAAAACCCATACTACTGTGCCATGGTGGAAATGTTTGATCATTATGTGGGGCAGCTTATTCAATACCTGGAGGAAACCCCTGATCCCCGCTGGCCGGGACATAAACTCATCGAAAATACCTATGTCATTCTTACTTCTGATAATGGAGGAATGGAGAAAGTACCCAATGAAATTATCACTGATAATTTTCCTTTAGATCGAGGGAAAATTAATGCCCGTGAGGGTGGCGTTCGGGTGCCCTTGATTGTTTCGGGTCCAGGCATTCCAGCGGGGCAGCAAAGTAATGTGATGATCAATGGGATTGATTTTTACCCCACAATCTTAAGTTGGACCGGTACACAAAAGCCCCAGTCTCAAATATTGGATGGTTGTGATATAAGCACTTTACTTCGTCAAAACCCCAAGACTGGAACCTTGGTGAAAGAAAAAGGAGGGAAAGCCAGAAACTCTATGGTTTGGCATTTCCCTCATGGTGTAGCCCAGCAATCAACACTTCGAAGGGGTGGATGGAAATTAATCTACAATTATATGCCCAACCGCCCGCAGTTGGAACTTTTTAAGCTCTATGAAAAATACCCAAATCCATCTGAGCGGGTCGATATTGAGGAAGCAAAAAACCTGGTAAATCAATTTCCCAAAAAAGCGGAATCAATGAAAAAAGAATTATTTGCTCGATTAGATGCTATGAATGCATCCTATCCTTATTTAAACCCTAGCTACAAGGGTACTCTCGCAGGTAAGGGGCAGGTTTGTTCAGTGGTAAAAAATGGCAAGAATGGATCCAGTATATGGGTGCAGTTTAAGGAAAATGGAAACCAAGTAGCAAGGGGGCAAATTGTTTACACTCTAAATGGTAATGAGAAAAGTGAAGAATGGTATGTTACACCTGGCAAGATCAAGGGAAACCGACTCTCTGGATCTTTGCCTCAGGGGGCGACCCATTATTTCTTCAACCTAATCGATGAGAAAAACTTTTTGGTCTCTTACCCTGTTCCTATGGATATGCAGTCCGCAGGTAAGACCAAACCAAAAGGTCTTTATTCGCTCAACGCCCTGCGGGTGAATAAGTACTGATTCTTGTATTTTATCCAAAAAAAACGCCTCATTACTGAGGCGTCTTTTGGGGCTTTTAAAAACAAACTAAACTGAAACAAATAATTGTTACTATTAATATAGACGGGAGAAGTTCAGAAATCGTTCAAAAAAATTAAAATCTTTTCGAACTTTTCTACTAACTCCAGTCTAACATTCGTCGAATGGGTGCTTTGGACTGAGTAATCAAGTCACTATCCATGGTGATTTCGGGAGCACCGGATTGAAGACAGTCGAGAAGCTTGGGCAAAGTATTCATTTTCATGAAACGGCAATCATTACAGGCACAATTCCCAGTGGGGCCTGCTACGAAAGATTTTTCAGGAAGTTCACGGGTGAGACGGTGCATCATGCCAGTCTCGGTCAAAATGATAAAAGTATCGGCTGGATTGTTTTGGCAAAAAGAGACCATTTTCTCCGTGCTGCAGACTTCATCAGCCATTTCTCGAACAGAGTCAATGCATTCAGGGTGGGCAACGACAGGAGCATGAGGATATTCCAAGCGGCATCGTTCGATAGATTCTTTTGTGAATAATACATGGGCGTAACAACTGCCGGGCCAGAGTTGCATCTTTCGTCCTGTCTGTCCAATCACCCATTGGCCAAGGTTTTGATCGGGTACGAAAAGAATTTCTCGGTCCTGTGGTACTTGTTCCACAATTTTGACCGCATTCCCACTGGTACAGATGACATCGCTGAGGGCTTTGACGGCAGCAGAACAATTAACATAGGCCACAATGTAAAGGTCTGGGTTTTTCTGTTTGTAAGCAGCGAGTTGTTCGGCAGGGCAGGAATCGGAAAGGGAGCAGCCTGCATCCAGATCGGGAAGGAGGACAGTTTTTCCTGGGTTGAGGATCTTGGCAGTTTCAGCCATGAAGTGTACCCCGCAGAATATGATTATTTCCGCATCAGTTTCGGCGGCTTTTCGGGCTAAACCAAGGGAGTCACCAACATAGTCCGCAACTTGCTGAATCGGATCAATTTGGTAATTATGGCAGAGGATAATTGCATTCTTTTCTTCTTTAAGCCGAATGATTTCTTCTTGTTGTTTGGTTAAGGATGATGAGCTTTGGTGACGGAAAACCTGAAGGGAAGGGGGGGCAGCGAGAGTGTCTGGCATCGGATAGATTAGTTGATAGAGCGCGAGCAATTACCTTGTTTTCGAAATTGGGGGCATTCAGCATGGACTTGAAGCCGTTGATCTTTTACATCGAGTCCTAGCTTGGCGGATACATTTTTTCCGTACCACTCCATAAAAGGAGCATCGATGTCAAAAATCTTATCACAATCTATGCAAACAACCTGAGCTTTAAAGGTTTCTGAACTTCCATTGAGGGCATAATACTTATTGTCTTGTCCCACATCGATTTTTCGAATCACTCCACTTTCCACCAAAAGAGGAAGGCAACGATAAACGGTAGCTCTTGATACTGTGTCGTCCAGGCTTTGTGCATCTTGGAGAAGTTGCTCGGCGGTGAAGTGACCAGGTTGTTTAAAGAGTGCTTCAAATACTCCTTTTCTTTGACCGGTCATTCGCAAGCCTTTGCTTACTAGAAAGTCAGAAAAGCTTTCTAAATTCTCGTTGCATATAGAAACCATTTCCAAATTCTTAACCATTCAGAAATCGACGGTCAACCTTATTGAGACTCTCTTGAGATTAAATGGTTTGTTTACAAGAATTGAGAATCCATTAAAATATTTAGCTATGGCAATTAAGGTAAATGATCATGTAATTCCGGATTGGGCAATTGAAGGGCAAGCCCAATCCTTATATCAAAGTGTAGCCGAGAAAATGGCTGGTAAACCACAGGAGGTTATCCAAATGGCCGCAATTGATATGGCCAAAGATCGCTTGATCGATCAGACCTTAATGTCTCAGGAAAGCCAACGAAGAAAATATAAGGTGGATTCGGGAGAAGTGAACCAGCAAATGAAGCAGTGGATTCGTCAAAATGGGGGGAAGAAAGCATTTGAGTCTGGAAAGCATCCGGTGATTAAAGACAAGGAGAGTCTGCGTAAGGAAGTAAGCAACCAGATACAGTTCAATTTGCTATTGGAAGAGGAATCAAAATGTGTCCCTGCTTCTGAAGAGGATGCCAAAAAATATTATGATTCACGCCCGGACCTGTTTACTTCGGAGGAGACGGTAACCGCTGCTCATCTTCTCAAAAAAGCATCAAGCGAAGAAGAGTTTACCCGTGCAGAAGAAGCAATTTTTGCAATCCGAGAAAAGATAGAAGCGGGTGCTGATTTTACTGAACTTGTCAGACAGGAATCAGATGATGGAGGCAATGATGGGGATTTAGGGGCATTTGCCCGGGGGCGTATGGTTCCAGAATTTGAAAAAGCAGCTTTTTCTATGAATGCTGGCGAACTCAGTAAGCCAGTCCGCACGCAATTTGGCTGGCATTTAATTTTGGTTAGAGAGAGAAGTGATGGAAAGCTGACTCCCTACGAAAGTTTGAAGGAAAAAATTGTGGAATACCTAACGGAGCGAAAAAAAGATGCTACTTTTGATGCTTTTCTCGATCGGCTAAAAGCCGCCTCAACCATTGAAGAAGTGACTGGAATCTAGTTTTTTACCCGGTCCAAGCCATCAAGAATTCTCAGCGTGCTTTGAGATTTATTTAAAGCATACAGGTGAAAGCCAGGGCTGCCACCCTCGAGTAATTCCTCTACTTGGCCAAGGGCCCAATCGGCGCCAACTTTGGCTTGGTCGGACTCTTCAGATTCATTGAGGGCATGTTCTAATTCTGATGGAAAAGCGGCTTCGCACATCGTACAAAATCTTTGCACCTGACCAAGTGATAAGACAGGGAGCAAACCGGGGAGGACTGGTACCGAGATTCCTGCATGCTGGCAGTCGTTTACAAACTTAAAAAAGGCCTGGTTGTCAAAAAATAATTGGGTGGTGATAAAGTCTGCACCTGCATCGACTTTAGTTTTTAAGTTTCGTAAATCGGTGGCGTGATCTGAAGCCTCAGGGTGTTTTTCTGGGTAACCACCTACACCGATACCAAACGCAGGAAAATTTTCTCGAATCAAAGCAACTAAGTCTGATGCGTAAGAGAACCCACCCTCCATTGCTTGAAATTGGGTTTCTCCTTTGGGGGGGTCTCCACGCAGGGCCATAATGTTACAAAATCCAGCGTTGGCAAAATCTTCAAGGATTGTAAGGAGTTCATCTCGGGTGTGTCCTACGCAGGTTAGGTGGGGCATAACCTCAAATCCATGCTCTTCTTTGAGTAACTTGGCGTAGTGCATGGTTGTTTCCCGGGTTCCTCCACCAGCACCATAGGTGATGGATACAAAATCGGGATTGTGGGGCTGGATTTCAGCAGCAGTTGCGAGCATCCTTTTACCGGCTGCATCGTCTTTGGGTGGAAAAAACTCCACGGAAAATAGCTTCTTTCCGTCTTCTAGAATCTTTCTGATTGATATCCCGTTACTCATGAACATATCAACATATCATGATGCGTTGATATGTTCAAGGAAAATACCCGTTGCTTAAAACCGTATGCGGGAACTGATCAAGAGGTTGTTGATCGAGCCGAGGTATTTTTCCACTCTCTTTTGAGGCTCATGGGCTTGGGCTTCCTCGAGTAATTCAATGGCTTTTTTATATTTCTGATTAGATACCAGCATCCTGGCATGTTCCAGTAGGGCAGGTGTTTTATAGTCCGGATCTTGGGCTGCCCGATCGAAACGGATACCTGCTTCGATGAATTCCTGTTTGTTCAATGCGAGTTGGCCGAGAATAAGGTGAGCTTTTCCTTCGAGCGGATGTTGAGTGACAAGAGTTGTTAAGATTTTGTGGGCGTCTTCATCTTTTCCAGTCGCTCTCATGACCTCTGCCTGAAGCAGGCGAATTTCCTTTTCATCTTCGTCAGAATATCCTTTGCCAAAGATTTTTTCGATCTTTTCCAAATAAGAAAATCCGTCTTGGTAAGAACCTCGGCTTATAAGTATGCGGGCCACCCGAACATAACTACGCAGGGGGAGTTTATTTTTTTTGGTAATCGCTTCCTCATAAATTCGGAGGGATTGATCAAAGAGTTCAAGATTATGATAGAGGTCACCGAGCACCATATAATCCGCTAGTTTTAACTTACCCATCCGTTTCAATGTTTCGAGGGAAACAACTGCTTTCTTTTCTTTTTTAAGTGCTTGTAAAACTTCAGCACGAGCACGGTGGCAGAAAGTATCCTGTGGGTCTTGGTGAAGCAATTCATCGAGTAATGCCAAAGCCTCAGGGAAACGTTCGGTGTAGAGGAAACAGTTTACCAATCCATTGCGTGCATCTTTACTGTCAGGGAGTAAGAGCATACCCATCCTGTAAGCATTTTCTGCTGACAAGTAACGCTCGAGGCTCAAGTGGCAATAACCCAAGGCAATGTAGGTAATACCATCCCCATCTCCCAAGCTAATGGCTTTGGTTAGACTTTTCGATGCTTGATCTAAGTTTCCCAGGTTTAGGAGAACCAGACCCAGGTTTTTATGGGCTCGTAAAAAAGTGGGGAATTTATCAATCGCTTTTTTGTAAGCGCCTTGGGCGGCGCTAAGCCGACTGATCTGGTAATACATGGTACCGAGTGCATAATCAAGAGCTGGGCTACTTTTTTCATCCACTTTTTTTTCTAGGTAAGTGATGGCTTCTTCAAGTTGGTTTTCTGCTTTGGCAATCACTTCACCCAAGACATTTTGTTCTGACTTACTAACTCTGGGCTCAATGTCACTCCTAAATCCATAGTCTCCCATAAAGCTCCGAACAAAGGATGGGTTATTCCAAAAGTCTTGGGTAAGTTCCGGTTTTGGTGCCTGACCATGTAAGGAAATGAAAACAGAGAAAAAGAAAAAAGTGTAAACTTTCATTATTTTAAAAGGGAGAAACGTACGGGGAGGAAAAACTGAACTTTTACCGCCTCTCCATTTCTTCTGGGTGGTTCATAAATTGAGTTTTGGGCGGCTTCGCGGGAAGGTTTGACGAAGTCTGGGTGGGTACTGGAAACCACTTCGAGAACTTCAACTTTTCCCACTTCATTAATTTGGATGAGTAATTTCACTTCCCCTTCAAGTCCTTTTCTTTTGAGATTGGATGGATAACGTAAAGCTCCACGTTTTAATACTGAGGGGTTCCGGTCAAGATCATGAATATCGAATATCAGTTCTTGGCCGAAACCGCTGGGCACAGGGTTGAAACTTGCGAGAGAAAATGCGGCTTTAAAATCACCTGGACCGACATCAAGGCTTACCTCTACCGGGCTGGTATCAAGCTTCTTCACGGACTTGGAAAGAACCGGTTCTTGGGTTTGTTTCTCGGCCTGTTTTTCTACCGTTTGTTCCATTCGGGTTTTAGGTGGAGGGTGGGGAGCAAAC
>Ga0206130_10001243_pt1 | contig 38059 bp, 40 predicted proteins | sample Helgoland_Spring_9_FD_148637 | JGI IMG/M metagenome (GOLD analysis project Ga0206130, IMG submission 148637) | Pelagic subsurface seawater microbial communities from Kabeltonne, Helgoland, North Sea - Helgoland_Spring_Bloom_20160512_1 | ecosystem: Environmental > Aquatic > Marine > Epipelagic ...
TAAATTTATATATATTTTTTTTTTATTAAAATTTTTAAAAATTTTTTTTAAATTTTTTTTTTTTTTTTATTTTTTAAAAAATAATTTTCCCCCCCCCCCTCTAAAATACAAAAAAAATTAGTGAGGTAAAAGTATCAAAAAAAGTATCATTTTAGTAATTATGGTCTTAAAATAAATTAGAAATAATAATGGATCATACCATAATATGGTGCGAATATAAAAAAGTATCGTGAAAGTATCAAAAAAGTATCGAAAAGTATCGAAAAGTATCGAAAAGTATCGAAAAGTATCAAAAAGTATCAAAAAGTATCAAAAAGTATCAAAAAGTATCAAAAAGTATCAAAAAGTATCAAATATTTATAATAAAAATAATTATTAATTTTAAATTATTTAAATATGTTTATATATTATAAGTATGTTTGTTTGTCAAGTTTGTAATTATCAAACTGAAATAGCATCTAATTATAAAAAACATCTAAAAACTAAAAAACATAAAAATAACCAGTGTAATCATAGTTTTTCAAATACATATACAATTGATGAATTCATCAGAAAACCTCACAATACCTCAGAAAACCTCACAATACCTCACAATACCTCACAAGCCCTCCCGATACCTCACAATACCTCACAATACCTCACAAGCCCTCACAATACCTCACAAATAGACAAAGATATAGATTCAGAGAGTTCTAAAGATTATGTATGTGAATATTGTTCTAGATCATTCTCGCGAATAGACAACCTTAATAGACATATTAAAAAATATTGTAAAAAAAAAATAGATGTATACGAGGTTATAAATGAATTAAAAGAAGAAAGAATTGCTATGAAAACGGAAAGGGAAGTTATGCTAAAGATGCAGAAAGAAAGTCTAGAAAGAGCAGAGAAAGAAAAAGCAAGTATGAAAAAACAAATAGATTTTTTATTAGATAGAGTTGGAGACACAACAAATATCACGAACAACCAAAACATTGTTTTAAATTGTTACGGAAATGAAGATTTATCACACATAACTGACCAGTTTAAATTAGGGTTGCTTAAGCTTCCATATTCAATGATAACTAATTTAATTAAAGAGATACATTTTAATGAAAAATATCCTGCTAATAAAAATATTTGTTTACCTAATAAAAAAGAACCTTTTGTAAAAGTTTTTCAAGGCGAATCTTGGATTTACAAAGACAAAAAAGAGACAATTAAAGAATTAATACAAAAAAATTGCGATAGATTAGATGAATACTACGAGAATAAATCTAATAAAATGGAAAAAGATGCGAAAAAAAGATATATTACCTTTCAAGAGAAAATGAATAAAGAAGATAAAAATTTAGATAAAACTATAAATAAAAATGTAGAAATGATATTGTTAAATCATTCTAATTTTTAGGCATTATTAAATCCACTTGGTACTATAAAACCTAACTTTTGTGGTTCTACATTTAAATTATCATCTGGTATAATTGAGTTTGTATTCTTTTGTATTTTAAAATCAGCATAATTATTAAAACTATTTGATGGGGTATTTACATTTATAAATTGATTTTTATTATCAACATCATAGTTCAAAACATTATCTTTATTTGAAGCTTGATTAAATTGAGTACTATCTATATCAATGTAGGATTTATTTTGTTTATTATTTTGTTTTTTATTTTGTTTTTTATTTTGTTTAACTATTTTTTGGTTTAATTTATTAATTTTATTTGTTATAGAATCCATATTCTGTTCTATTTCACTATCAATATCCAAATTTTTATTTAAATCATTTGAATTATTTACAACTTCTTCATTTATTTCTAAATTTTTAACTTCAGATGTTACTTCTTCTAAATTTTCTTCTAACTGTTCACTTTCTCCAGATATATTTGAAGCTACTGGAATATTTGATTCTTCTGAAACAGTTATCTTATAATTTGGAAATGATTCACTATTAATACCTTCTTCTTCAATATTAACACTTTCATAATTTTCTTCATTTACAACAGTTTCTAATTGTTTTGTGGGTTCAACAGGAAAATTAGCACAACTAAATGTATTACAGCAACTTTGCTTACATTCTAATAAGGCATCATCGGTTTTATCTTTACACTCTGTCTGTATGCAGCAATTATAAGCTAATTTAGGATTGATAACTCCTAAATCAACCTGCATTTTGTCAAGATTTTTATCGATTATTCGGTCTGTATTTTGTTTAACATCTCCAATTTGTTCTAACTCTGATAAACATGATGTACGAGCATTTTTTATATTGTTAAAATTCTTAATCAATCTATTTCCATACATTTTTTTCTCTTTATTACTTAATCCAGAAGCATCGAAATCAGTTCCGTATACAGTTTTCATTACTGCGGGACAAGTATCTTCCGGCGGCGGTTGTTTAAATTCGTGATAATGTCTTTTTTTTGTCACTACATGTGAATGCATTGGAGATATATATGTCTCTTCGTGAATGTGTTCATTTTGAAAGGATTCTTTATTATTATGATTAATTACCAAATAAACTAAACATAATATCATTGTAAAAACTAATACATTTTTTGATGTTAATAAATCTTTTAACATACTAATAATAATTACATATATTTTTTTTAAAAAATTAAAATAATAAAAGTTATTTTGGATTAATTTATAGAATAAATTGGTTCAATAGCATTATAGAGTTCTGATAAAGATTCTCCACACTCAGATCTTTTTATAACCTCCGCACATAACTTAGATACATCAATTATTTCTATTTTATCCGATTTTTGATTAATGTCAACAGTATTAGTGACTATGACTTTTTTAAAAAAACTTTTTTCTATTTTCTCTATACAATTTCCTGAAAAAAGGCCGTGGCATGCTACCATATATACCTCTTTAGCCCCATTTTGGTGTAGTATTTCTGCGGCTTTACAAGCAGTACCTCCTGTATCTATTATATCATCTACGAGTATAGCAACCTTATTAGAAACATCTCCCATAAGTTGCATAGTATCTACTTGATTGGCTGCTTTTCTTTGTTTAAAAATTGTAGCATATCCACAATTGATTTTAGTAGATATTCTAACTGCCCTTTTACAAGCGCCTTCATCGGGTGCTACAATTATTAAATTATTTAGATCAATGTTATCTTTAATATATCTAATGAAATATGGTTCAACATACAAATTATCTAAAGGAAGTTTATTGGAAAAAAATCCACCTATTTGTCCTGCATGTAAATCAAAAACTATAATTCTATCAACATTAAGAGTTTCAAGAAATTGTGCTACAACTGAAGCTGAAATAGGTGCTCTACTATAATCTTTTCTATCTTGTCTAGAATAAGCATAATAAGGAATGATTACATTTACAGTTTTGGCACTACCCCGTTTAAGAGCATCAACAAGAATAAATAATTCAAATAAATTATCATTGGGAGAGTTATTCAAAGACTTTGAAGTTGTTTGAATCACATAACAATCTTGCTTTCTTACACTTTGGTTGATGTTTATTTGAATTTCCCCATTAGCAAATTTATTAATATCGCAAGATGCTAAATTTATTTTTAAATTTTTAGCTACATTTTTTGAAAAATTTAAATTAGCAGTTCCTGAAAATAGCAATCCTTCAATCATTGATACTATTTAAAATAATTTTCTTAAATTATTTTTATAATATTATATATATATGATAAAATATGCTTTACTTTTACTACTTATACTTTCATGGACATTAAATCCGTTTGTTAAAAAAAAAATTACTAAATTTTTAGATCCACTAGAATATCTATTTATTAACACATTTGCTGTGAGTTTAGTTACCTTAATAATATTTTTATATAGTTTACGATATAAAAAGGTGTCTCTCACGTGTCTTAGAAAATTAGACAGTAATTGTATGTATTGGATGTTATTTGGTGTTTTAATCACCATATTTAGTTCATATATTTTAATGGTACTTTTGTCTCAGTATGATGCCGGATACATAATCCCTCATGTTCAACCTTTAGTAATAGTGTTAACAGTGTTAACTGGTGTAATACTATTTAATGAGCAAATTAATAGATACAATATTATGGGTATATTATGTATTGTTTCTGGTTTACTTTTGCTTAATATCAAGACATAATCAACCAAGGCATTGCGTTAGCACAATCATATGAAACTTCAACTAAAGCTATAAGAATATAATAAGCGCCTAATCCTTTTGAAACATCATTGCTAGAGGAAGAAACAAGCTTATCAAATTCATTTAATATAATATATTGTAATTTTCTTTTATCTTTATCCTTTAATGCGGTTACATATTGAATACTATATGTAAATACATTATTATTTGGTACAATATCCTTTTTTTGATCTTCCGTTAGTTCGGCTCTCCAATTCCAAATATCTTCTAAATGTTTATATAAATTTTTTAATTGAATTACGGTTAAACCATCGAACCATTTTGTGTCAGTTCCTCCAGCAGCAACATTCAAAGAATCAATTTTTTGAAAAATTTCAAGTAAATAATTTTTATATTTTTGCTCTGGATTAAGAATATCTTCTATAAATAAAATTGACTTAAATTTTTTTATGTCTTGAAGCCGTTTCTTTACTAAATCTTGAGCTTTTTTAGGTATTTCTTGTCTATTATATGGATTATTCATTTTATTTTTCAATAATTTATTTAGAGATCTAATATCAAACCCCCAAATGCATTTTTTTTCATCAGCAAATGAGAAAAAATAATCATATTCAATATCTTCAATTTGTACAAAGGTATAAAAATCTTCATTATTAGTACACAGTGTTCTGTCATAGAATGCTGGACCTTTTAGCTTATTTTTTTTCTGGAGATATTTTTTTATCAATCTTTGAATGATAGAAATAGATTTTGTATAATTTTGATAATTATCTAATTTTAAATAGAAATCATCAAGTCTTTTGATTAAAAGATCTTTTTTTCCAACACTATCAAGTTTATAGTAATTTAATGTTTTTTTAATGTCTTTGACGTAAAAAAATGGCTTTTTTTTTCTAGCAGTATAGTCTTCGTAAGTTATAATTGATTTATTCATGTTTATATATTATGTTAATCCTTTATATATAGAAAGAAAATAAAATCAATTTTATCTAAATATTTTGACGCCTAATATTAATTCATTATAAAATGTTTAAATGATGAAAAAAATTGAAAAAAATATTTATGACATAATGAAGGAAAAAATGGAACAGTTAGTAAAAGGAAAATCTATTGATGTGTCAAAAGTCTCAACCTCAGCCCCAAAACCACTTGATAATGGTTCAAAGCTTGTATATGTAAATTACGGCGGCCCTATGACAAAATTCAACGTTCAGACACCCTGGATGGAATTAGCGTGGCCTGTAAGTTGTTATACAGAGGGAACGTGGCCTAAGTATAGTCAAGAACTATCATTTAGAGGTTCTGATGAGGGAGGAGATGTTGGTGGCTTTTTGGATAAATTTACTGAATTAGATGAACATTTGATTGATACTGGTGTAGAGAATAGTGTTTCGTGGTTTAAGATTCCCAAAAAGAAAGCTACTCGTGAAGCTATTGAAACTATGTATAATTGTATTGTTAAAAGATCTAAAGATAAAGAAACGGGAGAACCAGATGGCAAGTGGCCTTCTACATTTAGAGTAAAGATCCCGTTTAAGAATGATCGTTTTGAATGTAAACTATATGATACAGATGGTAATATATTGAATATTAATGATCCTGAATCTGGTACTAAAATTGAAGATGTTCTTCTTAAGGGAACGCGTGTCAGATGTATTGTTCAGTGTGTGGGTCTCTGGATTGCTAGTGGTAATTATATGTGTCAGTGGAAGTTAGTAAAAGCTGAAGTAGAAGTTCAGAATAACCCTAGTACATACGACTTCCTTGAAGATAGTGATCATGAAGAATCTGTAGAAGCCCCCAAGAGTGATGGCCGTGAACCTACCATGCTAGATGATTCTGAGGATGACGCTGAAGAGAATGACGCCGAAGAGAATGACGATGGAGAGGAACCGGCTGCCAAGCCTAAACTTAAAATGAAAGTTAAGAAAGCTTCAAAGTAAGTTAAATATTAAAAATAATAATAATCATTTAAATATATGGAAGTAATAAATTACAAAAATATTGATGTAGAAAAAATAACACTTCATTCTAATAATGGAAAATATTATGTTAGATATGATAAACATTTTTTATTTATAAAACTACCTAAAACTCCTATTATAACGAATATTACTAAATTAGATACAGGTAAATATAAAATTAAAATATGTGTAGACAAAGTTCATGGTTCTAAAAGCAATGTTTTTTTTGATAAATTAAAACTTTTAGATGAGAAGCTTGTTTATCTCTTTGATATTATTGGTATTCATAAATTAAATATTTTAGAAAAAGTCGATGATAAATATTATTTAAATTTGATAATTTATAGAAACGAAGAAGATTCAAATTACACCAAATTTTATGATAAATTAGGTACTGATTTAAAATATAAAAATTATAAATCTTTGTTAGAAAAAGGTCGTATTATAAGTTCTATAATTTATATTAATTGTATTGATTTTAATAATGAATTTCCTATTGTTAATATAAATTTATTAGAATCTATAATATTTGATGAACTTTTATATAATAAACATAAAGTTAATCTAAGTTTCTTAAATATATAATAAAACTATTTAAGACTTTTTATTAAAATATAATTATAAATGGATTGCCACAATGTTGATTATGCTATATCAGAAATAACAGAACTAACATCTGATTTTTATAAAATGTTTCTATATATGTTTATGTTTTATTTCGCGTCACTTACAATGTTTTTAGTTTCTTATAGTAATTTGGATAGAAGATATAATGAAGAGATTAAAATTAACGCTCATTTGCTAACATATATAAATAATTTAGATGAACAAACGGTACAAAGTGAAGCAGATGAATCATCATCGCAACCGGATGACTCCAAAGATGAAGATGAAGATGCAGATGCCAAAGATGAAGAATCTAAGTCTAATAAAGAATCCGATTGCGATTCTAATGCTGAACAAGATAGAAAAGTATCCACACCTGAAATAATTGAAGAACCCATAGAAGATGAAAATAAATTTACCAAAACTCTAAATTCCTTATTAGGAATACACTCATAATTTAATTTCTAAATTTTTAGGAATGTTTTTTATATAAATATCATGATCTAAATCAAATTTAGTAAAAAATATAAACCATAGTCTTTCAATAACATGTCCTACTATAGGATTACATTCTTTATCTAGATAATTTAATATTTTTTTATAAAATAATAAATTATTTTTAACTATTAGTTTTTTTGATACGCAAAACTGTGCGCCCGCCCCAAATTTAAATAAAAAATTTTTAGGATTTTTTAAACTATATAGATCTGAATAAACTTGTTTGATTTTTAAATCTTTTCTAAATTGATCCTTATCTAATTGGCATCCCCATACTTTACTTGAAAGATTTTTATATAAATAATCTCTTTCATTTTCAAATAATTTAGAAAGAATTTTATTTAATTTTGGTGTATGATCAAATGGATTTCCTTGTAAAAATATTGTATAGTTATCTAAATTATCATAATTTTTTATTATGTGATGAGCATAAGTATGTCCTTCTCTACCTATATTAGGCATTTCAATTATCTTAGGAGGTGTATAGTTATTTAAATAATTAGTATAAATTTGTTCAGCTTCTTTGTAATTTTTACATTTATATTTTAGTACAATTTTGTCATTAATTTTTATACCCTCTAAAATCACTTTTTGATTAATAAATGATATTACATTTTCTTGCTTTTCTAATCTAAAATTATTAGTTTTGATACCAATAAATGCCATTTTTTGATTAGTATTAAAAATACAGTAAAAATCTGATTTACTATACTCTTTAATCTGACAATTTAATACTCGTCCATAAATTCTCACTGCGTCATAAATATTTTCACAAGGCAACTTAAATTCATCATCGCCTTCATAATCAATTGTTTCTATTTGAAAATCATAATTATTTTTTGTGATCATTTGTACACTAGTATTTGTTTTTGATGTCCTTAAATTTTTCTTTTCTTTTACCCAAATATATTTTCTCACAGGACAAAAGAATGCTACTAAAGATTTATTATATAAGAATGAAGATTTATTATAAATAATGACATTCTTGTAAGAATAGCACCAATCTATATCTTCTATAAACCTTGCTATTACTATTTTCATAATATGATAAAATATATTATTTTAATAATTCCAACTACGGGGTAAATTATATTTACAAGGATAGTACAATATTGTTATTACTAAAAGAATTAAATGTATAATTATTTCAATTGCTTTTGACCATCCGGAGAAAAAAATTATTTTATCAGCGAATGTCTCCTTAAATCCCATAAATTTATTCAAAATATAGTTTGTATGAAATTCTGGTGCTGGACCAGTACTTCCTAAAATATATTCTATAGAAAATTGATATAACAATAACCCGATTAACAATAAGGATGTTATAATTCTAGATTTTAGAGAGCAAACTTTTGTTGGAGGATTAAAAGTATCTTTTTTATTCTTAACAATATGTTCAGTATTTAAAAAAATATTTTCTAAAATAAACAGAAATATCATTGTTATTATTACAAACATAAGTTTCAATCTATATTCACTTAATTCATATAACGGGTTTTGTTTCCATAAATAGTACATAAAAGCAAAATTTATTATCACTATCAATGAAAATATTATCAAATATTTAGTACTACATTTTATTGGAAATATCCAAAAGCATTTTTTCTTTTTACTGTATCTTTGAGGAGTAAAGTAATAAACTCTAAAATTTAAATATAGAATTATAGCACATAACATCCATCTTGTTCTAAAATCAGTAGAAAATGAAATAATTTTAGTTCTAATCCATGCCTGATTTAATATTGTTTGTTCAAATAATTCAAAATGATTCTTGATAATTTGAAGTATAGTCATATATTATAGTAATAAATTTATTTACTTTTATTAATTAAATATAATATAAGTGTGATGTATAAACAATAAACATTTATAAAAAGTTTGATATCTAAAATTATCTAAGTTATAATATTTTCAAATATTAAATTAAAAATATGCAAATATTTTATATTATAAACATATGAGCTATTATGATAATAATTACTATAATTGACAAAAAAATATAGGTAAAATGAGTGGCTTTTAAATAAAATCAAATTTGAAAAGTAAATAGATGAAAATAATATTCTTATAGATTTTGGGTGTGGAGGATATTTATTAAATAATTTTGATAACAAACATAAATTGGGTTTAAAATCAATAAATCAGCACACAAAGATTTAAGAAAAAATAATATTATTGTATTAGTTGGATTCAAAATTATCGATTGTAATACAATTCAGCCCAAATGGACGTAATTATGCAATGAGTTCAATGACCCAGTATATAATAGTAAATGTATAGATTATGCCAAACACAATAATTTTCGAATTAGATTAGTTGTGAAGAAATAAATATAATTTAATTAATTAATTGGTTTGTAAAAAATGTTTTTTTCCCTTCATAATCTTCCAAACTTAAATTAGGCACGCATGTTTTAACATACTCATAGTCATTGTCTAATATAGACACCATATTATTTTTTTGAACAGCTTCTTTGATTTCTTCAAAACTTAATTGACCCAAATAATCTCTACCATTAGCAAATATAGCTGTTAAATATGACTTATTAATATCATTTTCATATGATATAGGAAGAGCTTTTTGTAATTTTTCAGGTGATAATTTTAAATATAAATAATCATAAATTTTATTTTCGTTCAAGAACACATAACCATTACTATTTGGATTCATTAATTATGTACATTATTATAACCTTAAATATTTTAGCTATATAAAATTGAATTCTTATTTAATATTTCTTAAGTAAAAAATCCATGAACCGTGGTAATGATTTCGGTCTGTATTGTCTAGCAGGATGTTCGATATTAGCTTTAATATGTGGTTTTATAATATATATAGTATGTGGTATACTCTTTTTAGTCCAAAACTATGAATTATGGACAAATTGTAATGATTCATATTTATGGCCATATTTACTAGTAGCTATAATTTTAATGTTTACTAAAATTAGTTTTAGGGAAACAATAACTTTTGAAAAAATAGGATTTATTATTTGTTCTGTATTAGTTGAATTAGGATTAGCAATATGGGGGGCTATTGAATTGTTCAATAAGTGTGACAATTGTTCTGAGTTGCATAATAGTGATTTATGGAAATTTGGGTTGGCAACATTTATAATTCAAATTTCATTTGTAGGAATATTTTTAATAATGTTATTGATATTTACATGGATAAATTATTTCAAAGAAAGTGACAAAAATAAAAATCCAGAAGAAAATTTAGATAAAAATCGGTCATACGATTGTCATATTTATAATGTATGAATATTATTTACTTTTATAATTAGATAACTAAAGTACATATTTGAATACCAACTGATAAGATTTATTGATTAGATTTATTGATTAGTTATATTTTTTTTTACTTAGCTATATTAATGTCTAAAAAAATATGTTACCAAAAGCTCAAAATTATCTACTTCAAATAATCCATCTGTATCTTCTATTATACTATAACTATTTTGAGTATGAATTAGATGAAATAAAAATTTGATAAATAAAAAATTTTACATTAAATTTTTAAATCATTCCCGCCACGGATCAATATACTATGGTCAATATAACCAATTCCGAAATAATAGTGATGATATAAGTACTACTAATTTTGTACTATTCTTTATATTATTTTCATCAATAATATTAACTTCCTTTTTGTTAACAGTTTGTCTTTTTCATACATCTAAAAATAAAATTAATCCTTCAAACAATTGAATTACATTTAAATATCATACTCTTAAATAAACTTCTAAATTTTCTTTTAGATTCCAAGGCATTTTTAGAATAACTTTTTTTATTAATTTGAATGACTTTCTTAATTTTTTAATATAATTAGGAGATAATTTATTATAGTTTCCTAAACTGATAACTAAATTACCTTCATATAAATCTAACAAGTCTGTTGTTAAAGAATCATTGTCAATACAGGATAATAATAATAGATTTTTTGTATGTTCTTCCATACTAAGATTTTTTATAAATAATCTACCATCTTCTTCTATAATATTTTTCCAAGAATGAGGTTCATCTTGTATATCCACACTGTAAGTATTTAATCCTAATACATGGTCGAATAAATATGTATGAAATGCGTTTCCGCAACATGGATCTATTACTCCAGTAATTTTATTACTTTTTATAATTTCATTAAGCATATTCAAAATATTCAGTGGAATCACACTCCAGCAAAATATTTCCACAAAATGATTTTTAATAAGTGAGTCTAAAGATTGTGTTTTAATATCGTATCTATTTTTAAAATATTTAATCCTATTTTTTAATTTTCTATCGAATATATAATTATGATAATCTTTGTAAAAATTATAATCAATAATGCATTCCATTAATTAAGAAATGAATATATTATAATTTTAATCAATTTTATATAATTTAAACTTAAATCATTCATCATTTTTGATTCATTTAAATTATATCAAAAAAATTATTATTAGAAAAACATTTTTCATAGATTTCTTTGCATTTCTGATATATTTTAGTATTCCCCAGTAATATATTAAATTTGTAATAAGGCCTTCTGTATAACTTTCTATTATTTTCGTTAGTAATTCTTACAATTAAGTTTGGATTTTTTTCTTCAGCTAAATGTTTTGCTTTTTTCAAAACAAAACATCTACATAGTAATGATTATTTTATAAATAAATGCGTTATATGTACATTGTTAATTTATATTCAGTAGATAATTGTGTAGTCATATGGAAAAATTTCAAAATATTGAGGATTTTACTGTTAGAAGATTAATAGCACAGAATTTGGAATATTGGACAGATAAAAAATGGATTAGGGACAATATAAAAAGATTTTTTAAAAAATATAACAAGAATAAACTTCTCATATTTGTTGAAATAAATTTTGGAAAAATATCCTATAAGGGGGGGGGTAAAGGACGTAATACTGCTTTTGAAAGTATGAATAAAGTCCTTCAAGCAATTGTTAAACATAAAAAATATAAGAATCTTCAAGTTAGTTTTTTAATCTCTTTACAAGACGAAGCATATCACCGTACTATAAAAATCTTCGATTTTAGAAAACACCCAAATGATCAACCTAAATCACACCATTTTAAATGGGGTGTATCGCAAAAATCCAATGATGTCTGTAGAATTGAGGAAAGTTCATCTTTTGACTTAAATATACCGTTATTCTCCCTAAATCATGTATTAGATGGTAATATTATTTTTCCACATCAAAATATAGTAAACAATGGATTTTCTAAAATCAATGATCAATCCCAATTCAATGATAAAAGAGATAAAGCAATTTACAGATTTTCAAATATCAGAGCAGATTTAAACATTCCATCGCGTGTAAAATTAGTTGAAATGTCATATAAAAATCCAGATTTGTTGGATTGTAGAGGTGCTAAAAGAGGTCCTCATCCAGGACATGATAAATATATATTACAAAAAGTATTTTTAAAAGTTTATAGAAGTGAAAATCTTATAGACAAAAACTTAAGCGATGAAGACCTTGATAAAATGATGGAATACTATAAAGTATCTAATTTTATTTCCAAATCGGATATAATTAAAAATAAATATTTAATATGTACAGATAGTTGGTACAATGTATGTGATTATGCTTTAATAAATAGTATATTATTTCGCTATAAATTAGATAAATGTAAATATTATGAAGATTTTATTTTTGAAGACAATCAAGATTTTTTTATCTTTGATGAACATAATTTCAAAGAAAGATTTACAAAAGTAAAAAATATTTCAAACCAAGAATTAATTGAAAAAATTGAGGTTAGAAAAAAAAAAGTGAAAAATTATTTAGAATTTGAAAAACTAGTTGATAATTATGGCCAATTATTAACTGAATTTTCAAAAATACAACAAATTAATGAAATATAAATCATAATAGATGTAAGAATAGACTAAGAATATTAGGCTAATGTTTAAATCTTATATTATGTACTTAATTTCAATGGAGCATTTAGTATGTAATTAGAGCTTTAATAATTAGAAATAGATATCAGATCAAATATTTATTCTTGCTAAATTCTAATTTTTGAAGAATGACTCGCAGGCTGCGGAGGTATCTAAAAATATCTCGTCTACCCCTCGACAAGCATCAATCTCAAACACACGACCGTCGATTTTGAACATCTCGAGAACAGGTTCTGATTTCTCGTGGAACATCCGAAACCTATTCTTGAGAGTATCCACATTATCGTCAATACGAAAACAAGTGTTAGCCCTTAAGAGAAGTCTCTTGGTCATCACTTCCTCGGTTGTGTGGAACCACAACATCGCATTAGCCTTGCATATCATCTTCTCAAACATCTCTCCTTGGACAATTGTCCTCGGAAATCCATCTATCAAGAACCCATTCTCTGGTTTGCGTGCAGTATTAATAGCATTCTTCAGTAGTTCAATTGTTGCTTCTACCGGCACCAAGTTCCCCTCGATAATGGTCTGCCGTATCGCTTCTCCGATTTTGCTTCCTGAAACCATCTCCGTCCTGAGCAGTTCCCCGACAGATATATGATTACACCCAAACTTCTCTACCAACTTGGCCGATTGAGTTCCTTTTCCCGAACACGGTCCTCCCAGAACGAAGATTATTGTTGGTATTTTACTGATAAAGTTGGAGGCTTTTGACTTATTTTTTACTAAATTAATATTGTTTGTATTATATATTGTTTTATTGATAATGTAATCTTTAGAATTGTAAGTTTCCCGATTTATTTTCTTTTCTTTGTCTGAGCTATAATTAGGCATATTTGTTTGCTCTTTGAAAACATGATGAAATTTAAATAAATTCAATTTTAAAAATGAATGAAGTTGATATAAATAAATTTTTAAGATTTAGGGATAGCTATGTAAATATGGCATTTTGATAAATGTTTTAATTTTTACATCATTTATCTAAAACAGCAATGATATTGCAATAATTAGTATTTGGAAATTCATCAAATAAGTGTATTTTTGATATATTAAAATAATTTTTTAGATAACTGATATCTTTTATAAAACTCTTAGGATTGCATGAAATATAGATAATCTGTTTGATATTTATTTTTGGGAGCAAATGTAAAACATTATTAACAAGACCTTTTCTGCCAGCTGAAACTAGAAAGATTAAATCTTCTTCTATTGTTTCTAATATTGTTGCCATTTCTGATTTAGGTTGATTTATAATAGTTGTATTTTTAGAATTATTTTTACTTAAATCTCTTGAAATAAGACTACATTGTGTAAATATTCTAATATTTTTAAAGTACTTATTTAAAATCAACGAGGGAACATTAACGTCTCTGCCCATTAGAATCAAATTATTTGTTAAACCTTTCTTGATGGAGTTCGCTATAAATTTGTATATATCAATAGATGATTGATAGTTTACTCTTGAAAATGAATCAGGACTGATATGAAATTTTATCTTAAAATCAGAATAATATTCCACAATATCATCACTACCATAAAGTTTCCAGTACTCATCTTCTTTAGTGGGGTTGACATTAGTATTTGTAGTTTGATAATAAATAGACACTATTTTTTTACCAAGTTCCTGAGTATTTTTTATAAGAAAATTCTTAAGGTTGTTCATATCAATCTCAATGAAATTAGATTGTGTATTGATATTTACCTTCACCAACACTTCTTCAATACTATTTTCTTTTATAAGAATTGATATAAGAGAATAGTTATTATGTATAGTAAAATGTTTATTGATTTTGTTTATAAGTTTTAGAGAAAATTTACTATTAATTTTATCTTTAGTTTTTGTTTTTTGTCTAAAATTATAAACATTTCTATTTCTGTAATGTTCTAAATTTTGAGAGGGAGTAAATTGAACATCTATCTCAAAATTTTTTTTTATTATTTGATATTTAGATTTTAGATCCATTTATATTAATTGTAAAAAAAATATTTTATCAAATTTGTTTATTCTTAATTATCAAAAAACTAGGCAATTATCTAATATAGATTACATTTACCCAATTCTAAAATAAATTTATTTTTTAATCAAGTTTAAAATTATGAAAGTATAGAAATAAATAAATATAATCTGATTAAGAAAATTGATATTTATTTATTTCTTCTTATATAAAATAATTATGCAGACTATACCAAGTCACAAGTGTGACAATTGTGGACTTAATACTATAGGAGAAAAGTTAAATTCTTTTGCGCCTAAGTTATGGGTGGATAAAGACTTTTTCCTACATCTATGTGATGGCGAATGTGTATATCAAATGAGTCAAGAACTAGAACGTAATTTAAATATACATTTATTCTTCAAAGGAAAAGATATAATTAAAGAAATAATATTAAATGATGAGAAAATAAAAGAAGCTTCAGAAAAAATGAATAAATTAGATATATCTAAGTTTACTAGATTTATGAATAAATATGGAAATATAGTTATGAATAATCCCGAGGGTCAACTGGTAATATCCCAGTGGCTATAATATATTTTTAAGTTTTATAATAAAGTGTACTGTCATTCCTATTCCAATTATAAATAAAAGGTCTAAGGCATAAATATTAGTTTTATCTTTAAAATATCCAATGTAAATCAATAAAGGAGCTACTAAAAGTATATGTATTAGATTAATCAAGTTATAAGATGAATACATATTATTATTAATTTTTTCTATAAGATGGTAAGCATGATATAATAATACTAAAACTCCTAATACCAAAAGCCCTTTATACACATCTTCTGAAGTTTGTTTCTTAAATCCTAAATAAGAAAAAATTATTCCAAAGAGAATATGAAATATATATAAGTTTTTTAAATAATTCATTAATATACTAAAATAAAAAAAAAAAATATTAGCTTATACTATAAATGGGATTAATGGGAATGGTAAAAGATCAAGTAGAAGCATTAATGAACTATAATGAGGGGTTTGAAGGACAAAACAATAAAGGTAATCCATTGGTGATTGCTATTGTATTAGTAGTATTTTTGGTATTACATTTAATGTTAGGCAAATATTTATGGAATAAAGCTTTAGTACCTTTGGTACCAGCGGTTAAACCGGCATCAAGTGTGTGGCAAGTATTGGGAGTATCAGTATTGCTTTCAATTATGATACCAAATTAAATTTTAAGATATTATAAAAATTTTAAATAATATTTTATTAAAATGATTATGGTTTGTAAACTTTAATCATTTTGAAAATTATTTAGATAAATTTAAATTAAAGATAATTAAAAAATATGTAATATATGATTATAAATGTCAGTATTAGCAGTATCATCTTTAATTTTCGGTGGAGGTAGCATTTATGGTTTAAAACAAGTATATAACTATATATTTAATATTGAAAATGACCAATCTGTTCAAATGGATAATTTAGAAAAAGATTTAAAGAATGAAGATGAAAAAAATGTTGATCCTCTTAGTTCTGAATATAAATTATGCACCTCTTGTAAAGTTAATAAAAGTAAAGAAGAATTTTCTAATCGACAATTTAAATCTAATAAAAAAGCTAGATGTAAAATGTGTATAATTCAAAGTTGATACTATTTTTAAATATAATTGATTCAAAAAATTGATTTAATTAAATGTAAATATAAATGTAAAAAATGTCAACCGGAAGAATTGAGATTATTTTAGGCAGTATGTTTTCTGGGAAAAGTACTGAACTCATTAGACAACATAAAAGGTACAAAGTGATAAATAAAAAAGTACTTGTTATAAAATATCATATTGATAAGAGATATGATTCCGGAGATAAAATATCAACTCATGATAAACAACAAATTGATTGTTTATCTTTAGATAAATTGGAACCTCTTTATGACACTTCTGAATATAATACTGCTAATGTTATTATAATTGAAGAGGGTCAGTTTTTTGAAGATTTATTTAATTTTTCTACAAATTCTGCTGATAAATATGGTAAAATAGTAATTGTAGCCGGATTAGATGGTGATTTTAAAAGAAATCCTTTTGGAGATATATTAAGACTTATTCCCCATGCAGAAAAGATATCTAAATTAAGTGCTCTTTGTACTATTTGTGGGGATGGCACAAAAGCATCTTTCACTAAAAGGATTGTTTGTTCGAATGAAATAACATTAATTGGAGGTACTAATGAGTATTTGGCGGTTTGTAGAAAATGTTATATCAACTAATGTTTAAGTTAATCTTAAAATATATTTTTTATTTATTTACATAAAGATCTTTTTAGTAATTTTGTTTATGGATCAACCACCAAAAAAAAAAAGAGGAAGACCTCGTAATGATTCTAAAGTAAGTGAATCATCTAACGAAAAAAAAAATGAAGATATTAAAGATGAAACACCAAATGTTATATTACCAAAAAAAAGGGGGCGTAAACCAAAACCAAAGCCACTATTCGAAGAGCCGAAAGTATACAAGAAAAGAGGGAGAAAACCAAAGCCTAAAACAGAGGAAGATTTGAATAAGATACCTAAAAAAAGAGGAAGAAAACCTAAAGATAAATTTGGATTGATTCCCAGTAATGATATATCTTTGAAACCATCCGAGGAACATGTTATTCTTCATTTGCCTATAAAAACTAAGGATCTAGAAAGTAATGAAATTATAGAACAGAAATTACTAAGATATAATCCTGAAATTTTAATTCCAAAACCGTTTGAACCTGAAATTAATGCTCATCCGTTGAGTAATTATGCGGAATTGGATGATTTGGAAGGAATGAATGAAAGTGTAATTCTTGATGATTCTAATATTAGTACAAATATTAAATTAGACATAAAAGAAATAATAAAAGAACCTGAAAAAATGAATTTTGTAGAATTAGTTGATGATAATGATAATATAAATGACACCTTATTTAAAATAAATGAACAACGAAAAGAAGAGTTATCAGATTGTAATGTTTATACTGATAAATCAAAAAATTCAGATATTATGATGGAATTTAAAGATAGTAATATTAAACAAATATGGCCCAATAAAATTAATATTAGTTGTTTTTGGTGTTGTCATAATTTTGATACAAAACCATATGGATTACCTAAGAGAAAGGTAGGGGATACTTATCATATGTTTGGTAATTTTTGTAGTGCTGAGTGTGCTGCTGCTTATAATTTTGATTCCCAGGAGGGGTCTTCGGTTATTTGGGAAAGATATAGCCTGCTAAATATGTTATATAAAGATTCAATTGGAGATTCCCATACACATATTAAATTAGCTCCTCCAAGAATGACATTAAGGAAATTTGGTGGAAATTTATCGATTGAAGAATTTCGCTCTATTAATATTAATTATTATAAAGATTTCAAAATAACATTTCCTCCTATGCTCGCTGTTATACCTACAATGGAAGAAAGAAATGTAGAAAATAATACACTAAAAGAACAAAGATATGTACCCCTTGATGGTGAAAAAATAAAAACAGCCGATGCTCAGCTGAGACTAAAGAGAACAAAACCACTACCAGATTTCAAAAATACTCTAGAAAATTGTATGCAACTTAGATATGTATAACTAAAAAAAAAAATTTCTTTTATAAGTATATGACTCTAAATCAATTATTTAAAAATAAACCTACAATAGAGATAATCAATGAATTGGTGTCTTTGTATGGTTTAAGTGATATTAATGATACAAAAATTTTTTCAAAAAAAGATTTAGAAAATATAAATACAGTTGATAAATTAGAAAATGTAAAAGATAAGCTTGGAGAATTTTATCTACCATGTAAAAAAAAAACTTATCTTAATAATATAACTCCAAAAAGAGCAATAACAATATTACGGCAATTTCTAAAAATTTATAACTATTCACTTAAGTCAAAGGAAAAATACATAAAGAGTGAAAAAATAATAATATATAATATAAGACCTTCAAAAAACAAAGTAAGTAATAAAAAACCTAAGAATGATGGTTGTGTAGTTTCATTTGATTAAATATTAATATTATTTAAGCAAATTCCATTTTCATGGCATTACAGAAAGTCGATAATTTAAGACAATTATCTGAATATCTGATATAAATTTATACATAAAAGATTCATGTTATGTATATTTTCAAATATTTTTACTAAATTAATAGAATTATTCTCAACTTAAGAACAGTACATTCACCCTGATTATAAACTTTTATTTTTTGTTAAGGATATTAATTTAATTTATTTTTTTTTATTAATTTAAACGTAATTATAAAAATTTTATATTGTTAATTATAACTATGTCTGAAAAACAAGATGAATTACTAATTTTAATTAAAGAGGAGAAAAAAAAAATAAATGATTTAGATTTTGATAAGGTATTTAAGTATTATTATAAATGTCATGTAAAAACGATTATAGATATTTATAATAAATTTAAAACATTTAAGGATTTTGATTACTTTGAAGCATTACTTCTCGGTACAAATTTATTCCATAATGTATTTTGGATATTAATTTCATATTCTAAAAATTTAAAATTAACTATTTTTTTATCAGAGAGAGCGATTCTACTGTACACCGAATTTATTATAATGTCTCGTGATCCAAAAATTAATAATGAATTATATTTTGTACCAAGTTTAATAGATGCTTTATCTTTTTCTTACAAAAAAACCATTGGACCTCTGAAACTTAATGATATATCAAATAATCCCGAAAGTCATCAGGATATTTATACTTATAAAAATCTATCATCTATTGTCAAACTTATAAATCAGAAAGGTTTTAATTACATAAAGAGTGATGTTGAAATTAATAACTTAGAAGAAATAAATAATATTTTTACTGCTAGTATTATAAAAAATCACGATCATTTTAAAAAAGAAAAATTTTATTCAGATTTTTTTGATTGTTGTTTATCTATATTTAATGATATCGAAATTTCTTACATGACTGGATTATATTTTGTTAGAATATTATTAGAATTGTTGGTAGATATTAGAAAAAAAAATACCAAGTATGATATATTTTTTAGTGATTTTATGAGATTTTATGAAAAGTATAAAAAAAATTTAAACAACATAACCATAAAAAAAATTAAAAATATAAGAAAATGTAAAACTTATATCATAATAAAAAATAAAATTTTAAAAAACTAAAATATTACATACATATATTTTTAATAAAAATGATATAGCTTTACAAGCTTATAGCATTTATAAGAATACAAATAACAGTGATGAAAAACATAATTGGTTTATGGCAGAAAAGATGCTTTTTTCAAGATATATTGAAGAAATAGGAATCAAGTATCCAGGTTTTTATAATGTTTATATTTTTTAGTTATAATTCTTTAACTATTTTACAGTCATTATCATTTTCAATTATCAATACAGCAACTTTGCGATTATTGCTTGTTTGATTATCTAAAGGACCAAATGCTTTTGAACTACCAATATCTATTCTCCATAATTTTTTATTGCAAGATGAATTTATTCCCTTATTAAAATTAAATTGAGGAGTATGGCCCATGATCATCCCCTTAATTGGAGTAGTATTATTAGTATTATTTTTAAAATTTAAATATTTGATAGATTTATGAAATTGTTTTTCTTTATTAGAATTCCATTCATCTAAATCACTGAAAAGTCTACACCAAAATGGAGAAAACGTATCGTCGTCATTATGGTATAGAATTTCTATAGCATTTTTTGTTTCCGCATCTGTATTTCCTAAAAGCCAATTTTTAACATGAGTATTAACATCATTTATAGTATAACTATTAGCCAGTTCAGGAGAAATTCCTCCGTGTACAAATACCCAACTTCCTACTTGAAATATTGAATAGTAATTATTTGCTATTTTTTTAGAAAGAATACCACCTGGTTTAAATGCTTCTTTCCTTTGCTTATATCCATATGGAAATTTATTCTTTTTTTGGGTTTTTTTAGCATTAAAATAATTACCAAATTCCCTAAATTCTCTTGGACTAACATATCTAAAATCTCCTAATATATTCATAAGTTCATGATTTCCAATAATACTTATAACAGCACCTTTATGTTTTCTCGCTTTATCATTAAGAGATGTAAATAGACTTATTATTTTTAAATCACTTCCTTCATCTTGGCACAATTCTTCATCATCATCAGGACATAGATTGTTAACTAAATTACTTGGTCTCACTCTATCAATTTGATCTCCTATTTGAACTACAATTGTGTCTCCTCCTACCCATTCTATATCATCGAAATTTTTGGGATTATTAGAAACTGATTTTGAAATAACTCCTCCGAGTTTAAGAGATTTAATAGCAGACGTTAAGTCTCCATGAATATCTCCAATGGCTACTATTTTTTTTGAGGGAGGCAAATAACAATCTGTTTTAGTTTTTTTATCAACTGGTTGATTTTTATTTTTTAAAATATTAAGTATGTATGATCTTAATACCTCTTTTTTTAGATAAGGTGTGCTAAAATTGTTTTTGTATCCTTTGATTTCTAATTTTTTACCTATTTCAACTAGAAGTTTTCTATCTAAATTTGAAATTATTTCTTCTCTGTTTTCCATTAATATATGTAAAGAAATTTTAATTAAAAATTAAACAAGAAATATTTAGTTTCTTTTGATTAAAATTTTATTTATCTTGTGATAATTATCAAAAATCTGTTGATCATTGGATTGAATTTTTGATTGTCTTTTTTTTTCAAGTAATTCTTGTTTTTTTTTATTTATGTAAACATTTTGTCTATCTTCATCCGACAGTTCAAATGATATATTTTTTCTATCACTTTTAAGATCATCTACATTTTTGTATTTTTTAAATTTAACATCTCCTGGATTTATAGTATTTAATGTTGTGTATGCTTCTCTATAATCAGAATAATTAAGATCTTTATTTTTCATTTCTTGTTTACTAAAACTTGATATATTATCCAATCCCAATACAGCGCAACCTAATTTACTTGTTAAATCTAATGCTTGTGGTTCTTGATATTTTATTATTTCATTATTTTTTTTAGTATAACTAAAAGAATTATTAAAACGGTTTATATTAAAATTCCCTTTAAATGTTTTAGTAATTTCTTCAGTATCAAAAGAGTTAGATTTTATCCAAGATTCATAACCTGTATCATTAACATCACTTAGTCTATTTTCTTTATAAATTTTATTAAAAATTTTTATATCAAAATCATCTTTATTTGTAATATTGACGTTAATCTCGTTTTTTTGATTTTCCATATATTCTTTAGATTGGTTTCGTAATTCTACATATTGTTTATCAACTTCTTTCTTTTTTAGTTCTTCTAATAATTGTTTATAGCCTTCTGATACAAGGTTAAATTTTTTTTCAGATCCATTTGGTCTATCAGGATGAGTAGCTATAACAAGTTTTTTATATGAGGCCTTAAGTTCATCTAAAGTAAAATTTTTATTAAGACCAAATAAATAATTATAATCAATATTTATATTTTCATTTAATTTTTCTTTCCGAGTTTTATTCAAATCATCTGCTTTTTTGTTATTTGGTTCTAAATACCCATCATTAATATTTAGATAATCTTGTACTTGATGTCTTTCGTATTGGTTAAGATTTAGATTGGTTAAATAATCATTAACTTGAGAATAGTTATCTTTATTTATCTTACTATTTTTATTAGATAATTCGGCCTTAACCTTATCAAGAAGTTGTTTCTGCATAGTTCTATTATTCATAACTGTTTTTTGTAATTCGATATTATTAAAATGATTTTTATTTACTTTTTTTAAATTGTCTGAATTATTGTTCTTAGATTCTATTTCAGAATTTGTATTCCCCATATTTACTAAAAATAAATTTTTTTTAATTTTAATTCTTGCTTAAAAAATGATTTTGATTCATTGTGTCAAATAAAAAAATGAGACTTTTTGAACAAATTTTTAAGCAAATATTAATATTATTAATATTATTAATATATTGACGATAATAGTTCTACCTTATACTTGGTATTTCTTTACCACAATATTGTATAAATATAATCTTATAACAATTTCATTTGGTTTATTAATGTTTTTAGAATCATATTTATGTTAAATTCCCAATAGATTTAATTCCAGATTTTATACCATTATTTGGAAAATTGGATGATGCTTTGGCATATCTAATTATGGTATTAGGACGATGGATTTCTTTAATTTGTGTATTTAGTAATGTTATAACTCTATTAACATAATCCTGAACCTAATGATAAATAACCTAATCCACCTAATATAGCACCAAATATCCATTTTCTACTCATATGCTTATATATTTTAAGCCAAGCCTTATTTTGTTCTTGAGAGTTAAGATGTTCTAACATATAAGTTGTTTTAGGAGTAAGTCTATAATACAGAATTTTTATACTTATGGCAATTGTTAAAAATATACATACCTTCTTCATTTTGGTTTGATTAGAATAATAAATAAATAAAAATGCAAATATTAATCCTAACATATACCCTTGCAAATATATTTTCAATCTTTCATTAACAATATTAGAATAAATTTTTTTTTGCTCTAAACTTAATGTTTTTTGAAAATCAATAAAAACTTTATCTTTGTGGGTGGAAAACATATTAATAATCATTGTACCTACTAGAATACTACCTAATAAACATGAGTCTATACAAGCCATTATAATATTAATAAATATTTAAATTTTTTTAAATTTCCTGTTAATCAAAATATTTTTACCATTTTTATTTCTCATTAATTCTTCACTATTAAGTTTTAAACTTATAGTTGCGTTTTTGATATCGCATTGAGGTATGTATGGCAGGATGGGTTGGCATTGCCAAAAATATTTTTTATACAAACAGTCTAGATTATAATCATTCGGATAATATTCAATTATAGGTGAGGAATTACTCAATACTAAATTTTGATACGATTTGGGTAGTAAATGTGCGCTTTTATTCGGTAAGACATATAATAATTGTTCAAAAGGTTTATTAGGAGCACCTTTTTTAATATCTATTTTATTTATATTATCTAACTTGTTAAAATAATTAAATATATCTTTTAAAAGGGGAGGATGTCTATATTTATACTCCCATTGCCAAGATTTACAAGTTTTAAAGTAATAAGAAAGTATCCATGTAAGACCTTCAATATAGTTATGACATAAATTGTCTATTTCATTTTGAGATGTTATATTATGGCAAATTTTATAATATCTTTTTTCCCAACCTTCTGATTTGAAATCAATAACATCTTCTTTTTCTCTATTAAGTATTGGATAATTGTTTAGTAGATCTAATTTTTTTTCTAAATTATTTTTATATGGCCTTCTTAATTTAAATTTAGCTCTTTTGGTCTGTATTTTTTCTAGTGTTTCTGTCTCTAATACTGATAAATTATTAAAAATATCCCTAATAAAATCGGTATTAACTTTAAGGCGGTTTGTATCAATCAAATTAGGATATTTGTAATTATTTGAGTAGGTTTTAACATAAATCTTTAATAATGTATTCATGCCGTTGTTTCTCAAATCAACTGAAGTTAAGTGCGGTAAAAAATCATTACCAAGTATAAAGCATAGAAACACATAATCATTGATAAATGAATTGTCATCTGAATTTTCATTATTATAATTAGTGTAAGTATATAGATCAGATTTAATTTCGGACAAAAGACAGTTTTTGAAATTATCAATATCTAAATATAGAAATTTATACCCTGATTCGTAATACATTTTTCCAAATTCTAATGCTTCTCTAAGTAAATAAATATTTTTTTTTTTAGCAGCTAATGAAAGCATAATTAAATCCGCATCTAAACCATATACTACATCTACTAAATTATCATTATCATTTTCTCTTATGTATTCAAAAATCTTATGTTCTCCTTCACCAGGAACATTAGAATTACTAAAAATAATATCCATATTCCCATATAATTTATTATTATTAAATTCATTTTGTAGGTAGTTAGAAAGTCTAGCCATAAATTCTGTACCAGGAGTGATAGCATTAGTATCCCATTTATTTGGTTCTTCTTCAATATTTAGTTCTCTATGTATTTTATTTTTCACCTCCTTTTCTTTAATTGTTTTATATCTTCTTAGTTTTTGTTGAGCCATTTTAGCTCTAGGGGCGACTCCATCTATGGCAACATATAACAATTGAGGGGACACTATCTTAGTAAGTAATTGGATATAATTATTAATTTCATTTAACATTTTATTCTCATTTTCTAATTTTTTTAGAGGATTAAAGTTTTCACTAATAATTTTTCTACAACATGGATGTATAGCGCAATTTAAATCTAAAAAAAGTCTACTAACTTGATTTACATCTTTTGTATCTTTTATAATTTCAGGATAATCGGATACTATAGTTTTAAAATATAAAGGAATTCCCATTTGGTTTTTGTTTTTATAATTTATTAATATCAATTTTTTATATAACTTTTAAAAATATAAAATTTATATTTACTTAATACCATTAAATTTATAAATTTTTTTTTAGTTTAATATTTTTAACATATTTTTCTCTAACTAGTTACCTTCTCACTTTTTTGTTGCTTTCTTATTTAGATAACTTGAACTCTTTATGTACATAAATTTATTTTTAACACTTTTTCAATAAGATAAATCTATCAGAATTCATAAATTGTTTAAATACATAGTGGGGTCTAACATATTTATGAATATAAATTTTTGTGTTTTTAAGAAAAGTTTTATCTTTATCAATCATAAATTTTATAAATAATGGATATGGTCCCGGTACTAAATGTAATTCTAAACTATTTTCAAGTAATTTACTTGTATCTATAAGATTTTTAGAAATATTATGTAAATTTATATAACTGATATCTTTATCATTGCTGATATATTTATAATTGATAGTCAAATCTTTTCTAAATTCTTTGAAATGAGACGTTCTAAATAATTTGTCGTTATAATGCACATTTTTATTATTAATTGTTTTAGTTTTACTCATAATTTTATTGAATTCTTCTTCTTTTTTACAATCTTGGTATAAAATATATTTTTTACCATTTTTTTTTATTATATCTTGATAAAGTTTATCTTCTTGTGAATCATTTCTATATATTTCAAAATAATTAATTTTTTTAGGGATATCAACCCATATTTTACTATGATATTCTTTAGTATTGTTTCCCCAATCTTCTTGTCTGAAAATAAATTCAGGATACATTTTTTTATATTTATCAATATAAATGGAAATTATATCTTTACCATGTTTATTTTTTATATCTTCTTCTTCTGGAGAATCTATAAAAGGGATATATTCATAACTTATATTACTTAAATGTTTAAACATATAATTTACCATTGTTTTATGGTGCTCGAAGACAATTAATAAAATTTTTTCATTATTTTTAGATAAAAAATTTACATATCCATTACGTAATATTACACCGCCAACTCCATCGTATAATGAAAAACAAATTTTCATTGATATAGTAATTCAATAAATTTTTTTTCATATTCTAATAAACTTAAATTAGGTTTTTTAATATAACCTTTATTAGATGAATTATAAAACCATTTTAAGTTATATGTTATATGTATTGCGTATCCAAATCTAATTATTAAGTGTTTTAAACCATATTTTCTTTTAAATCTATTTAATGGTACTTCATCGCACCCATCTATTATTAATTTTTCCTTATTTATTAATTTATTATAATTACCAGTTTTAATTACAAAACACATATCACATAAATAAGGTTTATTATCTTCAATAATTTCATATTTATTTTGTTTCATGAAAAATTTATGTTTATTTTTTATGATTAAATTATTTATTTTATCATTTCCATAACCATATCTTATTGGATGAATTCCCTTATAGTGTTTACAATAACCAAGTTTAGTTCTATCTTTTTCCCCATATTTTAGTCCATCAATATAAGTGTCTAAATAAGAAAAAAAATCATTATAGTTCCATTCTTTCTTATTTAATATAGAGAACTTATTTAAAGGGGTATAATCCATTATCCGTTTCATTTTAGTAAATTGGCATTTTTTAAATTCTTCTCTTACTTCTTTTGCTTCATCATCATTTAAAAAGTCATCAATAAAATATTCACATGAAGGAATACCAGTAGATATAGTTGGGCTCAACGTTAAGTTTTTAGGATTATCAAGGTAAGACAAATTTTCAAAAATAGAATCAAATGTGTAGCAAGATATTATCATATCATTATCACACTTCATTATGTAATCAAATTTATTTTTTAAAGCATATGATATTGCATACTTAACTTTTGGCAAATAATCATGTTTTGGACATTCAATGTATGATAACTTATATCGTATTCCTTTTATGAGTAATTGTTTATTGTAATAATCAAAATTGTTTTTAGAATTTACAATTAGCAAAAATATGTTTTTACTATATTTTGATTTATTTATTTCTAAAATTAATTTATCAAACACAAAATGTCTATCATTATTAGTTAATAAAAATATTAAAAGATTTTTCATAGATATATACATAAAATATAAAAATTAATATCTTATTTAAAAATATTTTTAAATAAAATTTCTTCTAAATTACTATAATTTTTTATTGAATTATAAATAGGGTGTATAGAAAAACTATTCATTATAAAAATACTATTTAATTTATTTAGTTTACAATATTTATTAACAGGTACTTCATCAAACGCATCTACAAATAATGTTTCATCTGTTACAATTTTATCATAAATTTTGGTTTTAATAAGAAATATAGAATTACAGAAATATGGAAACGTGTTTGTAATTTTCATTTTATAATCTTGTTTTTCATATATTTTGTGTTTGTATTTTAATATTATAGAATTCATATATGATATAGCTTCTTTATTTATTCTTATAGGGTGTATTCCTTTAAAGTGGCATTTTAATGAATCTAGAGTATCTAAATATTTATTTATATCCCATTCTGTTGCCTCAACTGTATGCTTATTTAATTTAGAATAATCACATCCCCATAAATTATTAGGCATAACAGTATTTTTGAAGATATTTTTAATATTGTCCTTCTCTTTTTCATCAAAAAAACAATCAATAAATAAGTCTACTGTTGGAATACCACTAGATAATATAGGGGATATAAATAAATTATCAGGGTTTTCTAAAATACTAGCATTTTCTATTAAATAATCTAGAGTATAATTATTTATGATCAAATCGTTATCATATTTTAAACAATATTTAAAATTATTATTTTTTCCATAATTAATTAAATATTTAATTTTTTCAATATAATTATTTTTGTTTTCGAATGATATAATTTCATAATCTACATTTACTAGTTTTTTATTAATAATATTATCTAAAAATTTTTTTGTTTCGTCCTTTTTAGAATAAATATTGAGTAATATTAATAGTTTTATTTTTTGTTTAAATTTTATTTTATTCAAAAAATTTACAAATTGTTCAAAACTATACAATCTTCTTTTATCTGTTAGATACCCAATTAATATTTTTTGTTCTTTTTGTTCATTCACTATTTTTTTTTTTTTTTTCAATACAATAACTGGTTGATAATTACTTTTCCAATCTTTTCCTTTTGGTAATTTCAAACAATCTTTTAATGTGCACCCAAACCATTCTAATACTTCAAATTTTTCAAATAATAAGGGTAATCTTATGCTACCATATATTCTATTAGCGTTCCAAGCAAGAGCATCATTGCCGACCGGTACTCCTAAAAATAGTAATCCATCATCATTTAAATTATCATATATTTCTTCCATAACTTTAATATCTCCATTAGGATCTAACGTATCACTATATCTACCTAACCCGGAATGTTCTATACTTGAAAATGATAATATACAATCGTATTTTACATTAGAATTTTTAAAATCCTTATAATATGAAATTGCTTTCATTTTAGGATAATTAACTTTCGGAAGTAAGTATTCTACTGTAGTAACAGAGTTTGCTTTAAAATTTAATGAAATACATTCCAACCAAGGATAGGTTGATCCAATTACTGCTATATCCTTATTTTCAATATTATATTTTTCAAAAGCTTGTGTATATAATTTACAAGGTCCTCCTGGTTTTCTATGTTCTGGATATGGTTCGCCTCTTTTCCATATATCATAGTATAAATGTTCTTTATTTTTAATTTTTTCAGGAGTTAAATATAATAACATTTTATCAATTAAATCATTACTCCACTCAAAATGTGTATTGTTATCATCTTCAAAATAATAATCATAGACCGGTATCTTATTATTCATCGTAAATTCATTTAGTAAATCTTTAGGTATATTTCTAATAGGTTGAGTCATAATATAATTGTGTATAAATAAATAATCAAATAAACGTTTTTATTTAGCAAACTCCAATTATGGATGGTTTTCCCACTTAGCAGGCATATTAGAAACAGACATATCAGGATGAATCGATCTTGGGTATCTTCTTGCTAAAACAGCCATCCAACACATATTACTATCATAATTCCCTATAATACTAAAACTTTCAAATAATATATAGTAAATTTTAAATGCTGTTAAATATTCTTCACTAAATGATTCATGAGATAAGTTAGCATTAAATTGTTGAACACTTTGTACAAATGAGTCTTGCCAATTATTATTCCTTCTTAACTCAAAAGAATCGTAAATTATATTAAATTTATTTGATAATTTACTGTTGATATCGTTTATACATTTAATTGCTTCTTCTGTATCGCAACATAATACAATAGTGTTGATGTTATATTTATTTCTAATATTCACAGCATATTCTATATATTTAGAAGGTAAAATCAAACCAGTTTCTTTATAGGGTCCAAATATTTTATCTGACCATCGTATATGCATTCCTATGTATTTTCCATTAAGCTCTCTAATTTTTTTTAAAAATGGGTTATTGTTGATTTTATTTTTTATATAGTCACTAGGTCTTACAATTTCTTGTACTAAATAGCCTCTATAATCATATACATTTCTAAATTTTGTTGGATAATATTCTATATCATGATTTATATCTGGGCTATACATGATCTTTTCATCATTTATTTTGAAATTATCACTAAGTGATTTAAAATAACATTCAATATCGTTATTTTTAAATAAATTATAAATTCTTGAATTTTTTTTATAAAAATATTTATAATTATTTTTTTCCGCGTAAACTTTGCTCCATAAGATATGATTGATATGAGACCCGAATGGCCACCAAAGATCCTCTACGATTAATATTTTTTTACTGTGCATTAATATGTATACTTAAAAAAAAAATTTATTTTTTAATATTTATATTTTAGATTTCATCCAAATTCTCATCTACTTCAGAAACTGCTTGTATTTCATTATCAGAAATTGAACCTAAATCTAAATTGTCTTGAAAATTTGTATCATATTCTTCTGTCAATAATGGTAATTGATTTTTTTCTGATAATTCTGCTACTTCTTCCGGTTTATATTTCCAAATTACATCTCCCTTATCTTTTTTTGTTCCCACATTTTCAGTTGATGTAAATTCTCTTAAACTAATAAGAACAATATCATCTGGCTTCATCCAAACCCTCTTTCTCATAGATCCTCTTATAGTACATATTCTCTCTACTTTTTTAAATTCACTTTTTTTATCATCATAATCATAGCATTGACATAAAACTCTAGAACTTCCTAGCATTTTTGTTATTTTAGCATAGCTTTCTCCAGGTTGTCTTAATTGTAAAGCCCTTTTTATTTCTGTATGGTTTTTGGCTCTTTTATGTTTTTTACCTCCAATAGTATTTTTACCCATAATTAACTGTTTATTAACTGTTTAATAATTTATCATAAATTTAAATTTCAATTTTTTTTTATAAATATATTATAACTATATGGAAAATAAAAATAGTAAGAATATATTAAAAGCTGTAATTTTTTTACAGAGGAGATTTAGACTTAAAAGGAAAATTGTTAAAAACCTAAATTATGAGCTTGATTTTAAGTATAATTTATTATATGGGGTTATGAGAAGAATTTATGAGAGTTTTAGGAATTCAATTATAACACAACATAAGTATAATACCCATTTAAATAAACTTGATTCCATATTAACTAAATTTAAATCTATTCCAAGACCATTAAAAATAAGACATTTTATAGATATAAGATTATATCAAATTAGAGATATTTTAGACTACATAAATAAACAATTAAAAAATCTTTGTTTGGAATGTGGAGCATCTAACATATATGATGTGATTCAAATTGGATTAGATGATAATTTAATAATTAATAGTGATAATACAATAACCAAATTAATAGATTTTTATAATAAAGTATTTATACCTATATCTTATAATATTTATGAGCATTGTTTTGATTCTAAGAATATAAGTAATAGTACTTTACTTACAATTTATGATAATGATGATATAACCAACAAAAATTATGATATGATGTATTTACCTAAAATCAATAAAATTCCTGTATGTAGACCGATAAATAAGAAAGTTAGTTCAATACAAGAAAAAATCAATGGAACAAGGCTTTATATACCAATTTCTTATAGTAAAAATAAAAAAATAGAAAAAAAGGTTATTGTAATGGATGGTTATTTTAGAGACGATCCTCTTAACATATCAAGAATTGGAGGAATAATCGGAGAAAAAAATATAAATCTGGTGTCTCTTTTGACATCTCTTAAAATTAATAATAATTTTAAAGAAGGGTTTATTGAACAATTATCCTTGAGAGATTTTTTAACTTATGATAATAGTGAAATTATCGAAAAATGTCATAATTCCTACATTGAAGTAATGAAATTGAAAGATCAAACAATATCATCTTTGGTAAAAGATTTTTTACTAAGTTCTATTGAAAAACAAAGACAAATATTAACACTATTTTTATTAATGAAAGATGATGTAGAGACTCAATATTTAGCACACTTGATGTATGATATGATTTCTAATGAGTCATATTTACTTAAACCTCAACCTTTAGCTGAACAGGTCTATAATAGTCTTCATTGGTCTGTTCAAAAATTATTTAAAGTTGCTATCAAGAGGGTAGAAGATTATACTAAAAAATTACTAAAATTTGATAAAGATGATATTCCATATGAAAAAAGAATTTGTTTGCTAAAGGCTCCTGATTATGTAAAGGCCAAAGCTATGGAAAAGTATAAAGAAATTGTTAATAAAGGGAATGATAATTCAGCTAAATGTCAACAATATTTAGATGGACTTTTAAGGATTCCATTTGGAAATTATAAAAAGGAATCTATAATAAGTTTTTTGGATAAATTCAAGCAAAAAGTTAAGATGTTTATCACTGAAATTTTAAGTTTAATATCTCTTGATTCAAAAGAGTTATATTTTATTGATAAAAAAATAATTTCTAATATCCTAGAATTATGTATAAATAACCAAGATGCTAATTTAACGTCAGACCAAATAAATAATTTTTTAGACGAATTTAACAATTCAATTAATAAAATAACAGAATATGAAGATATAGAACTAGATAATATCAATATTAACAATATTGTACATAACTTTGATAAAAAAAATAAAATTTTAGATTATAAAAAAGTAATTAAGAATATTAACTTAAATTTAGAAAAAAATAATTTAAAAACTATAAATGAAAAAGGTAAGAAGAAAGAATTGAAAGAAAGATTAACCGAAACGATTCAAAATATTGATTGTATTTATACCAAAAAAAAATATTTAAGATATTTACAAAATCAAGATAGAAATATAGAGGAAGACTATATCACAAGTCCAAAATACGAAATACTTGTAAATAAAATTTCTATTTTAAGTAATGAATGGAAAACATACAAAAAAAATTCTAAAGAATATATTTCAAATGTAGAAAATATTTTAGATAAGGCGGTTTATGGTCAATCGCAGGCTAAGAAAGAAATACAAAGAATTATCGCTCAATGGATAAATGGTGAAATGAAAGGTTATTGTTTTGGATTTGAAGGACCTCCCGGAACTGGAAAAACCTCGCTCGCAAAAAAAGGTATATCAAAATGTCTTATGGATGATAATGAATCCAGACCATTTTCCTTTATAGCTTTGGGAGGTTCTAGTAATGGAAGTACATTAGAAGGGCATAGTTATACCTATGTAGGATCAACATGGGGTAAAGTAGCTGATATTCTTATTGAAACACAATGTATGAATCCAATTATATTTATTGATGAATTGGATAAAGTTAGTAAAACAGAAAACGGACGTGAAATAATTGGCATACTTACACATTTAACAGATTCAAGTCAAAATGAAGAGTTCTGTGATAAATATTTCTCAGGTATCAAATTAGATTTATCAAAAGCTTTATTTATATTTTCATACAATGACTTTTCACTTATAGATCCGATTTTGGCTGATAGAATTCACCGAGTCAAATTCAATCATTTAACAAAAAATGATAAAATACATATTATTAACAATTATGTAAAACCAGAATTACTTGAAACTGTTGGGTTTAGTAAAAATAGTATAACATTCGACGACGATGTTATTGAGTACATAATTAATAACTATACATTTGAAGCTGGAATAAGAAAACTTAAGGAAAAGGTATTTGAAATAATAAGGGAAGTAAATCTTAGATATATTACAGAAGATAGTTCAAGCAATGAAATTAAGATAGATATAGATATGGTTAAGAATATATTTTCAAATAAACCTAAAATGCTATTTAAGAAGATAGCCAATAAGCCTCATATAGGTCTGGTCAACGGACTCTACGCGACATCTTGTGGTATAGGAGGGTTAACAATAATTGAGACTTTTAAGACTCCGTGCGATTCTAAACTGTCTTTAATACTAACGGGACAACAAGGCGATGTTATGCAGGAAAGTGTAAAATGTGCTAAAACAATAGCTTGGAATTTAATACCGAATGATATAAAAGCAAAAATCAAAGCAGAATGGGATGAAATTGGGCCTTATGGAATACATGTGCATTGTCCGGAAGCGGCCACTCCTAAAGATGGTCCTTCTGCTGGAACAGCTATAACCATCGCAATTATATCTTTATTATGTAATATACCTGTTAGAAATACTATAGCACTTACAGGAGAAATTGATCTCAATGGAACTGTTCACCAGATAGGAGGGTTAGATTTTAAGATAGAAGGAGGTAAATTTGCGGGAGTAAAAACTATATTATGTCCAAAACAAAATAAACAAGATTTAGAGATCTATAAGAAGAATAAGCCCGAAGTTGTGGAAAATATAAATATAATTACCGTATCAAATATATGGGAGGTATTAGAAATGTGTTTGGTTGAAAATGATATAAAATTTAATAAGTATGTAGAAAACTAAATACCTAGGTTTAATCTTTTGTAATAATTTTTATTTAAATCAATTAAATTCAAAATCATTGAGTATGGTTTGAATATTATCTTCAAAATCATTGATGAAATTAACAACTTTTTCTTCATCATTTTCTAAATGGTTTAAAGAAACCTTGAATCTTTTATCATAAAAATTAATTTTAGATTCTAATGTATCGTTGATGTCTATTATTGATTTTTTAATATTAATAAAATTTTTTATATCTTCTAAAATATTTGAATTAGAATTGATAGACTCTTTTAAATCAATCAGATTATTCCAAATTAATAAATATTCAGAATAAATAGTTATTCTTATACTAAATATAAAATTTCTATAGTCTACTAATATTTGAAGTAGTTGATTTGATTCTAAAATATGTGCATTTATTCTATGATTTTCGATTAAATTATTAATGTATTTTTCTCTTTCACAACTATCTAAAAAATATTTTGATAATTTTTTTAGTACTATATCAGTTTTTTTTAATGAATCTGTGATATTATCAATGAATAATCCTGGTTTGGATAGTTCAATTAGATCTCTATTATTATGTAGTAAAATACAAAATTCTTTTCTATCAAAATAAAGTTTGGTTATTTTATCTGTCTGATTTAATGTTTCATGATGATAAATTCCTTGTTTTATAAATTTTTTTGTTACAATATTTTTATCGTTATTTACTTCATATTTTTTACTATTACCTGTTTTAATATTCGGAATAAATACTTTTTCAATTTCAGTGATTTTGCCATCATTGTAATAAAATAATTTTTTTAACATATATATATAATTTAAAAATTAAAATTCAGTTATTGACGGATATAAACTATTTAGTTTTTTATTTTCTTCATTTTTTTTAGATAAATCTTGATATGTATCTTTTTCATATTTTAAATTATTATTTGGAGGAGGAGGAGGAGCACTTGGAGGTGGATTTAAAAAAGATTGATTTGATGAGGAATTATCACTCTCACTAAAAAAATCATTTATTATTAAAGATTTATCTGATGTTTCTAAATTAGAATTAATTATTTTTTTATTAACATTAATGAAATGTTTATTTCCATATATTGATCTTTTTCTTAAAATATTACTATCATTTTTAGTAAATATATCATTAAAATCCTTAGTCATTTCAAGGGATTTTAAAGTTTCGTCTGATACATTAGAACTTTTCATTATTTCTTTATGTAATTCTATAGCTTGATATGCTTCATAATGATCATTTAGTTTATAACCTTTATCTTTTAGAAATATAACGGCTTCACTCTGAAGAATTACATGTCTTTCAACATTGCGTTTTTTCCAAATATTAAACTTTTCAGTATTAGTTGGAGTTGGTAGTATTGGAGTATCTAAGCTTATATGTAAACCTGTATTTTTAACAGTATTTTCAGCAGTTTTCACTCTTTTCAATAATTTTTTATAAATTTTTGCATTTATCTTATCCAATTTTACACACTCTTTTTCTGTAATATTATCAAATGAATCAACTATGTAATAAGGATTTTCAATAATTTCATTTTCTTTAATTTGTTTTTTATTAATGCAATTCATATAATATATTCATATATTTAATTAGCCTTAAATTGTTGTATATTTTGAAAAATATTTATTTTTATATATTAATGCAAATCATTGAAATCATAAATATAATAAAGTCTATAATTCATACATTTGTTAGATTTCTTCCATTTGGGTTATATTTCTTCTGCTACTTTTCAACTATAATATTTAAAGATATTAGATCAGCATTACTATTATTAGGTCTCGTACTTAATGATATTCTAAGTTATGTATATAAAAGATATTACAAAATACCAGATAATTTAAATTGTTCTATTCTTAGTAAACCTGATGGTACTCCAGCCCCTCCATTGCCAAGCTCCCATACCCAATATCTATCATTTATTATAGCAATTGTTTTTTCAAATCAATTATATAAAGGTGATAGCAGTCCATTTACTTTGATATTTTTAAGTATAATGTTAGGTTTAACCGGTTGGTCAAGAATAATTATAGGGTGTAAAGAAAATTATAAAAAAGTAGGTTATGAAATACTGTTTGGATTATTAAGAGGGTCTCTGTATTACTATTTTATATCAACTAAATGGCAAGCGGCTGAAAAAGGTAAGCTAGAAAGAGAAGCATGTGAATTTGGATACAATAATTATAAATGTTCTACTATAAAGGATGGAGTTGTTATAGTAAAAAAACAAGATGGTGAACTCAAAGAAACACCTAAAGAAAATGAAGATGAAGATGAAGAAGGAAGCAAAAAGAAAAAAACATACGATTCATATTATGATACCAATTTTTGATTATCATAAAATTTTTTTTTAAAATGTAGTAAAATTATAACAATTTATTTAGATTTTATTCTTTTTTTTACATTTATTACCACTAAATATACATGCTACTTTAAATTTTTTAGTTTTATATTTTTTTGGTGTTTTAAATTTCTTTACCTTATCTTCTAAATCATAAAATGTTAGAGTATTGCATAATGATTTCGTGGATCCCGCCTCTTTACATGCTTGATCTTGATCTAAATTTATAATTTTAATTTTGTCATTTTTATCAGATAAACAGCCAACTATATATGGTTTGGGACATCTTACATCTGAACATTTTTTAATCGATGAATAGTCTAAAACATTAAATTTTTTGACAGTTCCCGACATTTTTAAATTGATGCCTTTACATTGCTTCCAAGCGCCCGAAGCACATCTAATTTTATTACATTTTGTGGATAATTTAACACCATCTTTGTGTCCACCATTTTTTTTAGACTTGGTTTTTACTAAATTTTTTTTTTTTATTACCTTCATATATTATAGATATATTTTTAATAAACATATTAATAATATTCATTTTAATAGTTATCATCTAATTTATTCTGTACATTTATTTAAACAACATTTATCTGACTTTTTTAAATCAGAATTAAAATGTGGACATTTTTTTTTTAATATTTCAATAAGTCCTTTGATACATTCGTCATTTAAATTAAGATCGGGGTGGTGTTTTTTTATTTCTTCTTTTATCGAATCAAAACAAGACATGTTATAATTATAGAATACATATTATTTTTTATAATTATACACAATTTTATATTTAATTATATTTTAAATGATTTAATTGGATCTATTTCTTAAAGCTTCTTCTGGTGTAGCTGTTCCTACTGCTACTTTAGCAACATTGATAATTGCTTCTTGGTGTTCGCTTAAAGTTTTTTTGATACTTTCTAAAGCAAGAACTAGATTTCCACTCTCAATTAGACGTTTTGATAACTCTTTATTTTTTTGTTGTGTGTTTCTTAATTTTTTTTTATAGTCTTTTATAGTTTTGGTTTTATTTTTATATTTTTCATATTCTTCATTAATTCCGGTCATTGCTTTTTGTGCCGTGCTGATATTCTCTTCTAGTTTTATAATGTTGTTAGAGTTTTTAGTTTTATTTAACCTTTGATTATTATTGTTATTGGTTGTACTGACTGTACGCCCTAATAATTTTGCGTTATTTATTAGTTTCTGCGTTCGTTTCTCAAATGACCTATTTTTCATCGCTGAATGTTTAACTTTTTTGCTTAAATTTTTTTTTTTACTGTTAAGATTTTTGCGTGCTGTTTTTTTTTTGTAGCAAAGCTTCCTTTTTTCTTTATCAAATATTGTCCAGCATGGCTGAGATAATTTCATATATTATAATACAACATTTTTTTTTTACGCACCAATTAAATT